>Ga0256842_1001168_pt1 | contig 21670 bp, 21 predicted proteins | sample 4559240metaG_FD_185973 | JGI IMG/M metagenome (GOLD analysis project Ga0256842, IMG submission 185973) | Hydrothermal vent microbial communities from Guaymas Basin, Mexico - 4559-240 | ecosystem: Environmental > Aquatic > Marine > Hydrothermal vents | place: Mexico: Guaymas Basin | collected... | reverse complement strand
GGATAAAATCCTTGACTGCGGCGTTGATTTCCGCTATGTTCCTCAACTCTGTGAGCCCCGTACAGCTACGCAGATTTTTATATACATGAGAGGATAACCATGAGCACGCAAGCAGCAAAAGCATCTGAGGTAAAGAGAGACTGGTTTCTGGTTGATATGGAGGGCAAGGTTCTTGGTCGCGCTGCGGCGCGTATTGCCACTATTTTGCGCGGCAAGCATAAAGCCATCTATACTCCCCATGTCGATACTGGTGACTATGTAGTGGTAGTAAACGCTGAAAAGCTGGTACTTACCGGTAATAAACTGGCCGATAAGAAGTATTATCACCATACTGGCTTTCCCGGCGGTATCCGCGAAATCAACGCCGAAAAACTGTTGGCTAAGAAGCCTGAGGAGGTGTTGATCAAGGCGGTACGCGGTATGTTGCCCAAGAACAAGTTGGGGCGGCAGATGTTGAAAAAACTTAAAGTCTACGCCGGCAGCGAGCATAAGAACGCAGCTCAACAGCCCAAAGTACTCGATATCTAGTTTACTTCAAGGAGAATGATACATCATGGCTGAACAAAGATTTTATGCCACCGGCAAGAGAAAAACTTCCATCGCCCGGGTGTGGATGAAGCCCGGCGCTGGCAATATTATTGTAAACAAGCAGGATTATAACGATTATTTTGGTCGCGAGACCTCAAAGATGATTATTCGTCAGCCTTTGGAGCTGACCGACAACATGGGCAAATATGACATTTATGTCAATGTTCAGGGTGGCGGTCCTTCCGGTCAGGCCGGTGCTATCAAGCACGGCATCACCAAGGCGCTGCTGGAGACGGACGCTTCATTGCGACCGGTGCTGAAAAAAGCCGGGTTTATTACCCGCGACAGCCGCATCAAGGAACGGAAGAAGTACGGTCGTGCCGGCGCACGGCGCAGCTTCCAGTTCTCCAAGCGTTAAAAATATCTGTATATATGCACAATCAAAAAGGGGAACCGGCTGGTTCCCCTTTTGCTTTACTCGGTTTATTCCGCTGCCCGGCGTGCCGGGATAATGGAGGATATTTCTATGTCACAGACGCGAGTTCGTTTTGCTCCCAGCCCCACCGGCTATCTGCATATCGGTGGCGCCCGTACCGCACTGTTCAACTATCTGCTGGCGCGCAAGGAGCAGGGTACTTTCATCCTGCGTATTGAGGATACCGATGTGCAGCGTTCTACTCAGCAGTCGGTGGATGCCATCCTCGATGCCATGGCCTGGCTGGGGCTAAGTTGTGACGAAGGGCCATTTTATCAGAGTGAGCGCTTTGATCTGTACCAGCGCAAAATTCAGCAGTTGCTCGATACTGGTAAGGCGTACAAGTGTTACTGCACGCCGGAAGAACTGGATGCCAAACGGGAGGCGGCGCGTCAACGCGGCGACAAGCCGTGCTATGACGGTACCTGTCGTGATCTGCCGCCGCGCGCTGACGACGGCACTCCCTATGTGGTGCGTTTTAAATCGCAGCAGCAGGGGCGCACCAGTTTTGTCGATCGCATCAAGGGGAGGATAACCTTTGACAACAGCGAACTGGACGACATGATTATCCAGCGCAGCGACGGTACTCCCACTTATAATTTTGTCGTGGTGGTGGATGATGCCGAGATGGGGCTGACGCTGGTATTGCGTGGCGACGACCATGTAAACAACACTCCCAGGCAGATTCAGATCTACACGGCGCTGGGCTATCCGGTGCCGGAATTTGCCCATGTGCCGATGATTCTCGGTGCCGATAAAAAGCGCCTTTCCAAACGCCACGGTGCTACTTCGGTGATGGCGTATCGTGATATGGGCTATCTGCCTGAGGCACTGGTTAACTATCTGGTGCGCTTGGGCTGGTCGTATGGTGATGAGGAGATTTTCTCCATGGATGAACTGGTGGAGAAATTTTCTCTCGACAATGTCGGGCGCAGCGCCGGGGTGTTCAACCCGGAAAAACTACTGTGGCTCAATGAGCATTATATCAAAACCGGTGACGCCAGGCGGCTGGGCGAGCTGCTACGTTTTTATCTGGCCCGGATCGATATTGTTCCCGCTGAGGATATCGACCTGGCACTGGTGGTGAAAAGCCTGCAGGATCGTAGCCGAACCATGGTGGAGATGGCGCAAAAAGCGGCGTTTTATTTCACAGAGCCGGTGGTGCATGACGCCAAGGCGCGGGCGAAGTTTATCACTGCGGAGCAGGAGGAGATATTTGCTGTTTTGCACGAGGAGTTAAGTGGCGCAACGTTTGACAGTGACGGGGTTGAGGCGGCGTTCAAGCGGGTGCTGGAACGTACCGGGCTCAAGTTCGGCAAGGTCGGCCAGCCGACGCGGGTGGCTTTAAGCGGCGGTACCAGTGCGCCGGGAATCTACGAAATTATGCTGGCGCTAGGGCGTGAGCGCTGCCTGCAGCGTATAAAGGCGGCGCGGGAGTTGTGCGCCAATGGCTGACGAGGAAACCGGGCTGGTCTACTCCAGTGATAAAGGGCGTATGTGCCCTGACTGTGCGCAGCCGGTTGGTGCCTGCATCTGTCGCCGCGAGCAGAAACAGCCTGCGGCCGGGCCGGTGCGCCTGCGGCTGGAACGCAAAGGGCGTGGCGGCAAGGCGGTTACTGTTGTCAGCGATCTGCCGCTGGTGGGGGCGGAGCTGAAGCAGCTGGCCAAAACTCTTAAACAGCGCTGTGGCAGTGGCGGTACCCTGAAACAGGGTAATATCGAAATTCAGGGCGATCATCGCGATAGTGTGGCGCAATATATCAGCGAACGTGGCTGGCGGCTGAAGCGCTGTGGCGGATAAATATCCTAAAGTGGTGGTTGTCGGCGCCGGTGCCGCCGGTATGATGGCTGCCGGTCAGGCGGCTGAAGCCGGGGCCGAAGTTGTGGTGCTGGAAAAAATGCGCCGCGCCGGGCTTAAACTGGCTATAACCGGCAAGGGGCGTTGCAATCTTACCAATAGCGCTGCCCTGGCTGATTTTATCGGCCACTTTGGCAGTAACGGTCGTTTTTTGCGCCAGGCGTTCAATGTGTGGTTTAGCGACGATTTGGTCGATTTTTTCAGCGCTCACGGTCTTGAGTTGACCCGCGAGCGCGGCGGGCGGATATTCCCGGCTGCCGGCAAGGCGCAGCAGGTGGTCGAACTGTTGCGGCGCTGGTTGCTGGCCGCCGGTGCCGAAATTCATTATCGCAGTGCCGTGGAACGTATTGTCGTCGAGGAAAACCGCGTGGTCGCGGTAGTGAGCAACGGACAGCATATCCGTACCGATGCGGTAATTGTTGCCTGCGGCGGCAGCAGCTACTCAGCCACCGGCTCTGATGGTGCCGGTTGCGCCCTGGCAGCGGCGGTTGGCCACCGTATTGTGCCGTTGCGTCCCGCTCTGGTGCCGCTGGTGACCACCGGTGCGGCAGCGGCTCAGCTATGTGGTCTCAACCTGCGCAATATCGCTGCGGCGTTGTTTGTTGATGGTAAAAAGGCTGCCGCCGAGTTTGGTGAACTGGTGTTCAATGAAGATGGCGTTACTGGGCCGGTGGTGCTGACCATGAGTGGCGTCGCCGTTGATGCGCTGGCGGAGGGGAAGCAGGTGGAGTTGCGCCTCGATCTGAAACCGGCACTGGACGATAAGAAGCTCGACGCGCGCCTGCAACGTGATTTTCGTCGCCGTCACGCCGAGGAGCTGGAGAGTATTTTGCGCGGACTCATGGTGCGTGAAATGGTGCCGGTGTGTCTGCAGCAGGCAGATTTGCCGGGTGATTGCTGCGGTCACAGTATTACAGTGGCGCAGCGCAAACGCCTGCGCCACTGGCTGAAGAATTTTGTTCTGCCGGTGAGCGGCCACCGCCCCATGGACGAGGCCATTGTGACCGCCGGTGGCGTTGATTTAAAACAGGTAAACCCACGCAGCATGGAGTCACGCTTGGTGTCAGGTCTGTACTTTGCCGGAGAAGTTCTCGACCTGCAGGCCGACACTGGCGGCTACAACCTGCAGGCGGCATTTTCTACCGGTTACCTGGCCGGCCGCAGCGCCGCCGCCATCCAGGAACCTGTCACAGACTCCTAGCAGTCTGCCGTAAGTTCAAAGTTCACTCTTCCGCAGGTATTTTGAATACCACATGCACGCCGTTCATCTGCTCCAGGGTAGTTGTGTCAAATTGTTGGGTATCGCCGATTACGCCGATGATGATGCGGTTGGAGCCTGTCGACTGGTGAAAGTCAAAGTCCTGGTTTATAAGATACTGTTTGATCTGCTCCAACTCCGGTTCATCTATCTGTTTTTTTAATACAATCAACATGGTTAAAGCCCTTTTGATTTAATCCGCTCCAGACTGCGTGACTCGTCGATAACCCGTTCGAACAGGCGCTTGATGGCGTTGTTGTCCAGTGGACCGGGGTTATTGGCGGCCATTTTGGTGAAAATCCGCTTTTCGCGCTCCGGGTCGTAAATGGGTAGGTCGAGCTGTTTTTTTAAATGACCTATCTGCAGGGCCAGCTCGGCGCGGCGGTTGAAGATACGCAACAGCTTGTCATCTATGCTGTCGATCTCGGCGCGGATTTCATCAATGGTCACGGTGGGGCTCCTCTAAAAGGTTTTGCGGATTACGGTATCTTTTTTCCAGTGTATATCGTCGGTCTGCGGGTAGTCGATGGTGTAGTGCAGGCCACGGCTTTCTTTGCGTTCCAGCGCGCAGCGCACGATCAGTTCCGCCACGGTGGCGATATTGCGCAGCTCCAGCAGGTCGCTGGTAACGTTAAAGTTCCAGTAGTATTCGTGAATCTCTTCCTGAATCATATTGATGCGGCGCAGCGCCCGGCTCAGGCGCTTATTGGAGCGGACAATGCCGACGTAGTTCCACATGCACAGGCGGATTTCATCCCAGTTGTGGGTGACCACCACCTCTTCATCGCTGTCGATGGCGCTGCCGTAATCCCACGGTTCCACCGCCGGAAAATGCATTGGCTGGGAGTCGATATTTTCCAGGGCGCGGGCGGCGGCACGCTCACCGAACACCGCTCCTTCCAGCAGGCTGTTGCTGGCCAGGCGATTGGCGCCGTGCAGGCCGGTACAGGAGACCTCGCCGATGGCAAACAGGTTGCTGATCTCGGTTTGACCGTAGCTGTCCACCTGGACACCACCGCACAGGTAGTGGGCCGCCGGTACCACCGGTACCGGCTCTTTGGCCATGTCCACGCCGTATTTCAGCAGCGTTTCGTAGATATTGGGAAAGCGATCTTTTACATAGTCAGCGCCTTTGTGGGTGATATCGAGAAATACGCAGTCGTCGCCGTTGACCTTCATCTCGTTGTCTATGGCGCGCGCCACAATATCGCGCGGAGCCAGATCCTTGAGCTCGTGGTATTCCGCCATAAAAGCGTGGCCGTCGGCCCGCTTGAGAATCGCGCCCTCGCCGCGTACCGCCTCGGAAATGAGGAATGATTTGGCATGGGGATGATACAGGGTAGTGGGGTGAAACTGCATGAACTCCATGTTGGCTACCGCTGCCCCGGCGCGGTAGGCCATGGCAATGCCGTCGCCGGAAGCTATATCTGGATTGGAGGTGTACAGATACACCTTGCCGGCACCGCCGGTGGCCAGCACCGTTACTTTGGCGCCAAAGGTAATTACCTCCTTTGTGGCGTTGTTGAGTACATAAGCGCCCAGACAGCGGTTGCGCTGCAGGCGACGCTGGCGCACCTTGGCTTCAGTGATCAGGTCGATGGCGCAGTGGTGTTCGTAGATGGTGATGTTGGGGTGCTGTTGTGCCGCCTCTGCCAGGGCGCGTTCAATTTCGCGCCCGGTGATGTCGGCGGCGTGAAGAATACGGCGGAAACTGTGGCCGCCTTCGCGAGTCAGGTCGTAGTTGCCTGTGTCGTTACGGGTAAATTGGGTACCGAAGTTGATAAGATTTTCTATGGCTTGCGGTCCGCCTTGCACTACGATATCGACGATATCGCGGTGGGAAAGGAAGGCGCCGGCCACCATGGTGTCCTCGGCATGGGAATCGAAGGAGTCTTCACTGGAAAATACCGTGGCGATGCCGCCCTGGGCGTAGCGGGTGGACGTTTCCGCCAATTCCCTTTTGGTAATTAATGCCACTTTTTTCGAATCGGCAACCTTTAACGCGAATGACAGTCCGGCAATCCCGCTGCCGATGATAAGAAAGTCTGATGTGATCTTCATTGCAGTCCCCCGAAGGATGGAATAAAATTACAGTACATCGTGGACGATTACGACTAAATGGTGCATCCTGCTGCAGCTTGAGTTAAACTGTGTCGTCGGCGCAACGTGCCATTATTAGCCGAGTGCGTTGCTCTGTCAAGCATAACGCCGAGGTGGTGTTGTAATCTACCCTAACATGACAAAAAGGTTGGTTGATTTTGACGGGCAAGTATATGCTTGTGGTGCTGGGATTGGTTGTGTGTCAGGTCGGTTTCGGTGAGGCTGCCATATATAAATACGTTGATCGGCAGGGGCATCTCCATTTCAGCAACGTGCCGGTATCGTCGCGGTATCATTTCTACGCAGCCGAAGCTGGCGATGTGGCGCGTCGGCAGCGCAATATTATCGGCCTTATTCGCCATTACGCCAATTTGCACAATCTCGATGAGAGCCTGGTGCGGGCGGTCATAAAGGTCGAGAGTGATTTTATCGTCGATGCCGTGTCGACTAGAGGTGCCATTGGTTTGATGCAGTTGCATCCCGATACTGTCAAAGATTTGAATATCGGCGATCCTTACGATGCTGCGTCAAATGTCTCCGGTGGCACCAGATATCTGCGTATGATGCTGGATCGTTTTGGCGGCAATCTCGATCTGGCGCTGGCGGCTTATAACGCCGGTCCCGGGGCGGTTGAGCGTTACCGCGGTGTACCCCCATTTGCCGAAACGCGGGCGTATTTGCAAAAAGTTAAACATTACAGACGGCTGTACAGCCGGGGTGGTTTATGAACATGAAACAGAACAAGATGATGAACAACTTGCCCAATATGCTAACCTTGGGACGTATAGCCTGCGTTCCGCTGGTGCTGGTGCTGCTGTTTTCCGACTCGCGCCAGTCTGGCTTCTGGGCGGCAACAATTTTTTCCGTTGCCTGTGTTACCGACTGGCTTGACGGTTACCTGGCACGCAAGTGGGGAATTGTTACGGTAATGGGCAAGTTCCTCGATCCGCTGGCGGATAAGCTGATCGTGGTGGCGGCGCTGATCATGATGATTCCGCTGGGGCGGGTGCCGGCATGGGCAGTGTTTCTCATTATCGCCCGCGATACTTTGATCGGTGGTTTGCGCTCGGTGGCGTCGTCGGAGGGGATTGTCATTGCCGCCAGCGATCTGGGTAAGTACAAGACTATCCTGCAAATGGTGGCGATCATCGCCTTGCTGCTGCACTACGATTATTACTGGCTGTTTGGTTTGCGCTGGGAACTGTTCCATGTCGACATGCATTTTGTCGGTACGGTATTTTTCTACGCTTCCCTGGCGCTTACATTGTGGTCAGGTGGCGATTATTTGATTAAATTTTTTCGAGTGCTTAAAAGGTAGTTTGTGAGCTATGTGGTATGAGCTTATCGTTATATAGTAACTTTTTTCGCCGGAACAAAAAAAACAGGCGATTTTTCTCCGCTAATATGCGATGCTGGTGCCATTAAATTTAGCGTGCCGGATTTACCTGAGGCACGATTGTGGTGTGGTGGTGACGCTGTCGTGGTGGCGGTGTCGGAGGAAATTCGTTCTACATAATCTATTTGGAGGATGGAAAAAATGAAAAGTAACAAGCTCGTTATGGTCAGTTTGCTGGCGGCTGCACTGTGTATGGTGGCGGTAACCACTGTTTCGGCGGCGCCGATCGTCATCAAGTTCTCCCACGTTGTGGCCGAGAACACCCCCAAAGGGCAGATGGCCAACAAATTCAAAGAGCTGGTGGAGAAAAAGCTGCCCGGTAAGGTTGAGGTTGAGGTGTTCCCCAATTCACAGCTGTTTGGTGACAACAAAGTTCTTGAAGCCATGATGCTCGGTGATGTGCAGATGGCGGCGCCGTCTCTGTCCAAGTTCAAAAAATACACCAAGTCGCTGCAGGTATTCGACCTGCCATTTCTGTTTGACGATATGGCCGCTGTTGATCGTTTTCAGCAGGGTCCTGCCGGTCAGAAGCTGCTCCACTCAGTTGAGAGTAAAGGTCTGCTCGGACTTGGTTATCTGCATAACGGCCTGAAGCAGCTGTCCGCCAGTTCGCCACTGCGTGTTCCCGCCGATGCCAAGGGCAAGAAATTCCGCATCATGTCTTCCGACGTGCTGGCCGCCCAGTTTGAGGCGGTTGGTGCCATGCCGCTGAAGAAGCCGTTTTCAGAGGTGTTCACCCTGTTGCAGACCAAAGCCATCGACGGTCAGGAAAATACCTGGTCCAATATCTATTCCAAAAAGTTCTACGAGGTGCAGCCCTATATCACCGAATCCAACCATGGTCTGCTCGATTATCTGGTGATCACCTCTACTGAGTTCTGGAACGGTCTGCCTGACGATATCCGTGTCGAGGTTAAGAAATGCCTGGACGAGGCCATTGCTTTCGGTAATAAAGTTGCCGCTGAAAAATCGGTTTCCGATCGCCAGAAGATCATCGATTCCAAGCGTAGCACCATTATTGAGCTTACACCTGAGCAGCGTCAGCAGTGGGTTGACAAGATGAAACCGGTGTGGAAAAAATTTGAAGACGAGATTGGCAAAGAGTATGTAAACGCGGCAATCGCTGCTAACAAGAAATAGTCGTCAGTCAGATCTGTGATTTTCATTCGCGGGTTTCCTTTATGGAAACCCGCGAGTGTTTTTTGCAACATGTATTCAACGGGGTAATCTATGTTCATCCGTATTATCAACGGGATAGAAGAGACCATAATCTCTTTGCTGCTGGCGGCCATGACATTGCTGGTGTTTATGGATGTTGTGCTGCGTTTCGGTTTCGGTCGTGGCCTGATGTGGTCACAGGAGCTTACGCTGCACATGTCGGCGTGGCTGGTGTTGTTCGGGGTGTCGTACGGGATAAAAGTCGGTTCTCACATAGGTGTGGATGTGCTGGTTAAAGTCCTGCCTCCTGTTCCGCGTCGTATTGTCGGCGGCATTGCTGTTGTGGCCTGCCTGTGTTATTGCGGCTTGTTTATTCAGGGTGCCTGGATCTATCTCAGTAAGCTGCGTATGATCGGTATTGAACTCGAAGACATGGCAATTCCAAAGTGGATAGCTCACAGTATTTTGCTGATCGGTATGGTGATGATAGCGATACGGTTGCTGCTGCTGCTGTGGGCCATCATTCAAGGTAAAGCCGAAGGTTTCAGCCAGGTGGATGAGGCGCAGGAGAGTATGCATCTGATCGATGAAGTCAAGCAGGCTCAGCAAAGCGGGGAGGGCAGCGTATAATGGCGACAATTACTTTGTTTTTTATTCTGCTGCTGTGTCTGCTTACCGGTATGCCCATTGCGTTTGCACTCGGCTTGTCCAGTATCACCAGTATCCTGATGTTTTCCCATGATTCGCTGGCATCTATTGCTCTTAAACTGTTTGAATCACAGTCGGAGCATTACACCTTGCTGGCTATTCCGTTCTTTATACTGTCGTCGGCGTTTCTTTCTACTGGCGGTGTTGCCAATCGTATAATCAACTTTGCCATCGATTGCGTTGGCTGGATTCGCGGCGGACTGGCCATGGCGTCGGTGTTGGCGTGCATGATTTTTGCTGCGGTTTCCGGCTCTTCTCCGGCTACGGTTGCCGCCATCGGCTCTATCGTTATTGTCGGCATGGTGAAAGCCGGTTATCCCGAAGAACTTGCCGCCGGAGTTATCACCAACGCCGGTACTTTGGGTATTCTGATTCCGCCATCCATTGTCATGCTGGTGTACGCCGCAGCCACTGAGGAATCGGCGGCACGGTTGTTTATGGCCGGTTTGTTGCCTGGCTTGATGATGGGCGGCATGCTGATGCTGGTGATCTATATCGTGGCGCGGGTGAAAAAACTGCCCGCTCAGCCGTGGGTGGGTTTTAAAGGCTTGCTTCGTTCCGGTATCAGTGCCGGTTGGGGCTTGATGATGATTATCATCGTTCTTGGTTCTATCTATGGCGGTATTGCCAGTCCCACCGAGGCGGCGGCAGTATCGGCGGTATATGCATTCTTTATCGCCATTTTTATCTATCGAGATATGGGGCCGCTCAAAGGGGTACCGTGGCGTAAGGACAAAGATGAGAGGGTTGTCAGTATCATCAGTCGTAACCTGGCGCTGACCGTGACGGCGCTGCCGCGCTCGTTTTTCAATGCCGATGTGCATAGGGTGTTTCGCGATGCTTCCAAGGTGTCGATTATGTTGCTGTTTATCATCGGTAACGCCATGCTGTTTGCTCATGTGCTGACTACCGAACGAATCCCGCATCATCTGGCGCACATGATTGTTGACTGGGGCCTGCCGAGCTGGGGGTTTCTCATTGTAGTTAATATTCTGTTGCTGATTGCCGGAAATTTTATGGAGCCTTCGGCCATTATCCTCATTATGGCACCTATATTGTTTCCCATCGCGGTAAAACTGGGCATTGACCCGGTACATCTGGGCATCATCATGGTGGTAAATATGGAGATCGGCATGATTACACCGCCGGTAGGTTTGAACCTGTTTGTTACTGCCGGTATTACCGGTCATAATATCACTTGGGTGGTCAGGGCGGCGTTACCGTGGTTGCTGCTGCTGCTGTTCTTCCTGATTCTTATCACCTATATTCCGCAGATTTCACTGTTTTTGCCGGAGTACATAGATAAGCTGCATGGCTATTGATGGATAGGTGTTTTGGCGTATATTTGGTGTAGTTGTGTGTTACGTCCAGAGTCTGTCTGACTTTGCGGCTCGAAGCGAAAAATCGGTTGGTCGAGGACCGGTTTTACTCGTTTGCAGGCGAAAAGCTGTAGCTAGTAGTCGAAAATCCTGGCCCCGTAGCAATTCGTTGCGGGGCTTTTTTATGGTGTTTTGCCGGAATGTGTGGCGCTGGTATACGTGATATAGCAGGATTGTTATGGCTGTTAAAGATGGAGATTGCTGGAAAAACAGCGTTCATTGGTGTAGATTGGCAATTGTTGTTTTTGTTGCCGGTGGATTAAATCAGTGGAATAGCCGCGTCGTATACAGTTGTTGTAACCGGGTTTGTGTTAACTGATTAATTTGCCTAGCTATTTAATTTGCCTTTCTGTTTAACAGGTCGTCGGTGCATTGGCCGGTGTGAACATGACTCCGGTCCGTGGAGTGCTGCCCGGCGGCGCTTGTGTGTATTGGTGTATTTTTTGCAGTCGAACCCATTCCAAGGGAACTCAAGACAATTCTGGTGGAGATGTTATGGCTAAGATTCTAGTTGCAGATGACAGCAAAACGGAGATGGCGTTTCTGATCGATGCCATCAAGGGAACCGGGCACGAAATTGTAACCGCTGTAGATGGCAAAGATGCTGAGCAGAAGATATATTCCGACGCCTTTGACCTGATTATTCTCGACGTAATTATGCCGAATAAAAACGGTTTTCAGGTTTGCCGTTCCCTGAAGAGAAATCCCAAGTACAAGCATATTCCGGTGATTCTTACCACGTCTAAATCTGGTGACAGCGATAAGTTCTGGGGAAAAAAACAGGGGGCGGATGAGTATATTACCAAACCTTACGAGCCGATGGAGATACTCCTGGCGGTTAAAAAGTACCTTGGGGGAGCGTAAGCGTGGAACTGTCAGCAGTATTCAGAAAGTATGCCGGTGAAGGCGACGGACAACTGGCGCTGAAATTTTCCGGTGTACCTCATCTGTGCAAGGTGGCTATCGAAGGGGGAGAGGCGGTTTTTATTAAGCTTGGGCTGCTCTCTCCCGAAGATTCACTGGCGGCGATCAGGGGCAAAAAGTTGCTCGAAGCCAGCTTTATCAAGGGAGTAAAAACGCGCAAGCGGCTGCCCAGGCCCGTTACCGACGAGCTGCTGCGGGGCGATGCAACTGCTCAGGACGCAGTTGGCGCAGTTGTGCAGCATGACGACAAAGGTGATCAGACGGCGGCTGGCGGCAGTGTAGTGCCGGCAAAAAAGGTGTCGCGCCTGGTTAATGACTATATCGACTTTGTCGGTCCGCTGGGCGTGGTAATGATGGAAAATTATTTCAAGAATACAAATTATATTCAAGGTCAGCCGATGGATCTGGCCAGTTACAACGATCTGGTAAACAAGTTGATGCAGGATATTGGTGAAGAGGTGCGCTCGGAGTTTTACGCTCGGCACATGTAGCTGAAATTACTGTCCCCTTGTGCTACGCTGCCCGGTGGCAGTTTGGTTGCGAGGCGGCAGGTTGACACTGATTTAAATGGGGGAATCTGGTAATGCTGAAAAATATGTCAATTCGTAAGCGCATTGTCGTGATGCTGGCGGTTGTATATGTTCTGTCGCTGGTGCTGGCCGTTGGTGGCGGTGGTTATTTTTTGCAGCAGGATGTGGAGCGCGAAGCGCGGCAGAAAACCGAGTTGTTTGCCACAGTAATGTCTAATGCCGCCCGCTATCTGCATAATGTGATTCGCCCCAAGGCCGAGGAGCTGGTGCCCGAAGATGCCTATTTCCCTGAAGGAAGTGTCGGGGTTATTATGCTGACGGAAGTTGCCCGTTATATTCAACAGCAGTATCCAGAGTATATTTTCCGCTTTGCTTCCCCCAACCCCCTTAATCCTGATAACCTTTCCAACGATTTTGAGGATAAAATTATTGCCGGTTTTGAAGATGGCAAGTACGAAGCATGGCAGGGGTTTGCCGAGCGGGATGGCAAAAAATTCTATGCCGTTGCCAAACCCCTCATTGCCGGCAGTGATTGCATCAGCTGCCACGATACTCCCGATGTCGCCCATCCCAGTCAGGTGGAACGCTACGGGACCAGGTCTGGCTACGGCTACCTTGAGGGTGATGTTGTCGGTGCCCGTTTTATCTATGTGCCTACTGATGTAATTCAAAAAGAGGCAATTAAGCGCATCATGTACTTCAGTGCGATATTTAGCGTGTTTTTCCTGCTGGTTCTGTTTGCGGTGGATCGTTTTGTCGTCAGCAGCGTGGTTAAGCCGATTGAGCACATCGTCGATGTGGCAGAGGATATCAGCCGAGGCAAACTCGACCGTGAGTTCCATGTTGAAACCAACGATGAAATAAAAATGCTTGCCGATGCCTTTGACCGCATGAAAGTATCTCTGGCCAAGGCAATGGATATTTTGCGCCAGTAACTTGAGTTGGACAATTAATTAACCGGTGGAGTTTGAATGCTGTTATGTCAGAAAATAAAAAAATTCTTGTTGTAGATGATTCTCCCACAGTACGGCGCCTGGTCGAGTTGGTGCTGTCGCAGCGTGGTTATGAAGTGCTCAGTGCCGAAAATGGTGAGCAGGGGCTTAGCCTGGCCAGGGAGCACCTGCCAGCGGTGGTGCTGGTGGATTTTGTCATGCCGCGCATGAATGGCCACATGTTCTGCAAACTGTTGCGCGAGGATGAGCGTTTTGCCAATGTGCCGGTTATTCTCATTTCATCCAAAAGCGAGGTGGTGGGGCAGGCGTTTGAGGAATCATTTGGTATTGTACATTTCTTTACCAAGCCGTTTGAGCCGGAAGATCTGGTAGCCAAGATAGAAGAGGTTCTGGATGACAGTGGCACTGCGCCCGCACAAAAAAGTGCTTCAGCGGATCAGGGCGCTCCGACAGATGATGCGGCTCCATCTCCAGAGAGTCTGGACAGGTTTCTCGATTCCATTAATGATCGCTTTGACAAAGTGGTGCGCAATTACTTCCAGAAGGACTTTCCGGTTCTGATGAAGAATGTGATGGAAGACACTCTGCGCGAGACCGGTGTCATCAAGCATCAGACCCTGATTATGAACGGCGATTTGACGCGCATGTCGCTGGCTGAGGTGCTGTGCTTTTGCGCCAACACTCGTCAGAGCGGTCGGTTGTCGATTTTTTCTGACGATACCTTTGCCGAAATTTTTATCGAAAAAGGGCGCTTTGTGTTTGCCACCGCCAGCCAAAAGGGAAAACACAAATTTCTTACCGATCTCATCTGTAGTGATAACCGCTTTTCCTGCGAACCGCAGGAGCTGGCCAAGGTGGTGGAAGAGGCGCGCAATAACAATATTCCCGTTGGTCAGGCATTAGTGGCCAAAGGGGTTATCACCGACGAAGATCTCATGTACTACCTGCAACAACATGCCCAGGACGCTCTCAATACCGCCCTTGCTACCACCAGAGGCAATTTTTTCCTTGAGATGGATGATCTGCCCTTTAATCTGGAGGATATAAAGTTTCGTATTCCCATGTATCAAATGCTGATCGGTGGGGTGCGCGAACTGGCTCTGGCGGAAGATTTCACCAATGATGAGCTTGTAGTTACCCGCATGCCACTGTGTGCCGAGGCGGCGCAGGAAGGGCTGCTTAGCGAGGCAGAGCAGAGTCTCATGCTGCTGCTGGATGGAGCGCGTACCTTGGGCGTAGTATGTCAGGAAAGTTCTCTGGATGACGCGGTGGTGCGCCGAAGCTGCCAGGTGCTGTACCTGGCCGGACTGGCTACCATCAGGTAGTGGGCAACTAACAGGCAGGGATAACAGCACATGGCGGGATTGCAGGACAGTTTACTGCCCATTTTCATAGAGGAAACGTCCGAGGGGCTGGCTCTGATAGAACAGCTGATGATTGCGTGGCGTGAACAGCGCCTCAGCGCGGAAATTCTGGAGGAGGCGCGACGGGCTGCTCATACCATCAAGGGGACGGCTGGTCTGGTTAAACGGGAGCAATCCAGTGCCATCGCCAGGGATCTGGAGGAGTTTCTCGACAGCTTCAACTTGGAACAGCGGCAATTCGGCGCAGAAGATATCGCCAGAGTCGATAGTGCGTACACCAGCTTGCAGGATCTGCTGGAACTGGCGCGCGCCAACAAACCGGAAGAGCAGATCGAAGAGGCCGACGCGCCTTCCGCCACTTCTATCGGTGCCGATATAGAACTGGGCAGCGGTGACCTGATAAACGATTTTGCCCTGCCGCTGATGATGAAACTGCATCAGAATGTGGCTGAACTGGACGATGCCGTCAAGCCGGTATGCTGCCGTTTCTACCTGGGTGGTCGCCAGTATTATCTACCCATAGAGCACGTGGTGGAAATTGCTGAATGCAGCGATATCACCATGTTGCCGTACAGCCCGACATTCATCTGTGGTCTTGTCAACCTGCGCGGCGACGTAATCCCGGTGCTGGATCTTGCCGCCATGGAACAACGCAAGGTGCCATTCCCCAACCAGGGTTATCTGGTAATAGCCAATTGCGACAAGGATCTGCTGGCATTCATCAGTGATACGCTGCCCAATCTCAATGTTAAGGCGGCCGGTCGCAAGGTTGATGTGTGCGCGTTTCTGGAACAATACAGCGTAAAGGCTTCGTAATGACGATTAACTCATCAGCTCGAAACATATTTTTTGAAGAAGCGGATGAACATCTGGATATCCTCGAGGCCGGTCTACTTGAATTGGAGGATGGGGTCACCGAAGCGGATAAGCGTGCAGCCCTTGTCGACCGCCTGTTTCGTTCCGCCCACACTCTCAAGGGAGCGTCGTCGCTACTCAAATTTAATACCATCAGCGAAATTGCCCACGAACTGGAAAATCTTCTCGAAGGATTCAAGTCACAGAGCGTAGATGTTACCCCTCGCCTGCTTGATGCCATGCTGGCGGCCATCGATACCGTGCGCAATCTGTTGCAGATGGTGGATCTGCCCGACTATCATCAGCAGGCAACACTGTATGGTTTGCAGAGTATTCAGATGCTGCGCGCCGCCCAGGGCGAAGAGGATGAAGGCAAACCGGTGGCCAGTGCAGATAGCGGCGATAAAACAGCTCATCTCGGCAACAGCGTAAAAGTAGGGGTGGATAAAATCGATCAGATGATGAATCTGCTCGGTGAAATGACTGTTACCAAGACCCACCTGCTGGAACAGTTGGGTTCCTTTGAAAACATGAAGGAGGAGATCGATTTCTCCCGTCAGCGGTTGTTGCGTGAGGTAGGCAGCTTTTCCGAACGCTACGAGCACTCCCTGCTCAACGAGGAACAGCAGGACCGTGGCGAGTCGCTGGTAAGCGATTTTGAGGAACTGGAATTTGATCGCTATGATGAGATCAACCTGTTTGCGCGCAAATTGCAGGAGATCAGTAACGACATCAACGAAGCGGTAACCTCCATCAGCGCATTTTTCGGCCAGGTCAGTGTCGATGTAGAAGCCATCGATCGCATGACTGCGCAGATGAAAGAACGTATTTCCGAAATACGCACCCTGCCAATAGAAAGCCTCTATCAGCGGTTTCGCCGCAGTATCCGTAATATAGCCAGCGCTGAAGAAAAACAGGTTGAACTGCAACTCGAAGGGGGGGATACCCGCCTGGGGCGCACCATTATTGATGGCCTGTTCGATCCGCTACTGCACATATTGCGCAATGCGGTGGCTCACGGTATTGAGACGCCGCAGCAGCGGCGCGCGGCAGGTAAGCCCGAATGCGGTGTTATAAAAATTTCCACCATACGGCGCGGAAATGTCGCCACCATAACCGTGTCTGACGATGGCGGCGGCATTCAGTTTGACCGTATACACGCCAAGGCCGTTGCGCTGGGCTGGATAGATGATGATGCGCAACTGCAGCAGCAGGATTATATCGACATGCTGTTTCGACCCGGATTTACCACCAGGGACAGCGCCGATGATACCGCCGGGCGTGGTGTCGGCATGGATGTGGTGATTGAACGCCTGTCCGATCTGCACGGTAGTGTGGAGGTTAATACCGAGCCAGGGCGGGGAAGCGAATTTATCCTCAATGTGCCGCTGTCGCTGGTAATTATTAACGTGATTCAATTTCGTCTGGGGCGGCAGCTGTTTGTACTGCCGTCGTCGTTGATAGAAGAGATTCAGGAGATGGCCGTTGTCGACGTTGATGCCGACGGCAGCTATGCCACACGTCAGCAGGAGCGCTATCGCCTGGTTGATCTCAACAGCCTGTTTGAAATTGATATTACCGATGCCAGCCGCCGCTGTGTGCTGTTTGTGCGCACGTCACGCGCCCGCCTGGGATTAATTGTTGAAGAGATTGTCAGTCAGGAAGATACCGTTATCCGTCCCTTTGGCAAGTTGCTCGCCGATATGCCCTGTTATTCCGGCACTAGCGTATCCGGTGGCGGCGATGTGCGGCTGGTACTCAGTCCGTCGCGGTTGGTACCGATAATAGACAGTGACCATTGTCAGCAGAAGCAGGAGCCGGTGGTGGCAACGGCTGCGGTGCTAGAGCGCAAACCACGGGTACTGGTGGTGGATGATTCCCTCAGCGTGCGCAAGTATGCCAGCCTTATTCTGGAAAATAATGGTGTTGAAGTGCTTACCGCTACCAACGGTCTGGAAGCCTTGGGGGTGCTGGATGAAGAACAGGTTGATCTGGTGCTGAGCGATCTGGAAATGCCGGTGATGCACGGCTACGAACTGCTCACCGAGATAGGTCGACGCGAAGCACTGAGCAACCTTCCAGTGGTGGTGATAACATCGCGTGCCGGTGAGCAGCACAGAGAAAAAGCCTTCGATCTCGGTGCTATAGACTACCTGGTGAAACCATTTAACGAAGATGAGCTGCTGGCGCTGATAAGTGAATACACTCTGTTTACCCTGTAAACAGTTGCAGAAAATAACCACGAAAAAACAACGTGGTATGGCACATAATTTGACGTTGATTCAAAGGGAGGCCGTGTAATTATGGCAAATGAAGAACAAAATACGCTCTCAATCAGGCAGATTACCGGTAGAAGCCTGTTGTCGCTGTCGTTGCTGGTAGTACTTGTTCTGGGGCTGGGCGTGGCAGGTTTTAACTACTACGCCGATGTTGTCAGCCGCAACAGCGACTACGCTGTCAGCCGCCTTACCATGACAGAGCAACTCATGAGCAACATGGCGCAGTTGCAGGTGCTCGAGGGCCACATGACCACTGCCGCACTGCAGGGTAAAAATGCCCTTATGGAGAAGCGTTCCGAGAAGCTGCTCGATCACATAGCCGCCATGGCCGATCTGATTGATAACCTGGTGGAATCTACCGCCACCAGCCGGGCCGAGATCAAGAAGACTGCCGCCAATGTTGCCGCTATTTTCGAGGATATTTCCACTGAGATGGATACGCTGTCGGAAAAACTGCTCAGTGGCGCCAGTGTTTCATCGCAGGCGGCGCTGTACGCCCGTTTCAACCAGGACGTGCATGAGTTTAACGCCGGGGTCAACCAGTTGCAGAAGCTGTTTGTAAAGGTGATCGGCATCAACAACCGTCTGAGCATGGAACAGCAGGTATTTTATGCCACGGTGGGATTTGTGGTGTTGCTGCTGCTGTTTTTTGTATTTATGGGGCGGCGCTGGAATGGACGGTTGTCCTCCTCCATGGCGCAACTGCGTGATGGCATAGAGCGGGTGCATAATGCCGATTTCTCCCCGATAGAAATAGAAGCCAAAGATGAAATTGGTGCCACCGCCCTGGTATTTAACCGCACCATCGAAAAGTACAAGGAAGCGTTTGTCGCCTATACCGAGCGCGAGGCCACCCAGCAGAACCTTATCAGCTTTTTGGAAGTTGTAAGTGAGGCTGCCGATGGCGACTTGACCATGCAAGCCCCGGTTACCGCCGATGCCTTCGGTTCCATTGCCGACGCCTATAACCTGATGGTTGAATGTCTGGCGGAGCTGTTGCTGGATACCAAACAGAATGCTGGCAACGTAGGTGAGCAAACCAAGAAACTGATCCAGATCTTCCAAGAAATGGAGATGGGGGCGGAAACGCAATCGCAACAGGTGGACAAGGCGATGGAATTTGTTCAGCTTTCAGAGGCTGCCGCCCGCGAGATCGCCGAAAAAGCCGCCCAGGCGCAATTGGCATCGCGCCTGGTGGACGAAGTTACCGAGAAAGGTAGTGAGCTGGTTTCCGATAATATCGAAGGGATGCAGCTTATCCGTGTTACGGTGCAGGTGATCAACAAAAAGATGAAATCGCTCTCCGAACGCCTGCTGGAAATCGGCACCATCTCACAGCTTATCTCCGAGATCGCTACCCGTACGACAATCCTGGCGATGAACGCCTCCATCGAAGCATCGCGCGCTGGTGAGCAGGGGCGCGGCTTCCTGGTTATTTCTGACGAAATCAAGCGGTTGGCGGATAAATCCACCGAGGCGACCAAGCAGATAGGTGGCATCATCAAGTCAATCCAGACTGAAGCTAACGAAGTTACTGCCTCCCTTGAGGAGGAAACCAGAACCGTAGAAAACCAGTCAAAGCTGGCGCAGGACACCGGCGAGTCGTTCAAAGCTATCCAGGGCGCCATTGACCAGTCTAAAACTGTGGTTACCGAAATAACCGAGTTGTCTCATGACCAGTTTGAGATGACCCGCAAAGTTGAACAGGTAATGAAAAAAGTTACCGAGATTGCGGAACTCACGCTGCAGCAGGTGCGCAGTTCGGCCACAATTGCCACCGACCTGTCACAGCAGTCGGATGAATTGCTCAGTTCGGTCGAAACCTTCCGCCTGCCCGGTGATGACGGTGACGGCGGGTTGGATCATGAACTTAACGTTACCGATTTTTCTTTTGAAGAAGATCACGAACCGGAGGCAACAGTTGCTATTACGCCGTATGAGGCTGCAGATGAATCACTCGAAGCGGAGGAACAAACTGCGGTGCCTGGAGATGATTCCGATGACGACTGGGAATATCCGGAAGATGTGGAACAAGAGCAGGAAGAGTGCAATGAGCAGGATGGTCAACCTGTAAAGCAGTAACCTCAACAGTTAGGAGTAAAACCATGAAAACAGTTCTATCCGTGTTACTGTGCCTGGTGCTGGTTGTCGTTTTTTCTGGCAATGCCATGGCTGCAGGCAACTGGCGAAAAGGAAAAAAGGTGTACCGCAAGGAGTGTATGAACTGCCACAAACGTGGTGGCGAGGCCAAGCGGCTTAAACTTAATCGGCGTACCAAAAACGACTGGGCCAAATTTTGTAAAACCAACGACGATAAACATGCGCCGGTCTGGTCCAAGCTGACCGAGAAGCAGAAAAAAGATTTGCTCAAGTATCTGCAAAAATATGCCAAAGACGATAAACAAATTCTCGGTTGTGGTTAGTTTGACAAGGTGGAGTAAACGCCAGCAAAACCGAGAAAGCACTTGACATGTGAGTGCCAGTTTTGTAAGTATTGCCACCGTCTCAGCACGCAGGCACGTAGCTCAGTGGGAGAGCACCACCTTGACACGGTGGGGGTCGGCGGTTCAATCCCGCCCGTGCCTACCATAGACATTCACATAACAGCGCTAACAAGGCATCCACAGGGTGCCTTTTCTCGTATGTGCGCATTCGGGGGAGAGCAGATAAATGGAGCAGATTACAATTACCCTGCCGGACGGTTCGCAGCGTGAATACGCCGCTGGAGTAACTGCGGCCGAAATAGCCGCATCTATCAGCGAGGGGTTTGCGCGCCAGTGTGTCGCAGCCAAAGTTGACGACAACGTGGTCGACCTGTCGAGCACTATCGATGCTGATGCTGGAGTCGAACTGATTACTCTGAACACCCCGGAGGGGCTGGAGATCTATCGCCATACAGCGGCCCACGTTATGGCGCAGGCGGTCAAGGATATTTACGGCGACGATGTGCAGGTTACCATCGGCCCGGCAGTGGCCAACGGTTTCTACTACGATTTCTACAGTGAAAAGCACGCTTTCAGTCCGGAAGATTTTGACAAAATCGAGCAGCGGATGAAACAGATCGTCAAGGAGGATCTACCGCTGGAGCGCAGTGAAGTCAGCAGTGCCGAGGCCATCGAGCTGTTCAACAATATGGGTGAGGCCTTCAAGGTGGAGTTGATAGAAGATCTTGGCGCGGCAACGGTGTCATTGTATCGCCAGGGCGATTTTGTCGATCTGTGCCGTGGTCCCCATTTGCCTTCCACCGGCAAACTCAAGGCGTTCAAACTCACCAGCGTTGCCGGTGCCTACTGGCGTGGCGACGAAAAACGTCCCATGCTGCAGCGTATTTACGCCACCGCTTTCCCCGATAAAAAGCAGCTGAAGGCATATCTGCAGCAACTGGAAGAGGCGCGTAAGCGCGATCACCGAAAACTGGGGCGTGAACTCGACCTGTTTTCCTTTAGTGATGAAGCCGGGGCCGGGCTGGCTATATGGCATCCTAACGGTGCCATGCTGCGAACCGTGCTGGAGGATTTTGAGCGGCGCGAGCATCTGCGCCGTGGTTATGAGATTGTCATGGGGCCGCAGATTCTGCGAACCGACTTGTGGAAAACCTCCGGTCACTACGACAATTACCGCGAAAACATGTATTTTACCGAGGTGGAGGGGCAGGGGTTCGGTATCAAACCCATGAACTGCCTGGCGCACATGCTTATCTACAAAAGCCAGCTGCGTTCCTACCGCGATTTGCCGGTGCGTTATTTTGAGCTCGGTACTGTGCATCGTCACGAAAAATCAGGCGTGCTGCATGGTTTGACGCGGGTGCGCGGCTTCACTCAGGACGATGCCCATATTCTGTGTACGCCGGAGCAGCTTGACGACGAAATCAACAACGTACTCACTTTTATCGGTGACGTGATGGA
>Ga0256842_1001167_pt1 | contig 21680 bp, 21 predicted proteins | sample 4559240metaG_FD_185973 | JGI IMG/M metagenome (GOLD analysis project Ga0256842, IMG submission 185973) | Hydrothermal vent microbial communities from Guaymas Basin, Mexico - 4559-240 | ecosystem: Environmental > Aquatic > Marine > Hydrothermal vents | place: Mexico: Guaymas Basin | collected... | reverse complement strand
ATTATTTTTTATCTTTCACACATTGTTTTATATTCACAATAGATACAGTTTTTAGAATCTTCACACATCTCAAAATTCACCTCTTCTATATTTAGTAAATCTTTTATATTAGATTCTAATACAGCCAATTTCTCTTCTAAGAAAGCCTCTGGAATTATTTTAGATTCTTTTAAATCATAGAATCCTGATGCCACAACATTGCCAAGTCCACCAGCTAACAAATAATAAAACTCTAATTGAAAATCAGTAGCATCTGTATAATTTTTAGATGTGTTGAGATTTATTTTTCCTGTTTTATAGTCAAGAATCTCTATCTCATTAACCCTCTTATCTATTCTATCTATCTGCCCTATAAGTTTCATCCCTGCAAAATCTCTCTCAAAATATTGCTCACAAGATTCTACTCTCCAACCATCTTTAAATCTTTTTATCTCATTAAGACAAAAATCATCCATTCTTCTTTTTTGTAAACTCATTAGATATTTATCAAGTTCACTATCTCCACAAGCCTTATCTAATTCTCTATGCAAATCTCTCTTTAAATCATCTGCATTATCATAAAAATCTCTTTTAGTATATAATTCTTTAAGTGCTGAGTGGATATTTATCCCTACTTCCCACTCTTGTGGCATATCCTTTGGAATCGTATGATTCTCAATATGTTCTATATATCTATGATAATATTTTCTTTTACATGTTAAAAATATTTTTAATCTTGAGGCTGATAGTTTCACATCTTTAAAACTATAATCAAGAACTATCTCTTTATCCTCTTTAATCTCTATACTTTTTTTGTTAAATAATATATTTGAATATTGCTCTTCATTTAATGAGTTTTTATCCAATATTCCAAGCTGTTTTAAAAACCTTGAACCACTACTTTGTTCAGATTTTACAAAAGATATTGCCACCTCTTTAGTTCTATTAATAAGCATCTGATAATAGTGTTTTTGAAGATTCTCTCTATCACTCATAGTTGGAAGATTTGCTATCTCTCTTATGCTTGTGTTTAAAAACATATCTTTATCACTTTTTTTAGGCACATTAGAATCACTAAAATCAACTATCACAACAGCATCAAACTCAACCATCCTAGTTTCTAAAACACCCATAACAGTTATCTTACCACCACGAACATCATCAATAGTTCTTTTAGCTAATCTTTGTAAAAATAAACCTATTAGCGATTTAACACTCATATCACCCATAAATGATAATATTTTCTCAAAACTATACAACTCTTCATTAAATATTTTTATATGAATCTTAGATTTAAAACTCTCTGCATATTTTTTTAGAAATTCTATAAAATCAACTTCACTAGATTTTTTATGATAGATTGATAATAACTCCACATATATCTCATCACCAACTCTTTTTAGTCTTGCATAGTTTTCTTTAGAATCTTGATCTATAACTTTACAAGTTGAATTTAATTGCTCATAAATTTTAGTAGTTGAAAATGGCTCACCCATAGCAAAGTTAAAATTAGATTTCTCATCAAAACTTTTTAACAATGTAGCGATAGATTCATTTGGAAGAATTACTGCTATTTTTTCTGCTTGATAACCTTTATTTATAAACTGATATACTTTTTGTTTTATATATGAAATTTGTAAGATAGATTCACTAAAAGATTCGCAAGTTATATTTGTATGATTTTCTCTTGGAATCTTTGATATAACTGTTTTATCATTCAAAGAAATTTTATACTCATAGTTTTTTTCTAACTCTATACCTATCTCTTTAAATTTAGTTTGCATCTTTTTATTAAAAACAGATGTATTAAAAATAATTTCTAATTGAGTATATTCACAACATTTTTCCAATAATTCAAATTCAAAATTAGTTAAATGCCCATCAATATAAAGCTCTATCTTTTTATGTTTAGATATGTAATTATCATTAAATTGGTATAGCTTAGGTAAAAAGATTCTATCTAAGAGTTTTTTTTCTAAACATAGATTTTCATATCTTTTATATAACTCTTTTAGTATCTCTATATGCTCCTCATATTCAGCATATATATCTGAACTGTCAAGATTCTCAATAGAATAAAGTTCAGCACTCAACTCTTCAAAAAATTTAAAAATATATGAAGAATTTTTTGTAAAAGTAAAAAAGTTTCTTTGAATCTGTAAAGATGAAAAAGAGTGAAAATCAGATGCTTCAAGCAAGAGTAATACTCTACTATCATCATCTAATATTTTAAAATCTTTAACTATGCAAAGTTTTGAGATAAACTCACTCATAGTTATATAATTAGGCAAAAAAAGTGTTTTTGATTCTATCCCATTTAGTTCATAACGAATCGCACGAGCCGATGGAAGGATTATTGTTGTTTCATTCATTAATAATATTATATCATTTTGAGATATAATTTCTTTATGATTTATGATTTTTTTAATAATTAGAGCAGACAGTGCTGGATGTAACTGTGCTTATCTCTCACCACTTCCAAGGAAAAAAAACTCCTACAATTCCCTTGTAAATATTATCCTAGATTACTCAATAGATTTTTATGAAAAAATATATATCTATAGACAAACTTTTTTACAAGATGGATAGAACAAGAAAAGATTAATACTGAGAAATCTTTTTAGTTCTTGTATCTACTTTTACATTGTAAAATCTTTCAAACTCTCCAACATTTATTTTTGCCATAATATCCCATCTACCCTCTTTAGGTAAAACAATATTAGCAAATGAATAGATGCCATCTTTATAAGTTGGATTAGTTAATTCCATATCATACTTATGTGTATTTGGTCTAGTTACTATAACTTTAATACTAACTTCACTAATTGGATTAGAATCTAAATCTGTAATCTTATATTTTAATACAGTACCTTTAGAATTAATTCTATCACTCATATATTCAATCTTATATTTTCTATTAAAATCAATACGATCTTGAATAAATTTATTAGCATTAGCATCTACATCTTGATAATAACTCATATATGTATCACTTATTTCTACTGGTAACTTACTTGTAATTACAATAGTTGCAACACAAAAACTAAATACCATTATAATTAAAAATGTAATAGTATATGGCCAGATTCTTCCATTACTTAAATTCATTTGGATGTTGTCTCCTATATATAACTCTTCTCACATATTGAATAATAGCATAAATGATAAAACCATAAAAGAATATTTTTAAAGCTAAAATTGTAAGTTTATTTGAATTACCAGCTTCATGTTCTAATGTAACACCTTTACTTTTTGCAACTTGTTCTGCTATATCTACATAACCATTATAAAGAGCAGCAGTATATTTACCTAAAGTTTCCTCTTTCGCTTTTAATCCAATCAAAGGGAGAATAGTTCCACCATAATCACTAAGCATTGCAAAGAAAGTACTAAAGCTATTGGCATTTGTTACAGCAATTGCAAAAGCTTGCATTGGTGATGCAGCTGGACTTAACACTTGATTTCTATCAAAATATTTATATAAAGATTTATCACTTGCATAAATATCAACTTTTTTATCTAATTCAGAAAAGGTCAATAGAATAGTTGGTTTATCAAACTTTTTTATTAAATCTTTTTCATATTCAAAAATATTTTTATAACCCTTAAATTGTTTAATTGATACAAGTATAAGTTTTATATCTGTTTTATCAAATAATTCTTTACCTAATTTATTTATAGTTATTCTAAAATTAGGATTATGAAGTACTTCATCCTTGTATAAATATTCATCTGCTAATACAATATTTTGAAAAAATATAATGAAGATGAGGGCCGCTAGCCCTCTTGAAAATTTCAATGAATTTCCCTTAACCTATATATAGGTGGTTAGGTGTTAACACCGCATATAATGTAAATGCAGCCATAATCACTAGACCCCATGCAAGTACTTTTTCCATACTATAGTGCCTCCCTTACTTCACATCAACAAAATGTTTAGCGTTATCCACACTATTCATTTTAATTGATGTAGCATCTACTATTTTGTAATAATTTTCAGCATTTTCATGTTGAACACCAATACCCCAAATTGTAAGACCAGCTAAAATACTAAGCAATAATAAAGTTGCAATTAGCATACCTGTTATACCATCAAGAGCAAATATATTTCTATTTTCATTCATATTAAACCCCTTACTTACTTATACTTTGAACATAAGCAGCTACCGCTTCTTTTTGTTTTTTGTTAAGTACATCAAATTTAGGCATAGTACCAATAGCACCTTTTTTACCATTATCAATAACATTGATAACTAAAGCAGCATCAAAGCTAGCAATATTTGGAGCAGTAGCTTCTAAACCTTTACCATCTTCACCATGACACATAGCACAAGTTCCAGCAAATACATCTGCACCAGCACCACTCATACCATTAGCAACATAGCTAGATACTAAATCAATCTCTGCATCCGTAATTGGTGCATAATTATTATTAGCATTCATTAGACCATTACGATCTGGCATTGGCATTTCACTACCTAAAAGATGGTTATTAGAACCATTAATAATAGCATGTTTAATAACACTTTTTTCAAGTCTAACATTTAAATCAGAAGCTTGTCCTTCAATACCATCAGCATTAAGACCATGACATGCAATACAATTAGAAAGATAAACTGATTCACCCATCTCTACTAGTTTATCACCAGTAACATTTTTGTATTCTTTTTCAAACTTGTCATTAAATACTTTGGTATCTTCATTGTATTCACCAATTTGTGAGTATGCATTTACAGGATAACCAATAAGATAATACCACATACCCCAAATCATAGTTAAAGCAAATACTATTGCCCAACCAGTAGGTACTGGATTATTATACTCACCAACACCATCCCAGTTATCACTCATCAACTCACCTGTTGCAGTATCTGTTTGCATCTGACGAACATACTTTACAACAACAAATATTGTAGCAATTACAAGTACAACAGCACCTAATATTGCAATTTGATTTACAATATCACTCGAACCATGCTTAAAGTCAAATGATACATATGTTGCTATCAGCATTAGTACCGCAGCAACAATCGCTCCTAAATAAAGCTTATTCATATATCTCTCCTATTTCTTTTTAACATCGTATCTATCAGCCACCGGAGTGTCTGATAAATCATCATGTAATGCCATATTACTATACTCTTCATAATCAGTACCATCTGCATTTTTTCTATTCTTATACAGATGGTAAATATATGCATAAAGAACTATAACGAGAAAAGCCAATGCAAAAACATAAGCATAGCCTTGTATATTAGCAATATCCATTATAAATTCCTCTACTTAAGACTGTTCATATAAGCAATAATTGCTACAATCTCTGGTATCTGACCTTTTGCTATCATATCTTTAACATTTTGATTTTTCATATCAGCTGCTACTAATTTAGCTTCAGCTAATGCTAATGAATTAGCTTCATTTAATGTTTTTCCCATTTTAACAATCTTAGTCGTACCATCTTTCATAGGAACTGGCTTATTGTAAGGAACACCAAAGAAACTTTCAATAGTTATTTGTTCTGCATATGCAGTATCAATATCTACTAAATTTGTAAACATCCACTTATATCCTGGCATAATACTACCTGGAACTAAAGCTTTTGGATCCATCATATGATTTTCATGCCACTTAGTTGTTCTATAATTACCAACACGATGTAAATCTGGACCAGTTCTTTTAGAACCCCAAAGAAAAGGACGATCATAAGCATACTCACCACTTAGAGAGTAATCACCATAACGATCAGTTTCTGATTTAAATGGACGAACAAGTTGTGAATGACAAGCATTACAACTATTTTTAATATAAACATGACGACCTGCTAACTCTAAAGTAGAGTAAGGAGTTGTACCGATTACAGGACGAGATGCTTGAGCAAAACTTGGTAACAAAGTAATAAGACCAGCAAAAGCAATAACTAAAAATACACCTACCGCAAAAAGAAACGGATTTTTTTCCAACCAATGAAACATTATATTTCCCCTTCTCTTAAGCGCCCATAGGCGTAGCAGAATGTAACTCAGACTCTTCAACAGGACGAGCAGACATAGTTTTATAGATATTATAAGCCCACATAAATACACCAATTAGGAATAAAGTTCCACCAATACCACGAAGTATCATATATGGATGGATTACTGCAACTGTATCCATAAATGAATAAGCTAAATTACCATATTCATCATGAGCACGCCACATCATACCTTGAGTGATACCTGCAATCCACATTGAAGTAAAATAGAAAACAATACCTAAAGTTTGAGTCCAAAATTGTGCAGTCATAAGACTTTTTGAATATATCTCTCTCTTATATATACGAGGAGCCATATGAAATATTGAAGCAATAATCATAAATCCAACCCAACCAAGAGTACCATCATGAACATGACCAGGAATCCAGTCAGTAAAGTGAGCAATAGCATTAACTGATTTAACTGCTTGAACAGGACCTTCTAATGTTGAGAACATATAGAATGTAGAAGCTAAAAGTAAAAACTTAACTAATGGAGATGAAGCAACTTGTTGCCACTCACCTTTTAGAGTTAGAAGCATATTGATAGCTGAACCCCATGATGGTAAAATTAATACAATCGAAAATACAGAACCCATAGTTTGAACCCAATCAGGAACAGTTGAGAAAAGTAAGTGATGACCACCAGCCCATAAATAAACAAACATTAAACCCCAAAATGAAAGTAAAGACAATTTATATGAATAAATAGCTTGACCTGATTCTTTTGGTAAAAAGTAGTAAATCATAGCGATAATAGGCACTGTAAATACAAATGCAACTGCATTATGACCATACCACCATTGAACTAATGCATCATTAGTACCAGCATAAGCAGAAACAGAGTGCATAATATCACCATGACCACCTGATGCAAAATAAGTAGGTATTTCCATATTGTTAAATAGATATAGCATAGCTACACCTAAGAAAGTAGCAATATAATACCAAACAGAGATATAAAGTGATTTTTCACGACGAATACCAATCAGTCCGAAAATACTTACACCCCACATTACCCATACAACAACAATAGCAATATCAACAGGCCATTCAAACTCTGCATACTCTTTAGAAGTAGTATAACCCATTAACAGTGTTATTACTGCTGCAGCTACCCCTAAAATATACAAAATGAAATGTAATTTACCTAAAGTCATTAAAAACTTAGATTCTGCCATCGATACCTTAAGTACACGCTGACCAACATAATACCAAGTAGCAAAAATACCACTTACTGTAAACCCAAATGCAACTGCATCAGTATGCAATGGACGAAGACGACCAAATGCCGTGTATTCAGACAATCCTTCACCTAACACTGTGTTAAGACTTGGGAAAGCAAGTTCAAATGCAATAAATACACCAACTGACATACCAACGATACCAAGTATGATTGTTGACCACATGAACCACTTAGCAACTGTATAGTCGTACTCTAATGGACGATTCTCCATATATAGCCTCCTTAAAAAATTCAAAGCAATTAAGTATAATTAAATTAACCAAAATTAACTATACTAATTAACATTGGCATAGTATCAATTAGTATGTTTAAATAATCTTAAAATTGGTATATATTAAGAATGTTGTTGTCTTTTTATTTACTTTTGAGGATATTGTGTTTTACTAGAAAATATTATAGTTTAGAGGATAATAATGAGATTTTATCATAAGATAAAATTATACTTATAGTATAATTTTATCTTTTTATTAATGAAAGAAATTCATTAAAAATATATCTACTCTCTTTAGGTCCAGGGGAAGATTCTGGATGATGTTGAACAGAGAAGATTGGAGAATCATTATATTTAAGACCCTCAATAGTATTATCGAAAAGGTTAGTATGAGTAACTTTAGCAATCTCTGTAATATTATCAGGAACATTATAGTTATGATTCTGTGCTGTAATCTCTACAAGCCCAGTTTTTTCATTCTTTACTGGATGATTTCCACCATGATGACCAAATTTAAGTTTAAATGTATCATAACCATGAGAGATAGATAATAATTGATGACCTAAACAGATTCCAAACATAGGAATTTTAGCTGTAATTAGTTTTTTAATCTGCTCTTGCTCTTTTTTAAGTACAAGTGGATCACCAGGACCATTAGATAAAAATACACCATCAATATCTTTTGCATTAAATTTTTCAATTAAATCTTCTGCTTTAAAATCATTAGGAATAACCTCTACACCAATTTTAGATTGAACTATCTCATTTAAAATATTTCTTTTCACACCAAAATCAATAACAGCGATTTTAGCTTCAGGAGTTGGAGCATCTTCATATTTAAACTCTATTTCACTATATGTTCCAGAAGTGTGTAAATACGATTCTTTTGTACTTACCTCTTCAATATAGTTTACATCTTCAATTCTCGGAGAGTTTTCTAAAATCTTTTTAAGTTCATCTTTATCACTAATTTTTGTTGAAGCCACCATCATCATAGCACCTTCACTTCTAATCATCTTAGTTAAAAATCTTGTATCAATATCACAAATACCCATTACATTATGTTTTATTAAAAACTGAGCAAGAGATTCTTCAGCTCTAAAATTTGAATATCTATCTTGATATTTTCTAACTAACATCCCTTTAGCATGAGCAGATGAACTTTCCATATCTTGCTCATTTACACCAATATTTCCAATCTCTGGCATTGTAAATGTTACAAATTGCCCAGCATAAGATGGATCTGACATTATCTCTTGGTAACCACTCAATGATGTATTAAAAACGATTTCCCCAACAGTTGTTGAATCAGCTCCAAAACTTTTAGCTTCTAGTAATGTTCCATTTTCAAGATATATCCAAACTGTTTTCATTATTGCATCCCTCTTTTCATCATCTCTTCTCTATATAATTTTTCATGTAAAATATCAAATTCATCCGTGCCAGGGATATATCTTTTCTTATAAGTTCTAATTTTATCCATAATTGCATCTTCAATCTCAGAAGCATCTGCAATAAATGAAGTTATAGCATTATAAATAATATTTTTGATACGATTTTCAGTTACATCATAAATAATCAGATCCTCTTCATAAAGTTCATCTAATATTTTATGTGAAATATCTGAATATCTCTCTTCATAATTTAAAATCACACCAAACTCAGGAGCAAGTTTTTTCTTTATCATAAAAAATAGTTGCCTCTCGTCTACAAGCATAAACTCTATATCTTCTTCATTTTCATCACATATTAAGTCAGCTTTTTCTTCTAATGCCATCTCTTGCTTTACATTATGTAATAATATTTTCTCTGCTTCATGAGAAACCGGCTCTAGCCCTTTAGTCATGGTAACCATACCACTTTTTGCTAAATCGATTGCTACTTTATTTGCTATATGTGGTATTGTTTTAAGAGAAATTTTCATTATTATGCCTTATCTTGATTAAGTTAAATTCGGCTATTTTACAATAAAAAAGGTAAAAATATGATTAATAATTTATTTACTCAAAAGTAATGTTAATTCAGCAGCTTTTTTAGCATCCATTTTTGTTAAAATTTTACCTACTGTTTTCGGTTTTAAGGATGTCAAGATTCTAGAAGCTTCCACTACATCCATATCAGAAAGTATGTTTGCCGAAGATGCAGGTTTCATCTTAGAAAATGTTTGTGCAATTTTATCCATTTTTAATTCTCTGATATTTTTTAAAATATCCTCATTCTTTGCCAACATTTTCTTAATACTTTCTTCCTTGATTTTAGCCTGAGAAAGTTTTTCATTAACCTCTTCCTCTTTTTGAGTCAATCTACTCTCTTTTTTCTTTAACAAATTTTCTGTTGCTATTTTCAATGCACTTAAAGCTTGTTTTTGTTCATCTATTCTCTCTAACTCTACTAATAATTCACTTTTTCTCTCTTTGAATATCTCTGTACATTCAAACAGTCTTTCACTTGTTTCTAGTGAAAATAAATTAGTGTAAACTAATATAATAATCATAATATATTTCATATAATTCTCTATTTTTGATTTCTTGTAAAAGTCATTAAAGCTATCTCATCTAAATCTTTAGCCTCTTTTAACTCTTGAGCTTTAATAATTTTTTTCATCTCTTGTAATTCAAGATACTTAAACTTTTCAAATTCTATCATATCTAATTTAAGTTGCTCTTTTGCTAGATTTAATTGTTTATGAGTATATTCTAACCAATCTTTATTTTTTTGAATTAAACCTCTTTGAGAATTAAAAAGTGCTCTAGAAGCTAAAAGTATAGCAATATTGCCACTTTGAGGAGTGTCTATATCTTGAAGTGAATTATAAGAGAGTTCTAATGCTACTGAAGCACTATTTATATCTGCATTTGCTCTTTGAACAACTCGTTCACTCTTCTCCATAGCACTTTTTTTCAAAGATACTAAGGAGCTAAAGCGAGTTTTCATAACTCTTTATCCTTATAGGATTATTGTATCATCTCTCTCAGGAGAAGTTGATATGATTCCAACTTTAGTTTGTGAAATCTCTTCAATAACTTTCACATACTCTTGAGCAGTTGCTGGTAAATCTTCAAACTTTCTAGCACCTACTGATTTATCCCAACCTTTAAACGATTTATAGATTGGTTTTACATCATCTAATTCTGATGGCATATAGTCTATCTCAACACCATTAAGTTCATAAGCAACACAAACTTTTACTTCATCAAAACCATCAAGAACATCAAGTTTCATAAGTGCTAATTCATCACAACCATTTAATCTTGAAGCATATCTTGTAGCTATCGCATCAAACCAACCACATCTTCTAGCACGACCTGTTGTTGTTCCAAACTCATGACCTTGCTCACCAAGTCTTTTACCATCTTCACCAGAATCTTCAGTTGGAAATGGTCCATTTCCAACACGAGTACAGTAAGCTTTTACGATTCCTGTAACTTTTCCAATATCTTTAGGGTTGATTCCAAGACCTGTACAAGCACCAGCACTAACAGTAGCAGATGAAGTTACGAAAGGGTAAGTTCCGTGGTCGATGTCAAGTAGTGTACCTTGCGCACCCTCAAGTAAGATTCTTTTATCAGCATCTAGTGCTTTCCAAACCATTTGAGTTGTATCTGTGATAAATGGAGCAAGTTTCTCTTTAAACTCTGTTAGTTGTGCTAAAAGTTCACTCTCTACTGGTGTAGCAATCTCATAAATATCAAAAATCGCTCTATTTTGCTCAAAATACTCAATGATAGAAGTAGTTAATTTTGCAGGATTTAAAAGTTCACCAACTCTAAAACCAGTACGATTAATTTTATCAGCATAAGCAGGCCCGATTCCTTTACCAGTTGTACCAATAGCCTTATCACCTTTTAGTCTCTCTTTTGCTTGGTCGATTAAAGCATGATAGTAAAGGTTTAAGTGTGCTTTATCTGAAATATAAAGGCGACCCTCTAAGTTTTCAAACTGAACCATCTCTTCAATGATAGATTCTGGAGATAAAACAACACCATTACCTATTACATTGATAGCATCTTTGTTTAAAACACCTGATGGGATAAGATGAAGAGCATATTTAACACCATCTACCCAAATAGTGTGTCCAGCATTGTGACCACCTTGGCTTCTACAAACCATATCATACTCAGCAGCTAGTTTATCAACTATCTTACCTTTTCCCTCATCACCCCATTGGATTCCTACAATTAAATCTGCTTTCATTTATATTTCCTATTTCACATTTATTGGATGTACGGCTTCAGCCGTACCTTATTTTGGTGAGGCTGAAGCCACACTTCCTAAACTGTTATTTACTTAATGTTTCACAAAGTGTGTCTGTATAAATTGCAAAACCTACTGATGTAAGCTCTGAACTTTTGTATCTTCCACCACGAGCATAAACTTCATTTTTATCTATCACTCTAAAAAACAGTTCATCATAATAAAGCATTTTAGCATAGTAGATTGGAGCTAAAACACAATTATCATATGATATTTCTGAACATAACTCTTTCATTTTTCTAAGTTCTATTTTTATAGAATCTGGAGCAAGTTTTATCACTTCATCTATCTGTTCAATATACTGAAGATAAACAAGTTTTTCTAACCAATCAACTTTTAGATTTAAAAATTTTTCAATATTTATATGTCTAAAATCATCAATACTCAACTCATCAAACATCTCAACTAAAAGTTCAGGTATCTTAATATTTGAGATTTGAATCAACGGCTCAATCTCTAATTTATTGAAAATATCTACTGCTATATTTGTTACAGTTGAGAGTTTCTTTTCACCCATAAACTCAACACCAACTTGGTATTGTTCTTCTGTTGGGAATCTAAAAACTGGTTGAATATAGAACCATTTTTTTTGCTCTGTATTTCTACCTAGTCTTTTTTCAATGATTCGAACAACATCAATAGTTGAATCAGCACGGAGAGATAAAGAGTGATTTTGAGCATCATTTACACGAATAAGCTCTTTATCATCAGCAATACTTAGATGTTGATGGTAAGAAAATACAGGAGTTACAATCTCCTCAAAACCGTTATCATCTAAAATTGTACTAGCGATATTTTCAATTTTTCTTTTAGTTTTTGCACTATTACCAAAATATAATTTACTTCCATTTGGAATCTCATGTTCTAAAATCATTATTTATCCGTTGAAAGTTTAAATGTAATTTCATTAAAAACTTTATTTGCTGTACCATCATAAGTTCTAACATCTAGTTTATCTAGTGCTAACTCTACACTATTTACAACCCATGCCATCTCATAATTTGGAATTAGTCCCATTTGATTTATACGGAAAATCTTACCTTTTAAGTGGTCTTGACCACCAGCAACATTAACTTTAAAATCCTCTTTTAAAACTTTTCTTATCTCTGAAGCTTTCTCATCATCTATCGTTGTCATAGATTTAGCTGGAGACTCAGGGTATATATGTAAGCCGATAGCTTGAAGTGCTGAATTAACAGCTTCTGCTCTTATAGCAGTTCTAGTATAAAGTTCATCGATTCCACCATCAGCTTCTATCGTTTCTAAAACCTCTAAAAGACCTATGATTAAAGTTGTAGCAGCAGTATAAGCAGTAGTATTTTGTTTTTGCTTTTTAATCTCAGAAGCAAGATTTAAGTAGTAACCTTTACCTGTTCCAATCTTTTCAATACCATTGTTAGATAAACCTAAAATAGCAAGTCCAGGGGGAAGCATAAGTGCTTTTTGACTACCAGCGATTAAACAATCGATATTTGTTACATCAATCTTTTCAACACCAACGGCAGTGATTCCATCAGCGATAATCATAATATTAGGATTAATCTCTTTAACAGCCTTTGCAATCTCTTCAACAGGATGACGAAGTCCACCAGCAGATTCACTAATTTGAACTGCTATCGCATCGATGTTAGAATCTGCTTTAACAGCCTCAATTATAGCATCTACACTTACAGGTGTATTCCACTCATTTTTAATCTCAACAGATTTAAGGTTATGAGCAAGAGCAATTTTTCCAAATCTTTCACCAAATTTACCAGAGTTAACATTTAAAAGTGTGTTATGGCAAAGGTTAATAACAGCTGATTCCATAGCACCAGTTCCACTAGAAGCTATCATAACAACTTCATCTGTATTGAAAAGTTTAAAAAGATGTTTTCTAGTTTGAGCAAAAATAGCTTCAAATTCTGGAGTACGGTGATGCATAGTTGCATCACTCATCGCATTACGAACATTTTGAGGTACTGGAGTTGGACCAGGAGTAAAAAGTAACATTAAGTGATTCCTACGATAATTTATTGTTTAATTTCATCTTACGATATACTAAAAATATAGTCAAACTATATTTTCATAAAAACCTCGTATTATATCGAAAAAATTTAAGTTTTCATATTTAACATAAATAATAATTGGAATATTATTTGCTTTAATTATTTTTATTAAAGGATTAAATTCATGAAATCTATAATTAAATATAACAATAAATTCACTTCACTGATAAATAGACTAGAAAATAAATTTTATAAAATTGGGCTTAAGCTTCTATAACTATTTTATAGAAGCTAATATTTTTTCTGCCAGACTAAGAGCTTTTGCTCTATGCGACAAGCTTTTTTTCACCTCATCGTCTAGCTCACCTAATGTTTTATCGTAACCTAATGGGATAAACATTGGATCATATCCAAAACCACCATCTCCTACTGCATTAGTTAAAGCAGTTCCATACATCCAACCATGAACACAATACTCACTATCTTTTGTTACAATAGCGATAGCTGCTGTATAATGTGCAGGGGAAGATTCAGCACCTTTTTCTTTTATATCTTTCATCAGTTTATACAAATTATCTTTATCATTAGCATCTACTCCAGCATATCTTGCACTATAAATTCCAGGAGCACCATCAAGTATATCTACACTAATTCCACTATCATCAGCAATAACCATTACATCCTCATCATCAAGTGCTTTAAAAACTGCTCTAGCTTTGATAAGAGCATTCTCTTTAAAAGTATCACCATCTTCAACTATCTCAAACTCTTGGATAATCTCACCATAAGGGATAACTTCATAATCCTCATAAAGTGCTTTTATCTCTCTTACTTTACCTTTATTAGATGTAGCTAAAACTAATTTCATACTTGATTCCTTATAGTGTTTATAATAATTTTTATATATAATGACGAAATTATACTCAAATTATAAAGGTTATTTATGTTTAAAAAAGTCTTTCCCCTTTCTGCGATTCTATCGCTTAGATTCTTAGGTCTATTCTTAGTTTTACCAATGATTTCAATATATGCTCTTAGTCTTGATGGTGCAACACCTTTACTTGTTGGTGTAGTTGTTGGTGGTTATGCTCTTACTCAAGCTATATTTCAAGTTCCTTTTGGTTCTATGAGTGATAAAATTGGTCGTAAACCTACCATATTAATTGGTCTTGTTATCTTTTTTATCGGTTCTGTTGTATGTGCTTATTCTACAGATATTTATACTCTTATGCTTGGAAGATTTCTTCAAGGTGCAGGTGCTATTGGTTCGGTTATTACAGCAATGATTTCAGATTTAGTTGAGGAGAAGATTCGTGGTAAAGCTATGGCTATTATGGGTGCTTCAATTGCTTTAAGTTTCGCTCTTGCTATGGGTTTAGGCCCTGTAATTGGTGCTTCTTATGGTGTTGATACACTTTTCTTTATCACTGCAGGATTATCAATATTTGCGATACTTGTTCTTTTTACTAAGGTTCCAACACCACCGAGAATCAAACATATCTATCATGGTAAAGTTACAACTAAAGATATTTTAAAAGATTCTAACCTTTTAAATATGATAATTATCAATGCTATGCAAAAAGGTCTTATGACTTCTGCTTTTGTTCTGATTCCTATAATCCTTACAAGTGATGCTTTTGCTTGGGAAAAATCAGACCTTTATATGGTTTATTTACCAGCAATGGTTCTAGGTCTTATCGCTATGGGTCCTGCTGCTGTATTTGGTGAAAAACATAATAAACCTAAAGAGATATTTTTAGTATCTATTGTCCTTTTTATCGGTGCTTTTTTGACTATGGGTCTTACAACTTCTAGCACTATGTTTATAGTGGGTGTTTCAATGTTCTTTATCGCATTTAACATGATGGAACCATTAGTTCAGTCAATGATAACAAAATTCGCAAAAGTACATCAAAAAGGTGCAGCCTTAGGAATTGCAAATTCTGTGGCATATTTTGCTACATTTATTGGTGGTACTTTTACTGGTCTTATGCTAGATATTAGTGATAGAGGAGTTATCGGTATATCTATCGCAGCAACTGCAACTATATGGCTATTATGGACACTTAAACTGCAAAATCCTATAAAACATTCACATCTTTACATCTCAAAAGATAGTATTGATTTAGCAAAGTTAGAATCTTTAGAAAATGAGCATATTGCTGAGTGGTATATAAATGAAACAGAAAATGTAATAGTTATAAAATATATTCCATCTGCAATGGATGAAGATGAATTAAAAGGGAAAATTTTAAGATAATAAACTCATAATATACTTCGACAATAGATGCCTTATAGATAGGTGATTTATTGTCGAATCTTACTAATCATTCAAATATTTCTACTAAAAAATAAGTATTAGATTTTTTGTTTCATAAATAAGATTCTTATACTATTTTCATCTCAAAATATCTTAAAAATGAGGAGGCTTCAGGGAGAGAAACTTTTGTTCCTTTTAAGTTGTTTTTATTTGGGTCTATCATATAGTTGTAAGCAGTTGATAAATCAGCATTTGAAAGATTTGTGTTAGAAAAACTACTTCCAAGAAGATCACTCTCTTTAAAATTTGCTTTTTGTAAATTTGTTTTTACAAAATCTACATCATGTAGTTTAGATTTTATAAACTGAGTATGACGAAGATCAAGCATATAAAATGATGACATACTTATATTCGTATTTTCAAAACTTACTTCAAATGGCAACCCAATAGATGACCAATCAACACCTGTAACCTTAGAGTTTAGAAACTTTATATCATTAAATATAGATGTTTTAACATTGACTAAAGAGAGGTTACAAGAGTCAAAAGTAGATTCACTAAAGCTACAGTTTTCAAAGACTACTTTATTAAAAGAGCAATTTATAAAACAACAGTAATCAAAAGAGATATTAGAGATAGTCTGCTCATCTAAAGATAAGTCTGTAAATTGTTCATCATCATACTCTAACTCTTGAAATATTTTTTTCATCTACTTTACCTTTATTCTAAAATGATTTATTCAAGTGTAGAGTAAACGAGTTTTTTTAAAATTTTTTCAAATGATTCTTTCTCTTTCGTATCCAATACAGAAAATATTTTGTTATCTATTTTAAGAATATTCACTAAACAAAGTTGAAATATCTCTTCACCTTTTGGTTCAAGTTTCACTAACTTACTTCTTTTATCTTTTTCTGATGAAACTCTTGATATAAATTGTTTTTGCTCTAGTTTTTTTAAAATCTTTGTCATACCACCTGATGAAAAGATAATCGCTTCATACAAATCTGTAGGTGTCATAATTTTATAACTAGACAATACAGCCAATACATCAATTTCTGAATGTGTTAAATTATAATCTGTTTGTAAAAAATGTGCATTTTTATTAAATATATGCTTATATAGCAAAGCAATTGGCAAACTCAATGCAAGTACACTATTTTCCTCTTTTAACATAGTTTCATATAAAGTATCTAAATATTCTTTTTTCATAATTAAATTATAACATACATTTATTATATCTTACTAGGAAGACATATTTAAGTAATTCTATGTTATGTTTAGACTATGAAAATATTTTAGGAGATGAGATGAAGAAAAAAATATTGTTTTTAATCATTCCTGCATTTATTTATGCAGATGGATTACAATCATTACTTGAGTTTGCAACTTCTAACAATAAGATAGTTGCTTCAAATGCTTTAACCCAAGAAGCAAGAAAAAGTGAAGTAGAATCTGCACAAAGTGCCTATTATCCAACCATAGATGTAGGAGCTTTTTATAAGAGAGATGATGATGCTACCCCTTTTCAAGCTGGAAATACATATAGTGCTTATGCAAAAATTGGAGTTGATATCTATGATGGTGGAAGAAAATCTAACACTATAAAACAAAATAAAGCTGTTCTTGAATCATCAAAATATGATTCATCAGCTTACAAAAAAAGTTTACAATTACAAATTACCCAAGATTTTTATAATATAAAAAGTGCAAAGTCAACTCTTAATGCACTGCAAGAGACAGATAAACAGCTTTTTGCTAGTCTTGAGAGAATAAAAAAGTTTTATGCTGTTGGTTCTGCTACGAATGATGATGTTGAGCGATTAAAAGCTGCTTATAGTAACAATATTTATAAAATAAGTTCTATGGAATATCAGATACTATCTTTAAGAAAACTTCTTAGTATTAAAGTTGGCAAAAAGATTGATACTTTAGATGATTCATCTATAAAAATTCCACAAGAGATTCAAAAAGAGTTAAGCGATTCTATCTTGTCACTCCAAGCAAATGCCTCATCACTAACATTTACTGCAGATAGTTTAAATGCAAATTATTATCCACAATTACGACTGGAAGATACTTATAGTGTATATGACTATGGTAGAGAAAACTCTATCACACCTTCTACTCTTGATAATCAAAATGTATTGATGCTTACTCTTAATATGAGACTTTACGATAACGGAACAATTTCAAAAAAAACAAAAGCGATTCTTATACAAAAAGATGCACTCAGTAAAAAAATAGAGCAACTAAAAGATGAACAAAATATAAATGTTGAACTTTCACTTTTAAAAATCGAGACAGTAAAAGCTCAGATACAAAGTTCAAAAAGTTCACTTACATCTTCTAAATCTGCATTTGAGACTGTTTCAGAAAAATATGAAGCAGGTCTTGTTGATTATGTAACATATTTGGATGCTTTGAGTATAAAAACAGTAGCCAAAGCTCAATATGAAACAGCATTGAATAATTTGCAAATAGCATATGCTTCTTATTATTATAATACGAACAAAAATATTAAGGATTTTATCAAATGAACAAAACAAAATTAATTAGTTCACTTTTAACTGCATCGTTGATGTTTGGAGCAACTACAGTTTTTGCAGGTGAACCACCTGCTGGAATGAAAATGCCAACACCAAAAGCTGATATTTACATAGTTCCTAATCCTACTGTTTTACCTATCACTTTAAAGTATCCAGCAACTGTAAAAGCATATAAAAAAGTGCAAGTTGTTGCTCGTGCATTGGGGATACTAGAGAAAAAAGATTTTATAGAGGGTCAAGCAGTAAATAAAGGTGATCTTTTATATGAGATTGAGGATGATGTTTATAAAGCAAGGGTTGAAGCAGCAAAAGCATCTTTAGAGATGGGTAGTGCTAGTCTGAATAATGCTACAAGAAATTGGAACAGAATTAAAAAACTTTTTTCTCAAAAAGCAGTATCTTCAGAAAAAAGAGATAATGCACTTTCATCGTATCAACAGAGTTTAGCAGCAGTCTCTTTAGCAAAAGCACAACTCAAACAAGCACGAATTGACTTAGGATATACTAAAGTAAAAGCACCTATTAGTGGAGTTACAAGCTTAAAACAAGTTGATGTGGGTAATTTAGTTTCTTATGATCCACCAAGTAAATTAGTAGAGATAACTCAAAAAGACAAAGTTTTTGTTGAGTTTTCTGCACCTATGAGTGATTATAAAAAGATTAAAAATCATATCTGGAGTGTTAAGGATAGTTCAAATATAAAAGTTCAGCTAGAAGTAGATGGCAAAGTTCTTCAAAAAGAGGGTGTTGTTGATTTTATAGATGTCAATACAAATAACCAAACAGCCATAGTAAAAATGAGAGCTATTTTCGATAATAAAGATGGCTATTTGATGCACGGGCAATTTGTAAGAGTAATTACAAACAATATTATCCAAAAAAACATCATCACAATACCACAAAAAGCAGTACTTCAAAATCCTTTAGGAACTATTGTTTTCATAGAAGACCATGGTCATGTTGGTGTTCGTCCTGTGGTTGTAGGTAATGTAAGTGGAGATAAATTTGTAGTTGCAGGTGGACCTTTGAGAAGTGGCGATAGAGTGATAATAAACAACTTCTTTAGACTTAAACCAGGTGGTGAAGTGGTTGTAGATAAAACTATAAATGCTACAGAAGTACAAGGAAAATAGATGTTTTCTAAATTTTTTATAAATAGACCTATCTTTGCTACTGTTATCTCTATTTTGATAATAATTGCAGGGCTAGTTTCTATTAAACTACTTCCTATCAAAGAGTATCCAGCAGTTGTTCCTCCTCAGATTATGGTTCAAGCAATATATCCTGGGGCTGATGGAAAAACTTTAGCAAAAACAGTTTCTACTACCCTTGAAGAGTCTATAAATGGTGTTACAGATATGACCTATATGACTTCAACATCTTCTCCTAGTGGTGTTATGAATTTGAGTGTATTTTTTGAGATAGGGACAGATGTTAATCAAGCAAAAGTAGATGTAAATAACCGTGTACAACTTGCTATGAGTAAACTCCCTGAAGAGGTGCAAAGACAAGGGGTAAAAGTACAAGAGAGATCTCCTGATATGTTAAAAGTTATCGCTTTTACCTCTAAAAATCAAGTTCATGACACACTATTTATATCTAACTACTTAAAAATCAATGTTATGGATGACCTCAAAAGGATTAAGGGTGTTGGTGAAGCTATGATTTTTGGAGAAAAAAATTATAGTATAAGAGTATGGATAGATCCACAAAAATTATCTTTCTTTCATCTAACATCTACTGATATTGTTGGTGCAATAAGATCTCAAAACAACCAATATGCAGCGGGAAGTATAGGTGCAGAGCCTATCAAAGAGGTGCAACCATTTACTTACAATGTTACAACAAATGGAAGATTTAAAACAATAAAAGAGTTTAACAACATTATTATCCGTTCAAACCCAGATGGAAGTACACTAAGACTTAAAGATATAGCAAAAGTAGAGTTAGGTTTAGATGCCTATAATACAAATGCACAATATAGTAGAGAACCTATGATGCCTGTTGCTATTTTCTTATCTCCTGGAGCAAATGCCTTGGATGTATCAAAAGCAGTAGATGATACTCTTGAAAGATTATCTAAAAAGTTCCCACAAGATTTAGAGTATGCATCTCCTTATGATGCTACCTTATTTGTAAATGAATCTATCAAAGAGGTTATTACAACTCTTTTAGAAGCGATTGGTTTTGTAATTATCTTAATATATCTATTTTTAGGTAATATGAGAGCAACTATTATCCCTGTTTTAGCTATTCCAGTTTCTGTTATTGGTACTTTTGCTGGTCTTTATGTAGCTGGTTTTTCTATAAATCTTTTAACACTGTTTGGTCTTATTTTAGCCATTGGACTTGTAGTTGATGATGCTATTATCGTTATAGAAAATGTTGAGAGGATTTTAAGAACTAAAAATCACGGCAGTGTAAAAGAAGCAACTATTGAAGCGATGAGTGAGCTTACTACTCCTATCATAGCTATCGTATTAGTTTTATCTGCTGTATTTATACCTGCTGCACTTAGTGGTGGATTCAGTGGTGTGATGTATAAACAGTTTGCTATGACTATTGTTATAGCAGTTATTATCTCTGGTATTGTTGCCCTTACACTTACTCCTGCTTTATGTGCGATATTTTTAAAACAACACGAAGAGGAACCTATTTGGCCTATAAGAAAATTTAATCAATTTTTTGATTGGATTACAAAAGGTTTTATAGGGGTTACACGAGCAACTATAAAAGGGTGGTTTTTTGCACTTATAGTATTTGGTGGATTGATATATGCAACTTATGCAATTATGGCAAAAACACCTACAGGACTTGTACCTGCTGAAGACAAGGGTGTTTTAATGGTACTTACTTATATGATGCCATCAACCTCTTTAGTCGAATCATCAAAAATCACTGATGATATAGAAAAAAAGCTTTTAGCAAATCCAAATATTGTCTCAACTGGTGATATTACAGGTATAGACCTTATAACATTTGCATATAAAACAGATGCAGCTATTATGTTTGCAAAACTAAAACCTTGGGAAGATAGAAAAGCACCAAACCAAAGTTCGCAAGCCTTAGCAGGTCAGCTTATGGGTCAGTTTATGACTACAAATAAAGATGCCTTTGTTATCCCTGTAAACCCACCACCGATTATGGGTATGAGTGCTACGGGTGGATTTGAGTTATGGATTCAAG
>Ga0256842_1001166_pt1 | contig 21697 bp, 24 predicted proteins | sample 4559240metaG_FD_185973 | JGI IMG/M metagenome (GOLD analysis project Ga0256842, IMG submission 185973) | Hydrothermal vent microbial communities from Guaymas Basin, Mexico - 4559-240 | ecosystem: Environmental > Aquatic > Marine > Hydrothermal vents | place: Mexico: Guaymas Basin | collected... | reverse complement strand
TTTGTTATAATATGTGAAATTATAGCGTTTTTTTATTATATATAGATTAAAGTAGGAGTATATTTATAGCTTTATTTCTTAAATATCATTATTTTTTGCTACTATTGAGATAAATATTTAAGACATATTAGTAAATAATATCATAATAATCTACAACCCTCTAATGGGGCATTTTTTAGTTTAGTTTTAACTATTTTTAAATCCTTTAAACTAGGATTAAAAGCATATTTAGAGATTTTATCTTGAATATAATTTACTAAAAAACTATTTTTCTCTACTACTCCACCACCTAAAACTAGAACTTTAGGATTGAAAAGTGTAATTAAAATAGATGAACTATATAAGACTCCTTCTAAAAAATCACCATATAAATTTGGGGGTAATTTATCTAATATTTTAAAATCTTTATCTAAATAGTTAGCCCATTTTACAATAGCACCTCCACTAGAAAACAGCTCTATACAGTTATCTTTTCCACAGCCACAAAGAAAAGGGGCTTTTTTAAAAGGTATATGACCTATCTCACCTGCTAAATTAGATGAGCCTTTAAAAAGCTCTCCACCACTTATAACCCCTGCACCAATTCCTGTTCCAATATATAGTGCTACTATATCTTTACTTTTCCAATATCTACTTTCTGCTAAAACTGCACAGTTTAAATCATTTTCAACTCTAAACTCTATATTTGGAAAAACACTCTTTAAATCTAATCTCTCTATATCTATATTTGGAGCTGAAAATATAATATTTTCTCTAATCTCTCCTGCAAAAGAGATATTAACTCTATCTATTTTAGACTCTTGTTTAGTAAGTTTTTTTAAAAAATATATAATATCTCTCTCTTTAGATATAACTATCTCTCTATTTTCTATCTGGTAGCGTAAATTAGTTCCACCCATATCAATATATAAATTCATTATTTAGTAAAATCTTTTTTAAATTATTATACTAGAATAGATTAAAAAAGTGTATAATTCCCAAAAAAAAATAGGAAATAATATGAATTTAAAATTAGGCATACCAAAAGGGAGTCTTCAAGAGTCAACTCTTAAAATATTTAAAGAGGCTGGATATAATATTAAGGTTAGAGAGAGAAACTATTACCCAACAATTGATGATAAAGAGCTTTCATGTATGTTAATTAGAGCCCAAGAGATGGCTAGATATGTAGAGGGTGGTCAATTAGATTGTGGATTGACTGGTTTAGATTGGATAAAAGAAAACCGTGCTGATATTATTGAAGTGGCTGAACTAACTTATGCTAAACAGAGCTTTAAACCTATTAAATGGGTATTGGCAGTAAAAGAGAACTCACCTTATAAGTGTGCAGAGGATTTAGAGGGAAAAACTATTGCTACAGAGGTTGTTAACTTAACAAAAGACTACTTTAGTGCAAAAGGTGTTAATGTTAATGTAGAGTTTAGTTGGGGAACTACAGAGGTTAAAGTTCCTGAATTGGCTGATGCTATTGTAGAGATTACAGAGACTGGTTCATCTCTTAGAGCTAATAATTTAAAAATTATAGATACTGTATTAGAGACAACTACTAGATTTATTGCAAATAAAGAGTCTTATCAAGACCCAGAAAAGAGACAAAAAATAGATAGAATAGTTATGATGCTAAAATCTGTAATAGATGCAGTGCCAAAAGTGTGTTTAATGTTAAATGTTCCTAAAAGTAAATTAGATAAGATTTTAGAGATAATACCAAGTGAAAATCCAACTATATCTCATTTAGCAAAAGGTGATTGGGTTGATATTATGGCTGTTGTTGATAGTTCAGTAGTTAGATATATTATTCCTCAACTTAAAGATGAGGGTGCTAAATCTATAGTTGAGTTACCTATTAGTAAGATTATAGATTAGATAAGTTTATCTAAACTCATCTAAAACTTTTTTTATAAATTCAGGTTCAACTGGATTTATAAACATCTCATTCATCACTTCAAATCCTGCCAAATTAAAAATTCTTGGACGAATTCTAATATAGAATAGGTGAAATCTCTCTATACTATCGAAAAACTCTTCTGTATCAAAATTTTTATTAATTGGTGGTTCAAAAAACTCTATATTAAAATCAAACTCTCCTATCTCTTTATATAGTATATTTATAGTTTTTTGTAAAATTTTTGCTAACTCATCTATTTTACTATCATTGAAATTTGTAAATGAAAAGGAGCCATCTAGTGTTGTAACCATTACCTCAAAAGGAAATAGTGAAGCGTAAGGCATAAATGAGATAAAATCTCTATTTTTAAAAAGAACTCTTTTATTATCTTTTATTTCATCTTCTACAATATCAGCTAAAAGTTTTCTACCATGATTTTTATAATATTTAAACTCTCGTCTAAGTAATTCTTGTTTAGCTACAGGAAGAACAGGCATACCAACTATTTGTGAATGTGGGTGAGATTTAGTAGCTCCTGCATTTAGTCCATAATTTTTAAAAATAGATAAATACTTAATCCTCATATCCTTTTTTAAATCTTCAACTCTACATCTAATAGCTTTTAAAAGATAAAAGTACTCCTTTTGAGTAAAATCAAACAGACTAATATGTCTTGGAGTATCAATAATAACTTCGTGCATACCAAAGCCTGAAAAACTTTCAAAAAATCTATCTCTTTTTGAATTAAACTTTGTCTCCAAATTAAGAGCTGTATATAAATTAGGAACAACTCTTACTTTCCACTCTCCATCTTCTCTTATTGAAAAAATCTCTTTTGTTGTTTTATCTTCTCTTCCTACACAGAATGGACACTTATTACTATCGTCATCATGACTACAATCTGCATTAAGAGGTTTATGAAATCTTTCAGGTGCAATAATTACATACTTATTATCAAATTTAGAGTATCTTATCTCTGACATAAAACTTATCCTTTTAGCTCTACTTTATTACAAAATTGTATCCCAAAACTAAAATTTATTCCTTAAGAAAACTATTAAATTCTATCTTAATCTTAAATTACTGAAAATCAAAAAAACAAATAAAGATAAAGCTGATACTAAAATAATAGAAGCACCTGAAGAGATATTATATAGATAAGATAAAATAAGTCCACTAATAGTAAAAATAGATGAGAATATACCAGATAGTATCATCATCATATATAGAGTATTAGATAATTTTTCTGCAATATATACAGGTATAGTTAAAAGTGCTATAACCAAAATCAGACCCACAACTTTAATGGCAACTACTACTGTAAGTGCTGATAGCACTAGTATTAGAGTATAAAAAAACTTAACATTAATTCCTCTTAGTTTTGCATAATCGCTATCATAAGATACAGCTAAAATATCTCTATATCTAAGAGTTACTATTAAAATAGTAGCTATTAAAAGAGTTCCCATATAGTATAAATCATTATGACTTACAGCTAAAATAGAGCCAAATAGATAACTCATTAAATCAACACTATACCCATCTGTTAAATCTATTAAAACAACTCCCAAAGCCATACCAACAGCCCACATTAGACCGATAAAGGTATCCATTCTTCCCCTATGATTTAAAGTAATAAAGGCTATAATAAAAGCAGAAAGAACAGCAAACAGTGATGCTCCTAAAAATATAGGTAGTCCAAAATATATAGCCAAACCTATACCACCATAAGAGGTGTGAGCAATTCCACCTGCTAAAAATACCATTCTATTTACAACAATTAAAGAGCCAATTATCCCTGAAGCTATAGAGACTAACAATCCTGCAATAATAGCATTTTGAACAAACTCATAAGATAAAGCCTCTATCATTTATGATCTCCTTTTAAGATATTAAATAGTTCAACCTCACAAAAGTGACCTGCCATATTTAATCTCTCTTTCTCTTCTTTATTTAAATGGTGATAGGTAAGTCTTTTATTAATATGTACTATTTTATTGGCATACTCTAAAACAATAGATATATCATGGCTTACAACTATTATAGTAATTGAGTTATTTAAAAATTTTAAAAGTTCATATATCTTTTTTTGTCCCTCAATATCTATAGAGGCAGTTGGTTCATCTAATATTAAAATTTTAGGGTGAGCGCATAAAGCTCTAGCTATCATAACTCTCTGTCTCTGACCACCTGAAAGCTCACCTATCTTTTTTTGTGCAAAATCTTCCATTCCAACCTGTGCTAATGCACCCATAGCACACATTATCTCCTCTTTAGCATACCCAAATAGTGGTCTTTTTGTTCCAATATGCCCCATTAAAACAACCTCTATAACTTTTATTGGAAAATCTATATTTACATCTGTATTTTGAGGAACATATCCAATTTTTGCTAAATTTTTTTTAGGTATCTCTCCAAAAGTTTTAATAACTCCTTTTTGAACAAGAATTATCCCTAATATAAGTTTAAGAAGAGTAGATTTTCCACCACCATTAGGGCCAATCACTGCAAAAAAATCCCTCTCTTCTATTATTAGATTTATATCCTCTAAAATCTTCTGTTTACCATAAGAGAATGATAAATCTTTTATCTCAACTATATTCACTATTTTAACTCTCTATTGGCTATAGCTTTTGCTAAATTTATTAGATTTTCATTCCAATTTTTAGCTAAAGGGGAGATTTTAATAACTTTTATATGAAGAGTATTAGCAATAATTTGAGCAGATTTATCTGAAAATTCAGGTTGTGTAAATATAGCTTTTACTCTCTCTTTTTTAGCTTTTTTAATTATCTCTATAAGCTCTCTAGGTTTTGGCTCTCTTCCATTAACCTCAATAGATAACTCTTTTAAACCATACTCTTTAGCAAAATATCCCCAAGCAGGGTGAAAATCCATAAATATACTATTTTTAGGTATATCTTTCAATATCTCTTCTATTTGAGTATCTGTTTGATTTACCTCTTTTAAAAATTTTTCAAGATTTTCTCTATAATATTTTGTATGATTACTATCACTACTACTTAAAGCTTTAAATATATTTAAAGCTATAACTTTAATATTTGTAGGAGATGTCCAAATATGAGGATTATTATCTATTTTTTCTATATTTTTAGATATATCTATAATTTTTAGATTGATATTTTGGTTTTTAAATCTATCTAACCAACTCTTTTCAAACTCCACCCCAATAGCTAAATATAAACTAGCCCTACTTATATCTCTCATTTGAGATGGCTTTGGTTCATAAGTGTGTGGAGAAGCCCCAGCCTCTACCATTAAAGAGACATCTATTTTATCCCCTCCTATCTTTTGAACAAACTCAACTTCAGGTTGAATTGAGACTATTATATTTAGTTTAGAAAATGCAGATGTAGCAAAAATTAGTGGTATTATTAATAATATTTTTTTCATAGTGCAATTATAGTATAAATCTTTTTAGAAAAGATTTTTGAGATTATTATAAAATCTTCATTAAGATATAAATGATATAATATACCTACAATTTGTAGTATTTTTAAAGGAGAATTTATGAGAACTGTAGCTATAAGAGATTTGAAAAATAATCCATCAAATATGACAAAATATTTAGCTAATAATGAGTCAGTATTTATTACTAAACATAGCAAACCAATAGGAATAACAATTCCATTAAATGATGATACACTCTCTATTGGTATTAAGAATTTAGTTGCAATAGAGCAGTATAAAAAAGGAGCTATTTCACTTGGAAAAATGGCAGAGTTTCTTGAAATCTCTAAGCAGGAAGCTATGAGTTTGGTTAATCGTTTGGGTATTGATTGGTTAGATTATGACCAAAAAGAGATAGATAATCAAATTAGTGTAGCTAAAAGGTATGCTAAAAGATGATAATCTCTGATGCTACTATTTTAATTACACTTATTAATATTGATGAATTTAGAGTTTTAAAACTGTTTATAGACTCTATTATTATCCCTTATGAGGTGTATAATGAGGTATCTGCAAAGCAAAATGCAAAAAAATATCTTGATAATGAGATTGATAAAGGGTTTATATCTATTCAAACTTATAAAAGTAAATCTATATTTCAAGAGATAAATTATATTCTTGATAGTGGAGAGTCTGCTTCTATTGCTATGGCTATAGAGAGAGAACTTCCTCTAATCATAGATGAAAAAAAAGGTCGTAGATTTGCCCAAAAACAAGGGATTGAAATTATTGGTTTAGTTGGTATTTTACGATTTTTATATATTGAAAATAGACTAAATCGTAATGAGATTTTAGATATTATTAAAAAGCTAAATAGCTCAGATTTTAGAATAAACTCTAAACTTTTAGATTTAATTCTAGCATAAGTTTTTTATCTATAAAGAGTAGTTTATTTAAAATATATTAATAATAACAAATTTATAGTATAATTTTAAATAAAGGAGATTATTATGAAACATAAACTAACACTTGCTTTTTTGCTAATGCTGTTTTCTACACAAATTTATGCTAAATGTTCTACATCTAAACAGTTTTGGAGAATGGAGATTTCTCAAAATCAGAGTTTAGAGCAGTTTTTTATAGATAATTATAGTTGTAAAAAGCAGTTTTATAGGTCACTTAATGGTTCGGAGAAGATATATTTTGATACAGTTCTTTACCCTTATAGTTTAAGTAAAACTCAATATATAAATAGATGGTTGGCTATTGCCTATAGTGATAAAAACTTTTTTAATAAGTTTAGCTTTTTTAATAACTACTTTGCTACTCATAAAAACAGCATTACAACACATCAACTTCACTGTTTTGAAAAACAACAAGGGTTTGAAGAGCCTGTTGAGAAGGTGGAGTTTTATAAGGAGTTAACTAAAAGAAAAATGATGAATGATGTATCATATCTATATCCACTTATTAGGTGGTCTTATGAAAATAGTGGTATTGATATGAGTTTAAGTGCTAAAAGAGTAAAAAAAGCTGAAAAGGTATTTGGCATAAATAGGGGGAAAATTGGAGATAGTGAGCAATTTGCACGATATATTGCTCTTTTTAATGTTGAGTATAGTGCTGTAGCTTTAGAGTTATCTCAAAAAACAGGTATAAGTAGATTAGATGCCTATAAACTTTTAGTAATTTTAACCTATTTAGAGTCAAGAGGAAATATATTTGCACTCTCTTCAACTGGTGCATTTGGTCCTTTACAACTTACTATGCACTTTTATATGATGTATGGAGAGCCAAATAATCCATTTAATCCAAAATCAAGTATTATAAAACTTGCCAATAAGTTTATTCATTATAATAGAATAGGTAAAAGTTTAGATGCTTCTGTTATTGCTTATAAGTCAGGAAGTTTAACAAAGTGTCAAGATAGTTTAAGTGTAGATGATGTTGATTGTAAATACTACAACGATTTTAAAAGATATATGTATGGTATGAGAAATATGAGTACAAAGAGTGAAATATCAAGATATTTAACAGGAAAATATTACATATCTTCTAAACTAGATGCCTTAAAGCGTTCAAAAAATCCAAATAGCATTAAACACTATGAGCCATATCAATATGCTGTAATAAAGGGGAATACACCTCTAAAAGTAAAAAATAGTATGTATATATCAGGAGGTTTCTTTAAATCATTAGGAAAAATGAAACGCTCAGATATATATAGATTACAAGATAAGTATGGTATTAACAATATAGGGGTAATTTCTGATAAAAAGGTCTGTTATTAAAATAGATAGTTAACTATCTATTTTAGTACTATTATCCTCAACTTTTACTAACTCTTTTTTACTATCTTTTCTTTTAATCATCCACTCTTTAAACTTAACTAATGAACTAACATAGTCGGCTACATCTTTAAACTCCTCATCTTCTAATGGAAGTGTTGGCATTGCATTAGAGCTATATCCGAACTTTTCAGATAAAGAGTATGGGTCTTTTGCATAACTTGCTATCTCTTCTTTAGTTCTCTTATATGATACCATATTAAAATCAGGTCCCATTCCACCTCTTCCATCAATAGTGTGACAGATTGCACAGTTTGCTTTATATACCTCTTCACCTTTTTTTACATCTGCAAAAAGTGCTGTTCCTACTAATAATCCCAATAAAATAGTTGTTTTTTTCATTATACTTCCTTTGAATTTTAATTAAGAGTAATTAACTCCGATTTAAATATACCGAAGAGTATCTTAGTTTTTGATAATGGTTCTTGATTTAAATCAAGATTTTCTACAAAATAAGATAAATTTACTCCTATTTAAACTTTTTTTCTCAAAAGATACCTTTTGTGTTCAAAATAATAATTCTATGGGATTTATAGTTATTTGATTTTTATTGAATTTTGATTATAAGATAACCCAACCCTCTTTTTGAAAAAGGGCTTTAGCTTTGGAACATAGAGGAGCATCTATATGGATATATTTTCTTTTTATTGCACTATCATTATATTTTTCTAGTTTTTTATGAAACTCCATAAGCTCTAATGCCTCTTTTTGTAGTATGCGACTCTTTTTTTTAACATCTATTATACAAGCATAATATCTATTTAGATTAACCCCAAGATATAAATCTACTCTTTTACGACTATTAAACTCCTTTTTTATATCTATTTGGGTTAATTTTTTAAAAATTAGATTTTTATCTTGTAGTTTATGAATTAACTCTTTCATTAATAATTTAAACTATTTAAGTTTATTTTATTTCCATTATAATAGATTTTTCCACCTGATACAAAAGAGTAACCATCAACTTCTGGAAACTCATACACCTTATGTTTAGTAAAGTTTTTATTACTAACTATTAAATAACCTTGTTTATCTAACATACAAACTCTATCTTTATATATTGTAGATACTGAAAAATGGGCAAATCTAAACTTTTTTTCATCTTGAACAGTAAGTGACTCATCTAACTTTGATACTTTACCATCTTTAGAAAATACAAATATATTTTTACTATCTAGTGCAACTTCAGAAATCTCTTCTACAAACTCTTTTCTTCCTTTATTACTAACACTAATTAACTTATGTGGTGTTGCTACAATTAGACTATTTTTAAATCGTCTTAAAAAGATTATATTATTTAATGAACTCTCTGTACTTACAAATATCTCTTTAACTATCTTTTGGGTTTTTAAATCTAAAATAGTTATTTTTCCATTAAGTAGTGGAACTACTACTAGTTTATCAACCTTAAGAGGATTTGTAACTCTTGCATCTATACTATATACTTTTTCACCCTTATTATTAAATATTATAGAGTTTTTAGATAGGTCATATATTCCAAAACTATTATCTCTTAATAGATATATAAGTTTATCTCCTATAATAGTTCCTGCAAGTAGAGCTTTTGAAAATTTTATACTTTTTGATTTTTGATTTTTTAAAATCTTGCATAATCCATCTCCATTTGCAATAAGTATGCCATTTTTAGTTCTATTTATAAATCTATATCCATTTTTAAGATTTAATTTTGGAACTCCTCTTCTAGTTAAAACAGTACCATTTTTTAGTGTAGCACCATCTCTATTAAAATTAACTATTTCAGAACTAGATAGAAGAGAAGAGGAACTGCTACTTATATTTTTTGGACTATAATACTGTTTAGAACTACACCCAGCTAAAAACAGTATAATTATGGAGCTTAAGAGCAAAAATCTTTTATACATTATTTACCTTTAATAGTATAATGTTTAATAATCTTTGAAATATTATAAACAGGTGAGTTTTCATCAATAAGTGCTAATTGATTTTTAGCTTCAGATATTTTACCTTTCTTTATAAGAATATTTGCATTATTAATAATTGCCATACCATTATATATATCTGAAGATGCCTCTTTTTTCTCTAAAACAGATAGATGATACCCACTTATATCTGAAATAAGACTATTTTTACTAGCTACTAATTTTTCCAAAGCTTTTGTATCTCCACTCTCAACAGCATTTTTATAGTTATATAGTTCAAATAATAGAGGGTTTTTATCTTTTAGTGTTGATAGTGCTTGATTATTTTTACTATCTTTTAGTAGTGTTAAATAGGCTTCATTTGCACTATTTAATCTATTTTGCTCTATTAAATCTGCTATTTGCTTTCCACCTACAGCTAAAACTACTATAGCTAAACTAATAAAAATTTTAATTTTATGTTTTTTATAGAACTTTTCTAATTTAAAAGCAGATACAAGCATCTGTTCATCAGTTGTAAACTCTTTTTTTACTTCATTTATATTATCTTTAATACTCAATTTTACTCTCCATAATCTATTATTTTACATCTAATTAAAATGCTATTTTGCTTTTTCTAAGTATTTACCTTCAACAGTATCAACTCTAATTTTATCTCCCTCTAATACAAAGAAAGGAACTTGAACAACTGCACCACTATCAAGTTTAGCTGGTTTTTTACCACCTTGTGAATCACCTTTAAAATTTGGTGGAGTCTCTACTACTGTATATGTAGCTGTTTGAGGAATTTCAACTGAAATAGCTCTTCCATTATGAAATAAAATCTCTGCTTCCATTCCATCAATCATAAAATTAAAAGTATCTTTTCCCACTTGCTCATGAGTTAAACCTATTTGGTCATAAGTTGTAGTATCCATAAACTGTAACATATCACCATCATCATAAAGATACTGCATAGTTTTTTGCTCTAAATCAGGTGTTTCAAACTTATCACCCGCATGAACAGTTTTTTCAATTACTTTTCCTGTTGAAAGGTTTTTAATCTTACATCTAACAAATGCAGCACCTTTACCAGGTTTTACATGTTGAAACTCCACTACTCTGTATGGATTACCATCTAACTCTAATCTAACACCTTTTTTAAGGTCACCCATTGAAATTGTTGCCATATACAGCTCCTAAAAATTTTATCAAATTATATCATATTAATTTTATATTGATATATTGTTTATCTTTATTTGATATACTTACAAAAAATTAAAACAGAGGTATTAGATGAAAAAGTTATTTAAATTTTTTATACTATTAGGAATTTTTAGTTCAATAGTATATGCAAATGGTATAAACAGGTCAATAGTTAAAATATATACTGTATCAAAAACACCAAACTATTTAGAGCCATGGAATAGTACAATTCGCCGTTCTAGTGGTTCTGGTAGTATAATATCTGGAAATAGAATATTAACAAATGCTCATGTTGTAGCAAATCAAACATTTTTAGAAGTTAAAAAGTATGGAGATACAAAAAGATACCAAGCTAAAGTTCTATTTGTCTCTCATGATGTCGATTTAGCTCTACTTGAAGTCAAAGATAAAGAGTTTTTTAAAGATACAACACCTCTTCCTTTTGGAAAGCTACCAAATATCCAAGATAAAGTAACAGTTTACGGATACCCAATGGGAGGAAATACTATTAGTGTAAGTACTGGTATTGTATCAAGAATTGAACATAATATCTATGTGCATAGTGCTAAAAGTTTTTTATCTATTCAAATTGATGCAGCTATAAACCCAGGTAATAGTGGAGGACCTGCTATTTCAAATGGAAAGTTAGTTGGGGTTGTAATGCAACAGATACCACGGTCTCAAAATATTGGATATATGGTTCCTGTTGATATAGTTAGACACTTTTTAGAAGATGTAGAAGATGGAAGATATGATGGTTTTCCACAACTTGGAATTTATACAGAGATGTTAGAAAATCCTACTCAAAAAGAGTATTTTAAACTAGATAAAGATGAGGGTGGTATATTAGTTGTTGATATTATATATAACTCTCCATTTAAAAATGTTCTAAAACAGTATGATATTATAACAGCTATTGATGGTCATAAAATAGAAAATGATGGAACTGTTAAGTTTAGAGATAATCAATATACCAAGTTTAAATACTATATAGACGCTCACCAATATGGAGATGAAGTAACTCTATCTGTATATAGAGATGGAAAAAAATTAAATCTAAAAGTAAAATTTAAAAAACATCCAGAAGAACAGAACTTTAGCTTTACAAAATTTGAGTATGATAAGATGCCAACATACTTTATGGTTGGTGGATATGTTTTTGTACCATTAACTGAAAATCTATTAGGAAAATCACGCCGACCAAATCTATCTCTTAGATATGGAGCTACTAAATTCCCTAAAGAAGATAAACAAGAGATAGTACTACTTCTTAAAGTGTTAGCATCAAGTTTAAGTAGAGGTGATTATGGTATATCATTTTGGAAAATAGATAAAGTAAATGGAAAATCATTTAAAGATTTTAAAGAATTTTATAAAATAATAATGGATAGCAAAGATAAATATATAGTTTTAGAAGATGATGATGGTTCTAAAATAATTATAGACAAACAAAAAGCACTAAAAATAGATAATGAACTACTACATAGATATAGTATTAAAGCTACTAAATCTGATGATTTGAAATAGATGAAGTTTAAAACCTCATCTATTTTACAGTTTTTAATATAGGCAATCTAATTTTTCTAAAAATAAAAAAAGATTTATAGAGAAAATAGAAAACTCCAAAAAAAGTAATACCAAAAAGCAAACTAGTAGGCAAACTATTTAAAAGTCTATTAAATACAGAGTCAAAATTACCTTTATAGGTAGTTTTAGAAACTCTTGATAAAAACTTTACTCTATTTAAAAATTTAGCCTCACCCAACCTTTTTAGTGCAACTACACCTTTATCTCCATAAGTAGAGGCGTAAAGAACACTGTTTGGTTTTACTTTTGGCATACTATTTATATATTTTATAGATTTACTACCTGTAACTTTTATTAACTCTCCACTATTTTTACCAAATCTTTTAGATAGTTTTACAACACCTTTTAACTCATTTAAACTCTTTGTCTCTTTTAGTAGATTTAGAGTCTGTTTTAGACCAAGTTTTTTATATAGAGTATAAATTGGCTCTAATATATTTTTTACATTATTTAAAGATTTTGTCTCTTTAGATATTTTTGCCTCTTTAACAATTACACGACTTAACCAAGGTGGAATTTTTCCTGCCTTTTTTCCATATTTTAAAATAGATATACTTGTTTTAGCAGAAGATGTAGTTCCTAATGTATATATAGTTGATATTGTAGCTACAAGTCCCAATGTAGATAGACCAACCACTACACTATCAACCTTTTTATCATTCATATAGTGCTTACCCTCTATTACTAAATCTCGTATATCTCCAATAACTAAAAAATCAGAAGCTATTGCTGATACTTTTCCAATATCTTCATCGCTTTTTCCCTCTATAACTCCCTCTATAAGTTTCTCTTTTTTATACTCAAAACTATCTCTTTTCTCTTTAAGAGCATGAGAGAGTTCAACTGCTTTTGGGTTCTCTTTTACATAATCAAACTGCATAAAATATGAAAGATACTCATCAGCATCTGCATACTTTTTCTCTTTTATAAGTTCCCAAGTTTTTGGCATTGGGTCAATATGAACTAAAGTTCTTGTATCAAAAAGTTTTCTCTCTCTTAATATCATTAAAGAGAAGATAACTAACAGCAGTATAAATATCGGTGTTAATAGTTTAAATAAATATCTCATCTAAAATAGTATTAACATACTCATTGGCTTTAAATTGAATAAGGTCATCTGGTTGTTCCCCTGTTCCTATATAATATATTGGTAGTTTCAGTTCATTTGCAATAGATAAAACCGAACCACCCTTAGCTGTTCCGTCAAGTTTAGTAATTATTATACCATCAATTCCTATCATTTCATTAAAAACTTTTGCTTGATTTATGCTAGAACTCCCTTGCGTACCATCTAAAATAAGCATTTTTCTATGAGGTGCGCCACTCATAGCTTTATTTGCAATTCTAACCATCTTTTTAAGCTCTTCACCCAAATTAGTCTGCGTATGCAATCTTCCTGCTGTATCAATAATTACACTATCAACACCTCTTGCTACTCCTGAAGAGATAGTATCATAAACAACAGCTGATGGGTCATGTCCTTGTCTTGTAGATATAATAGGAACATCTAATCTCTCTGCCCACTTTGTAAGCTGTTCAATCGCTGCGGCTCTAAATGTATCTCCTGCACCCAATATAACTTTTTTACCCTGCTTTTGATAATATTTTGTAAGTTTAGCAATAGTTGTAGTCTTTCCTGCTCCATTAACTCCCACAATCATATCTACGAATGGTCTATCTGTTATATCCTCTTTCCAATCAGCCTTATATTGAAAGACTGAAATTAAAATATTATAAGCCATTCCTCTATCAAATTTATCTGGTAATTGGTCTAAAAACTCCTCTACCAACTCATAATTTACATCTGCCTCTAAAAGAATATCCTCAAACTCATCTTTTGTAATCTTTTTTTTCTTTTTTGGGGCTATCTCATTAATAACCTCTGTTGTTCTTTTAAAAACTTTTTTAAATATATTGAACATCTATTTACCTTTTGTCAATTCTAACTAAAGTGGTATTATATCAAAAAAGATTAATATAATTAGATTTTGTTTTATCGTCTTCTTTATATCTATGCTTGTTAGGTTATCTATTGTTAGGATTTTTAATATTTTATCTTCTAAACCTTTTAAAAATTGCTCCAAAATTAAAAGAGAACTCACACTTAATCCCCTCAAAATCCAATAATTCCGTATCAAACTCTCCAACTTTTTTGAAGCTAAAATCATAATTTTTATATACCTTTGCTACCAAATCATCAGGATAGACTAAGATATAATATTTAACACCCTCTCCTGCATATATCATAAACTTTAAATTTTCATCTCTTTTGGCTGTTGAGGGGCTAACCACTTCAAAAATAACCTCTGGGGTTTTAGATATATATTTTTGATTATCATCATTACAAACCATTGCAACATCAGGTTTTAAAATATTTTGAGAATTCATTTTCCAATCAGAGTCAATCAACAGTTCACAATTAGGACATTTATCAATTTGAGATATAATTTCTGAAAATATATACCCTATCAACATCTGATGTTTTTTCATAGGTGCAGGAGCCATTGCAAATGGTACACCATTTATAAGCTCCCAATCTCCCTCCCACTGTTTATAGTCTTCATAAGTATAGTTTGGCAGATAATCATATATTTTCAATGCGTCCATCTTTTATCCTTTTTAGTTTATATCACTATTATATCAAAAAAGATAAAACTAAATCTCCCCAATAGCAAAATTAGGAATGCTGTCTGGCATTTTAGTAGTGGGTTTTTGTTTTCCATCTGTCAAAGTTTTTACTCTCTCTGTTATATATAAATCTATCTCTTTAATAGTAACTGTTCCATTTTTTGGAGGATAGTCTGCTTTTCCATCTCCTATCCCCTCTAGTAAGGCTTTTGTAAATGCACCATGTCCCCATTCATCTTTTTCATAGCTGTATCCCATACCTGTTGTAGCACTCATTACAATAGTACCTGTTCCCGTATCTAAAATAGATTTAATAGCTCCTGTAATATCTCTTTTTCTCGATGAACCTGTTATATTTCCACTATGGCAAGTATCGGCTAAGAGAATAACTTTTGATGGTAAATTTTCTACTGTATCTTTTATCTCTAACCATTTTAAGGCTGTTCTTCTAGGTCTCTCTGCATCTCCATTATAACTCATAAAGTAGTAGTTTCCTTTATTATCATTTATTCCATGTCCTGCTATAAAAATTATGGCTACATCTTTTTGAGTTGTCTCTTTCTCTATCCAATCCAACCCGTCTAAAATATTATCGGTTATAGCATTTTGATTTAATAGCTCTTTTACCACAACTTTTTTATATATTTTACCCTCTTGGGATTTAAACATTTGACTAACTGCGTGGGCATCTTTATCTGCTACTTTTAAATTATAGTCACTATTTTTATATTGACTAACTCCAATAGATAGAAGATATAGAGTAGGTTTATAAATATTTGCTATATTTTGATTTGAACTATTTGAGATTTTTGTAGCTCTAACTATCACCTCATCACTAATTGAGTATTGGTTTTTAGCTCTAATAGAGATAATATTTTCACCACTATCTAAATCTATATTTAGTGTAAGATTTGATTTTAGTTGAACTCCTCTTGTATCTATCTTTTGACCATTTTTTAGAACTATAAACTTTTTAATTGGTGAATTGCTTTGAATAGATAGTTTAATCTCTACTCTATCCTCTCTTGTAGTAATATTTGATGGTGTAATTAAAGAGATAATAGGTGGTGTTTCAGATACAATATCTACAGCTTTAACTTTTCTATATTTAGATACCAATTTAATAGCTCTCTTTTCACTTCCTGTTTTTAAAACAGCCTCAATAATATCTGGTCTATAAAAGTTTGGATATTTATCGGCACTTACATAATAGGCTTCATGGTTTGGGCCTTGATTGATATGAAATCCCACATATTTAGCCCCCTCTACACTAGCATTATAATATCCACTTGGAGTCCATGCTATCCACTCATTGGTTTTTGAGATAAAGAGGTTTAGTTGGGGATAGATAGTCATTTTTCGTTTTTCACTTTTCATTTTTAATTTACTTAAGTCCCAAATCCGAATAGTCTGGTCATCACTACCACTAACTAATCTATCCCCATCAAGAGCAATAGCCCAAACCTCTCCTATATGTCCTACTAGGTTTGCTACCTCTTGCCCTTTTAGATTATAGATTTTTAGAAATCCATTTGAACCACCTGAGATAATGTACTCTTTATAAAAGCCATAACATCTATGACTATATCCATTGGTTGAACTTCTTATTATAGAGGCAACTCTTTTGCCATCTCTTTTTATATCTAAGATAGCATCACTTTTACCATAATTTCCACCTTTTCTATGGATTAGAGAGTAGTTTTTATATTTGGTTGAGATTCTTTTAAAGGTTTGAGGGTTAGTTACTCTTTGGATATTAAAGGTTTTTAAATCTATATATTTTTGAAGTTTACTTTTCCCTTTTGTAGCAGTCCATTTATTCCCCCAAGCAACACTCTCTCCATCTACTCCCACACTCCATACTATCTCTCCTGCTCCCTCTATTTTTTTTAAAACTTGGGCTGTTTTACTCTTCCAAATATACATCTCAAAATTATCTCCCCCACCAGAGATGGCTGTTTGGTTATCTAAAAAGGCTACTGCTATGGTTGCATTGGTATGTTTTTGAAAGCTTTGGATTTTTTGATACGCTCTTTTAACACTATAGATATTTACATCTCTTGGAGAGGTTGCTGTTCCTGCTATTAAAAACTCTCCATTGGGTGAATAGGCTAATCCAGCAGGTTCTGTCTCTGAATCATCAATAGTTGTAATAGGATTTAGAGATAAATCATAGATAGCTATCTCTTTACTTTCTCCACAAACAGCTATATGGTTTTGTGAAACTGCTAAAGAATGCAATTTATAGTTTTTTCTATCACGATTAACAACTTTGCGTTGAGCCATATCATAAAGAGCAATTTGGTTATCATATCCTGCTGTTACTGCAAAATAGTCACTTCCTTTTTTTATAATTTTTACAGCATATACTTGAGCTTTATGAAATGAAATGGTATCTATTAGGCTAAAATCATCTGTTTTCCATATTTTAGCTGTAAAATCAATTGAGCCTGAAATAAGATATTTTCCATCTCTACTAAAAGCTAAATCATTAACTACATTTCTATGAGACTTTAACACTTTTAAAAGCTCTCCTGTTTTATAGTTATAAATTCTAATATTTCCCCAAGTTTTACTACTATTTCCAAAAAATCCCCCAACAGCCAAAAACTCATTATTTGGACTTAGAGCCATAGCATATATCTCTCCACTACCTGCTCCAATCTGCCCCAATATTTTTTGTTTCTCTTTGCCTGTGGTGCTATCCCAAACTCTAACTGTCTTGTCATCACTTGCCGAGATAATATCTCCTGATTTGGTTACAATAATATCTTTTATCAGTGCCGTATGCCCTTTGGTATCGAGCTTTAGGATTGCTTGGGTATTGGTGGGAGTGGAGGTGTGGCGAAATGCTTTGTTGGTTGGGGTTGGGTTGGTTGGATTGCACCCTATTAGTAGTAGGGTGAGTAGGGTTAGTAGTAGTGGTTTTATGGTCATTTTTTCTCCCTTGTGTTTTTTTTATTTTACCGATTTTTTTTTGTGGATTTGGTTAATTTTGAGGGAATTTTTGGTTTTTTGGATTAGGTGTTGTTTTTTATTTTTGTGATTAGGATATTATAAAACTCCTAATCTATCAGCTAAAATGATTTTAATTAAATCATCTATCTTTACATTTAAACTCTTGGCTTTCTCTTTTAATTTTTGAATTAAAACACCATTTAAATCTAATATAATTTGATTTTGAGCCATTAACTCCCTCTCTTTGGCTATATTCTTTAAATCAGCCATAGTTAAAACTTCTCCATCACCCATTAGACTCAAAAGTCAATGGTTTTCCTTTTGTTTTTATTTATCATAACATAAATGGTATTAATGTTTAATGCTTTAAACCCCCAATTTATCTAAAGCCTGTTTTATATCACTCTCTATCATCTCTTCAGGAACTGCTCCCTCATAATGGGTGTAGTATCTCCCCTTTAGAAAAAAAATCATTAAAGGGATAGAGAAATTTGGCTTTAGTTGTAGTTTTGGGGCTATAAAATCTGCAAATCTTTGATTATTTCCCATATTATTAGAGATAAAAAAATTTATCTTCTGTAACTCTATAAAGCTAGTTATATCCTTATCTTTTAACTCATTATCATACAAAATAAGACCTAAAATAGATAATCTATCTTTATACTTTTTTTGAATATTATTTAAGTGTGGTAGTTGACCTATACATGGTGGACACCATGTTGAAAAGAAGTTTATAAGAACTATTGGCTCTTTTACATTTGAAAAACTATAATAGTTACTATTTGTCTTTATATTAATATTTCCACTATCTATACTTTTTAAAAGAAAGTTATAATCTTTAGTTGGAGCTTTTTTTAAAATTTTAGGTACTGATTTTACTACAATAACCTCTTTTTTCTCAACTACACTCTCTTGATTATTACCACAAGATGTAAATAGAAATATTAAAAAAATATATATAATCTCTCTTCTATTAACCAAATCTATACCTTTTTGGAGAGATTATATCAAAAAAAGTTCAAATATCAATAATAACTACTAATAATCTTCTATAATTTTCCACGGTAACCCTTGTCTATTTAACTCCTCCATAAATGGGTCTGGGTCAAACTCTTCCATATTAAATACACCCTCTCCACTCCAAATCTTGTCTAATATCATCTTAGCCCCAATCATAGCTGGAACTCCTGTTGTATAACTTACAGCTTGACTCATAACCTCACTATAACACTTCTCATGGTCACTTACTTGATAGATATATAAACTTTTTGCTTTTCCATCTTTTTTACCTTTAGCATATATTCCAATATTGGTCGTACCTTTTGTTCTCTCTCCAAGTGATGCAGGGTCTGGAAGTAGAGTTGATAGAAACTCCATAGGAACTATCTTCTGCCCCTTATGTTCAATAGGCTTAATACCTAACATTCCAACATTCTCTAAACACTTCATGTGAGTTAAGTAACTTTCGCTAAATGTCATAAAAAACCGTATTCTCTTTAAACCTTTAATATGTTTTACTAAACTCTCCATCTCTTCATGATATAAAAGGTAACTATCTCTCTTACCAACTTCAGGATAGTCCCAAACCTGCATAATCTCCATAGGTTTAGTCTCTATCCATTTCCCATCTTCCCAATATCTACCATTGCTACTAACCTCTCTTAAATTAATCTCTGGATTAAAATTGGTAGCAAACGGGTATCCGTGGTCACCATCATTACAATCTAATATATCAATAGTCTCTATCTCATCAAAATAGTGTTTCTGTGCATAAGCACAAAAAACATTAGTAACCCCAGGGTCAAATCCACTTCCCAAAAGAGCTATAATATTTGCATTTTTAAAATCTTTATCTTTTGCCCACTGCTCTTTATACTCAAACTTTGCTGTATCTGGGTGTTCATAGTTTGCAGTATCAAGATAATCTACACCACACTTACAACAAGCGTCCATAATAGTTAAATCTTGATATGGAAGAACCACATTAATAACAATATTTGGCTTAATCTTTTCAAATAGTGCTACTAATTCATCTACACTATCAGCATCAACCTTGGCAGTTTTTATCTCTATAGATGTTTTTTTCTGTATATTCTTAGCTATTATATCACACTTACTTAAGGTTCTACTAGCTAAAGTAATCTCACCAAAAGTAGTACTATTCATTGCACACTTAAACGCAACAACATTTCCAACACCACCAGCACCGATTATTAGGGTTTTATTTAACATATATTCTCCTTATTTGGTGGAATTTTATCACAAATATACTAAAAAAGATAATCTATTTTATCTAATATTATAAAATAGATTTAGTTTGTTTTTATTATAAAAGATGTATAATAATTTTAATTTTAATGATAAAGGAGGTTAAAAAATGTTAAGAAAATTAAGAGTTACCTATCAAGGAATAGCAGGGGCATACTCTCACTTAGCTTGTTATGGATATTTTGGGAAAAATATTGATTGTATTGGAACAGAAACATTTGAAGATGCAATGCAAAAAGTTGAAGATGGAGAAGCTGATTTTGCATTAATCCCAATAGAGAATAAAACAGCAGGAAGAGTTGATGAATTTTACGGTTTAATTCCACAAATGAAACTACAGATTGTAGGAGAACATTATCAAAAGATTGAACACTATCTGTTAGGAGTTGAGGGAAGCACTATTGATAGTATTAAATACGCCTACTCTCACCCACAAGGGTTAGCTCAATGTAGAGAAAATCTTAAAGAGTTAAATATAAAACCAGTTGCTCAATTTGATACAGCAGGTTCAGCAAAAGAGGTTAGTAGATTAAAAGATAAAAGTATTGGGGCAGTAGCCTCCTCTTTAGCATCAGAAATATATGGTCTAAAAGTCTTAAAAGCAAATATTCAAGACCAAAAAGATAATTTTACTAGATTTATAGTACTTTCTAATAAAAAAGAGATAGATATTGCAGATGATAAGGAGTATATTACATCTATTATATTTAAAGTAAAAAATATCCCATCAGCACTACATAAAGCTATTGGTGGATTTGCAGAAAATAGAGTTAATATTTTAAAGATAGAGAGTTATATTCCATTAGGAAGACTTAGAGAGAGCCGTTTTCACATAGATGTAGATGGTGCAACCAATAGCCAAGCAGTTAGAAACTCTATTGAAGAGCTTCAACACTATGTTAATAAATTTAAAATACTTGGTACTTATGAGAAAAATAGGTTTGTTTAAATATAAAACTTAGATAAAATAGAAGATAATAAAAAGAGTATAGGGATAAAAAAGATAGTACTTAAAAGTATAAGTGTTGTAGTATCTTTTGGACGGCAATTATAAAGTGAAGCTAAATTTATATTGGCTACTGCTAAAGGTGTCATCATCTCCATCAATATAACTCCTTGAACATAGAGAGGAAGAGAGGTAAAAGATAATATTATGGCACTTATTATTGGTACTATAATAAACTTTTGAGATAGAGTTCCTACTAAAAGAGATAGTTTTATCTCTTTAATTTTTAGACCATACATAAAAGTTCCAAGTAAAAATAGCTGTAGTACAATCCCACCATAAGCACCCATTTTAAAAAACTCTTTTATTTGAGGATTAAACTCTACTCCATTTATATTTAATAGTATTGCTATAATTGAAGCTGGAATAATAGGAATTTTTATAATATTAAATAGAGAGTCACCAAAACTAGCACAAAATAAACAATGTTCTAGCTGTAACTATAACTAATTATAAAAAAAAGTTATAGTCAGGCAACCCTGTAATAGTCTTCAAGAATAAATTTTATAGATTCTTT
>Ga0256842_1001165_pt1 | contig 21698 bp, 17 predicted proteins | sample 4559240metaG_FD_185973 | JGI IMG/M metagenome (GOLD analysis project Ga0256842, IMG submission 185973) | Hydrothermal vent microbial communities from Guaymas Basin, Mexico - 4559-240 | ecosystem: Environmental > Aquatic > Marine > Hydrothermal vents | place: Mexico: Guaymas Basin | collected... | reverse complement strand
AAAACTCTTGTAAAGTTGATATATATGAACAAAATACAAAAGTTGGTAAAAAGATTTTAGTATCTGGAAACGGCAGATGCAATATCACTAACAAAAATATATCTATAAACAACTATATCTCAAATAATCCTCAATTTGTAAAATATGCACTAAATCAGTTTGGATTTAATGAATTTAAAAAGTTTATAGAATCTTTAGGACTTCTTTTAGAGATAAAAGATGATGGAAGATGCTATCCACAAAGTAACGAAGCAAAATCTGTAGTCTCTATACTATATAAATATGCTTTAACCCTTGGTGTAAAAATCCATACAGATACAAAAATCAAAAATATAAAAGAACTTTTTAAAAAGTATGATAAAGTGGTAATTGCGACAGGCTCACAAGCTGGTGAACATCTTGGTGGGTGTAATGATGGATTAGAGTTTGCAAAAGAGTTTTCACACAACATCATACCAACTTATCCATCTTTAGTTCAGTTTGAACTAAACTCAAATATAGCACCAAAGATGACAGGTGCAAAACTTGATGCTGAAGTTACACTTCTAATCAACCATAAAAAAGAAAGCACCATAAAAGGTGACATACTTTTTACTAACTATGGAGTATCTGGGTTTGCTATTTTAGATATATCTAGTGATGCAAGTATCGCTTTGTTAAACTATGAAGCTGTTGATATATCTATAAATCTACTTCCAAACTTTACAATGCAAAAACTCTCTTCTCATATACTTAACATCTCAAAAAATATGACAGATTTTACCATCTTAGATATCTTAGTTGGACTTATACCATTAAAGATAGCAAATGGCATCTTAGAAGAATTAAACATACCAAACAAAACAAAAGATATAAATACAAAACTAAGCAAAAAGATAGCAAACAAGATGCTAGATTGGAGATTTGAGGTAAAAGATACTCATGGTTTTAGATATGCAGAGGTTGCTGGTGGCGGAGTAGATACTTATGAAGTGGATGAAAAAACGATGCAATCAAAAAAACAAAAAAATCTTTACTTTTGTGGAGAGGTTTTAGATGTAGTTGGCAAACGGGGTGGTTATAACTTCGCTTGGGCTTGGGCTAGTGGATATGTATGTGCCAAAGATATAACAAAAAATATGGAGTAAAAAATTATGTATGAAGAAAATCTACTTACAAAAAGTTTAAAAGACCTCTTTAGTGCAAAAATGTTAAAGTACTCTCTTTTACCTTTTATCATAAGTATGCTTATCATTTATGTAAGTTTTTTTGTTTTAGCTGGTATGGGGTTAGAGCAACTAGGAACTGTGGATATTTCAACCACTGAGACAACTATGCAAAACGGCATCCCACATACAGATAGTTTTCAAGCAACATTGGCGGGTAGTTCTATCATACAGTTCTTGATGCATTATACTGTTACCTCTTGGATAGCATCATTTTTGGTATATACCATTGGTAGTTTTTTTATGCTTTATATCTCTATATTTGTTTCTGTTATTGTTATAGGATTTTTAACACCACTTATACTAAGGGAGTTGCAACAAAGGCACTATAGGGATGTTGAGATGATTGGGTACTCAAATGTAGCTGAATCTATCTTTTTAACTATAAAATGGGCTTTTTTTATGGTTATGATGTTTTTTTTACTTGTACCTTTGTACTTTATACCAGTTGCAAATATAGTAGCTTTTAATCTACCACTTTACTACTTCTTTCATAAGATGATGACTTATGATATAAGTTCTGCTATATGCACAAAAGAGGAATACAAAAAGATAAAATACTTTAGTGCAAATAACATAAGAGCAAAAACAGCATTTTTATACATAATATCTCTTATACCGTTTTTAATCTTTTTTGCATCTGTATTTTTTGTTATATATCTTGGTCATACTTATTTTAGTGAAGTTAGGAAAGTTCGTCTTGAGAATCTTTCATAACTAACTTTTTATACTGTTCATCTTTTGGAACTAATCCAGCTTCATATAAAAATTGAGAAGGCACAAAGTTTATCTTTTTTATCTTATCATATTTTGCATAACTAAGATAGAGTACATCTTTAGCTCTAGTAACTGCTACATAAAAAAGTCTTCTCTCTTCATCTAGTGAACCACCCCTTTGCATCAGTTTTCTGTTTGGAAATCTTCCATCCATCAAATCAACCACATAAACCTCTTTGTATTCTAAACCTTTTGAAGCATGAATGCTAAGAAGATTTACCCCCTCCCCTTGAGTTAAATCTGATGAACCTAAAATCATAGCATTTAAAAATCTTTCGTGTTCATTATATGGTATAGACAACTCTTCAAGTAAAACCATTTTTCTTTTTATACGAATCAATGCTTCCTCTTTTTGAACCTCATCTATACTACCATCTTTTAACTGAGCTCTTTTAGATGCTAAAGACTCACTTATATACTTAAAAACTTCAGAATTAGCTATCTTTTTTACAATACTTCTAGGATGATTGATACCTTTTATATCCCTGTATAATGTATAAAAATTATATAAAAATGTAGCAGAATCTTTTGTAAGTTTTGGATGCTTTAGTATCGGATTTTTCATAAACTTATCTTCAAAGCCTAGTTTTGCAAACTTTCCAACTGCACCTAGTTCTAAAAAATCATCAAAAAGACCTAACTGATGATTTAACTTTCTTTTCTCAAATGGATTTTTTATAGACTCATCAGGTGCATAAAGTCCATAAAACAACTTTCCATGACCCAATGTTTTTAGTGCTATATAAAGTTCTTTTGCCATAGCACTACCGATGCCACGAGCAAACTCAAAAAGGTGTATAAAAGCCATCATATCAGACTCATTTACAAGCAATGTATAAAAATCAAGTACAGCTTTAACCTCTCTTGCATCAAAAAAACTAGTTCCACCTTTCCTTTTACAGGGGATATCCAACTCACGAAGTGCTACTTCTATACCATCAGCAGATGAGTTGTTTCTAAATATAACTGCTATCTCTTCATTTGGTGTTTGAGTATCTCTTATAGCAAAAGCCATAGCATGGTATTGGTCAAACAACTCATCAAAAGCTAACAACTTAGGTGCTTGTGCAGAATTAGTCCTTGTAACTTCAAGTTTTTTAGGATATATCCTTTCATTATGCTGTATAACTCTTGATGCTAGTGAGAGTATAGGTGCTGATGAACGGTAATTTTTTGTAAGAGTATGAACTATTGCATCTGGATATTTTTTGCTAAAAGTTCCTATGATGGAGATATCTGCACCATTAAAAGCATATATACTTTGGTCATAGTCTCCAACACAAAAAAGTGATGGTGGGTTCATAGCATCTATAAGTGTACCTTGAAGTGCATTTGTATCTTGATACTCATCTACTAAAACTTCTTTGTATCCCAATTCTTTTGTTTTAGCAAGTTCGCGAAACTGTAAAAGTAAATCATTAAAGTTTAAAAATCCATACTCTTTTTTTAACTCTTCAAACTCATCTACAACATCAGCATATATCATAGCAAAAAGTTCATGTTCTGGATACTTATCTATAATCCACTCTTCAAAATCTCTATTTAACTCTGTATTTTGATAAAAAGAATAAACATCATAAAGATGGTTTCCACCATAAGGTGCAACTTCTGCTTCTATATTATGAAAAGACCTTTTTTCAAATACACTGCGAAAAAGTGTTTTTAACTCCCTTTGTTGCTTTAAAACAACTCTATGATTTTGTTTTTTTAACCATCTATAACTAACTGCATGAAATGTACCTGCTTCTATCTTTGAAGCTATAGCATTACCAAAATACTCAGCAACACGAGCAACCATCTCAGCTGCAGCTTTATTTGTAAATGTTAAAAGTAAAATCTCTTCAGGTTTTATACTATTTTGTAAGAGATAACCAATTCTACCAACAATAGTTGATGTTTTACCTGTTCCAGCAGATGCAATGATAAGATTTTGTTTGTTATTTGATGTTGCAGCTTGATACTGTTCCTTATTTAAACGACTTAATGGCAATTATACTCCTCTTATGTAGAATTATAACAAATATTATCTATTGTGTGATAGAATACAACATAAATTATATATTAAGGTTTTATATGTCTGACGATATATTAAAAATTATTACAAATGATACAAAAAACTTAATCGACTCTATGGATATAGTAACTCCTAGTATGTATGCTTCTTTTTTTGAGAAATTTTCATCTTCACATAACTTAAGTATGGATGATGAATGTAAATTAGCAAAAGATCTACTTGATAGAGAGTGTGAGAATATTAAAGATCTACAAGCTAGAGCTACTAAAAATGTAAATCAACTAAATAGCTCAACAAATAAAGCTATAAATGCTATAAAAGAGCAAGATACAGACTTACTAAATGAAGCTTTGCACGAAACAGAAGAGTTAAAAAAAGAAGTTGAATTACTTAGGAAAACAGTTTATAAAGATGGCTTAACAAATGTAAACAACAGAAAATGGCTTCAAGACAATGTCCTAGAAGAGGAAAGAAAATTTAAGATTTCAGGAACACTTGCTATTATAGACTTAAATTATTTTAAAGATATAAACGATACACACGGACATATAGTTGGAGATAAAGTTCTTATATATATAGCTGCTCAACTGCAAAAGGCAAAAGGGATTGTTGTTCGTTATGGTGGAGATGAGTTTATAATTATCTTTAAAAAAGACACTCCAAAAGAGATTGCAGAAAAAAGACTAGAGGCTATAAGAAACTCTATCATCAATAAAAATTTAAAAATTAAAGATGCAGCTTTTAAAGTTAGTTTTTCTTATGGTGTACAAGAATTTAAAAAAGATGATTATTTAAACAATATCATAGACTATGCGGATAAAAATATGTATAGAGATAAAACTCAAATTAAAAAGATAGTAACTGGTATTTAAGCCCATTTTAGATATAATTGCGAAAATAAAACTACAATTTTCAAGGCGATTATATGTCATACGAACCACAAGAGATAGAAAACAAATTTTACAAAATTTGGGAAGATAGAAAATACTTTGAGGTAGATGGAAACAAATCTATCCAACAAGAGGGAAAAAACTTCTCTATAATGATGCCACCACCAAATGTAACGGGTCGCTTACATATAGGTCATGCACTTACTTTTACACTTCAAGACATCATAACAAGATACAAAAGAATGGATGGTTACAAAACTCTTTGGCAACCAGGAACTGACCATGCAGGAATTGCTACTCAAAATGTAGTTGAAAAACAACTTCTAGCTGAGGGAACAACTAAAGAGGAATTAGGTCGTGAAAAATTCCTAGAGAGAGCTTGGGCTTGGAAAGAGGAATCTGCTGGAATTATGACAGAACAACTTCGCAAGATGGGTGTAAGTCCTGCTTGGGATAGAGAGAGATTTACTATGGATGAGGGACTTCAAAAGTCTGTAAAAGAAGCTTTTGTTCATCTTTACAATGAGGGTCTTATAGTTCGTGGGAATTATATGGTAAATTGGTGTACACACGATGGTGCATTATCTGACATAGAGGTTGAACACGAAGACCACGATGGTAAATTTTACCATATAACTTACCCTTTTGCTGATGGCAGTGGAAGTGTTGAAGTAGCTACAACTAGACCTGAGACATATTTCGGTGATACTGCTGTAATGGTGCATCCTGAAGATGAAAGATACAAAAACATCATAGGTAAAGAGATAAAATTACCACTACTTGATAGAACTGTTAAAATCATCGCTGATGAGCATGTTGATATGGAATTTGGAACAGGTGTAGTAAAAGTAACACCAGCACACGACCAAAACGACTATGAAGTTGGAAAAAGACACGATTTAGAGTTTATAACTGTTTTTGATGAAAAAGGGATACTAAACGATTATGCTGGAGAGTTTAAAGGGCTAGAGAGACTTGAAGCTCGTGATATAATCGTAAAAAGACTTGAAGAAGAGGGATTTATCGTAAAGATAGAAGAGCATAAACATCAAGTTGGACACTGTTACAGATGCAAAAACATAGTTGAGCCTTATATCTCAAAACAATGGTTTGTAAAAAGTCAAGTAGCTGATAAATCGATTGAGAAAACTAACAATGGGGAAGCTAAGTTCTTCCCTCCACATTGGATAAACTCTTATAACTCTTGGATGGGAGATTTAAGAGACTGGTGTATCTCTCGCCAACTTTGGTGGGGGCATAGAATACCTGTATTTTACTGTGATGATTGTAACCATGAGTTTGCTTCTCAAGAGGATAACCCATCTGCTTGTCCAAAATGTGCTTCTAAAAACCTAACTCAAGACCCTGATGTACTTGATACTTGGTTCTCTTCTGCACTATGGCCATTTAGTACACTTGGTTGGGGAAATGGCGATGTAGAGATGGACAAACTTTTCAAATCAGATGATATGAAAGATTTTTATCCAAATACTTTGCTGATAACTGGTTTTGACATACTTTTCTTCTGGGTTGCTAGAATGATGATGATGGGTGAGAACTTTAACGGACAGCTTCCATTTAATCATATATATCTTCATGCCTTAGTAAGAGATGAAAAAGGCGATAAGATGAGTAAGTCAAAAGGAAATGTAATTGATCCTCTTGATATGGTAAATAAATACTCTGCTGATATATTAAGATTTACTCTAGCTATAAGTGCTGCTCAAGGTCGTGATATAAGAATGAGTACAGATAAATTGGAGCAAAACCGTAACTTTACAAACAAACTTTACAATGCATCTAAATACTTGCAGATGAATGTAGATACTTTCCCAGACTTAAAAGGTTTTTGTTTAAAAACAGACCTTGGTAAGTATATGGCTTCAAGACTAAATCAAGCTACAAAAGAGGTACGCGGTGCATTTGATGAATATAAATTTAATGATGCAGCGACTATCATTTATAGATTTATCTGGAATGAGTTTTGTGGTTGGGGGATTGAGCTAAGTAAGGCTGATAAAGGCTCTATCGTTGAGCTTGGAGCTGTATTTAAAGAGGCTATGAAACTACTTCACCCATTTATGCCATTTGTTACAGAGTATCTTTACCATGAGCTTAGTGGTACAACTCTACAAGATAGCGAGTCGATTATGGTTATGAGCTATCCAACTAAAACAAAAAGAAGAAAAGAGGAAGATAAGTTCAATGTTATAATGGATGCTATCGTATCTATCCGTCGTGCAAAAGTTTTAGTTGACTTAGCAAATCAAAAGATAGCAAAAGCTTATGTAAAAATCGACAATATCTCAGATAAAGACAAAGAGATGATGCTTCCTTTCATACTAAAACTTGCAAAAGTTGATGATGTGGAATTTACTGATACTAAGATAGAAAACTCTGTAAGTGATATTGCAGAGTATTGTGAGACTTTTATACCAACTGATAGCATTGATTTGACTTCTATCATCAACAAACTTACAAAACAAAATGAAAAACTTGAAAAAGAGATAGCTAAACTTAATGGTATGCTTAACAACGAAAGATTTGTAGCAAATGCACCTGAAGATGTTTTAGCTAAAAACCGTGAAGGTTTAGCAGATGCTAAAGCTAAACAAGAGAAAGTTTTAGAGCAACTAAACTCTTTACAATCGTAAACAAAAAGGGATTTTTCCCTTTTTTATAAAATCTACTTTTAGGAATAATCCACTATGGCACTTATAGATCTCTTAAATATCTCAAAACATTATGAAGCACAAAAAATTCTTACAAATATAAATTTTCATGTTGATGAGGGTGAAAGAATCGTTATCATCGGTAAAAATGGTAGCGGTAAATCTACACTAATGAAGATAATCAATGGTACTCTTGAACAAGATGATGGAAAAAGAATAGTCCGTCAAAATTTAGAGATAAAGATGCTTTCACAAAAACCAGAGTTTGAAGATGGACAAAGTGTAAGAGAAGCTGTAGAAGCTGGTCTAAAAGAGATAAATCTAGCAAAAAATAGATACAATGAGATATCACACCTTTTAGCTGAAAATTTTGATGATAAAAAACTACTAGATGAACATCAAAAACTATCTAACTACATAGACCATCATAGTGCTTGGAACTTAGATGATAAGATAGAGCGAATTATACAACACTTTCAATTAAAACAGTATGAGCATAAACCAGTAGCCCTTTTAAGTGGTGGAGAACAAAGAAGAGTAGCCCTTGCATCTTTGCTTCTTCAAAAACCAGATATACTGCTACTAGATGAGCCTACCAATCATCTTGATGTTTATATGGTTGAATTTTTAGAAGAGTTAATATTAAAAGAAAGATTCACACTTGTTTTTATATCTCACGATAGATATTTTATAGATAAAGTAGCTACCAAAAGTGTAGAAGTTGAAAACTGTTCATTAAAAGAGTACTCAGGAGGATATAGCAACTATCTAACACAAAAAGCTGAATACCTAAGAACACTACAAAAACAACACGAAAATCTACTAGGACTATTAAAAAGAGAAAATGAATGGTATGCTCGTGGTGTTCGTGCTAGACTTAAAAGAAATGAGGGTAGAAAAGAGAGACTTATGCAACTTCGTGAAGATGCAAAAACAAATCCTGCCCAGATAAGAAAAATGTCAGTAGAGTTGCAAAGGGAAGCAAAACATTTCAATCGTGACAAAAGTGTAAATAAACAAAAAATGCTTTTTGAAGTTGAAGATTTGTCTCTTACTCTTGGTAACAAAGAACTTTTAAGAGACTTTAACACTCGCATCTTACAAAAGGATGTTATAGCTATAGTTGGACCAAACGGTAGTGGGAAATCTACACTATTAAAAGCCTTACTCGGTCGTATAAAACCAACAGGTGGAACTATAAAAAGAGGTGAATTTAGTATAGGTTATTTTGATCAACATAGAGAGATGCTAGATGATGATAAAAATCTAATTGAGACTTTTTGTCCACTAGGTGGAGATAGAGTTGAAGTAAGAGGAAAAAATCTTCATGTTTATGGTTACTTAAAAAACTTTTTATTTCCTCGTGAGTTTTTAGATAAAAAGATAGGAGTTTTAAGTGGTGGAGAAAAAAACCGTGTAGCACTTGCTTTACTCTTTACAAAAAATGTAGATATCCTTATACTTGATGAACCTACAAATGACTTAGATATACCAACCATCAACATTTTAGAAGAGCAACTTACAAACTTTGGTGGAGCTGTTATAATTGTTAGTCACGATAGATATTTTGTAGATAAAATTGCTAAAAAACTTTTTATATTTAAAAAAGATAAAACTATAGAAGAGAGCTATCAAAACTATTCACAATATCTTGAGATAGAAAAAGAGCTTCAAGAGTTAGATAGTATGGAAGAAGAGATTAAAAAAGAAAAACCAAAACCACGAGAAAAAGAAAAAGTTATAAAACTAACTTACAAAGAAAAAATAGCTTTAGAAAAACTACCTATAGAGATCGATGAACTAGAAGCAAAAATAGATGAAAAAAACAACTGCTTAGCAGACCCAAAATGTTATGAGGAGATAGGTCTAAGTAAACTAGCTAAAGAACTTCAAGAGTTAGAAGAACTTTATGAAGAAAAAGTTGAAGAACTTTTAACTATACAAGAAAAAGAGGAAAATATAAACAACTGATTTATTTATATTTTCTTCCCCATATAATCATATCTTCTGTATTTTTATTCATATCTAAAATTTCAAAATCACTAGCTATATAAAAAAGAGAATAGTCTATATAATTTTTTGAGAGTTCGTACATATTTTTTGTTCCCTCTATCATTATATTTTTATAATTATCTAAAATTTTAAAGTCACTTTCTATAAAAACTTTTCTATCTTTTACATTAAAAAGTGGTATCGTTTTATCAAACTCTTTCTGTCTTGAGATTATCAATATGTCTGGTGCTTTTCCATCTACAAGTCTAGCATCTAATGTTGGTCTATCTTCTCTTACTGTATTTCCACCAATAACAAGTAGATCACAAACATCCCTCATAACATGAACATTTTTTCTTGATTCAAGAGAGCTTACAGTTCCATCAGTTGAGCCATCAAATCTTTGAGCCATTTTAAAAAATACAAAATTTTTCTTTTGCCACTTTTTAAAAGGTTCTAATAATGCATCACACTCTTTTTCTAATATACCATTTTCCACTTCAATACCTGCATTTTTAACTATCTTATTACCTTTTGAAGCTATTTTATTAAAATCTTTAGAACCTACAAAAAGCTTTTTTATACCTAGTTGAGATATAAGAGAGGCACAAGATGGAGTTTTTCCTATATGTGAGCAAGGCTCTAAAGTAGTATAAATAGAACAATCTTTAAATATCTCATTATGATTTTTTAAAAGAAAAGTATGTATATCTTGTGATGAAGTTAAAGTGAGTATATCTTTATCTTTTGTTAGTTTAAAGTAAGCACTCTTAAGTGCATTTACTTCAGCATGAGGTTGCCCTGCTTTTTGATGAGCCTCAATAGAGAGTATCTCATCACAAGAGCCTAAAACTACACAACCAACAGCAGGATTAGGATATGTAAGCCCTTGATATTTCCAAGCCTCTTTTATAGCAAGAGACATAAAAAAATTGTTATCTATTACCATTCAAAGTATGTTTTAGCTTTTGCTATTTCCCCAAACTCTACAACTTCTTCTTTGCCATCTACATCAACAAAGATTTTAGTACCTTCAACTTTTTTAAGAGTTCCTTTTATCTTGTCTCTATTAGAAAAACCAAGTTGTACTTTTTCACCTACAGATAATTCAAAGTTTTTTATACTTTTAAGCTTTCGCTCAATCCCTGGGCTTCCAACTTCCATACGATAATCACCAGAAACTGGTGGAGTTACATCTAAAAGTGGAGAGATTAAACGGCTAAGTTCTGCACAAGCATCCAATGAAACTGGTTTTCTTTTGCCATCTTCAAATTCACTTGAAATTACAGAAATTCTATATATAGTTTCATCAAATTCACTAACAGTTGAAATCTCATAAAGTTCCATACCAACAGATTTTACAAGAGATTCTATATCTTTTTCTAAACTCATTTCATTCCTATCTATTTGCTATTTTTTTGAAAAGTTCATCTATATTTTGAGCTTGTTTTAAATGTTCATCAAACTCAAAAACAAGCTTAGGACAACGAAACCAACCTTGATCTTTTTTACAATAATCTTCTATAATTGGACGAGCTTTTTTTAACTGCTTTAGATAAACTCTCTTCTCTTCATCACTAAAGTAACTAGGATCTACATAAACTTTAGCATCATCACGACCACGAGAACACCTAACTTCAATGATATCTAACTCATGTAAACGGTTGTCATTTAATTGCGAAAGAGCTTCAGGGATCAACTCTGCTAGTATAGAGTCGGTCCTTTTAAGCTTTATTTGTGCATCTGTCATATCTGTCTCCTTTTACAAAGAAGTAAATTCTTTGTAAAATTCCTCTCACTAAAGCTTTGCCTATCGGCAAGAAATTTCATTCTCATTATAAAGAGATTTTTTGTTCAACTTTTTTAAATGTTTCGATAACATCACCTACAACTACATCATCATAGCCTTTGATACCAACACCACATTCATAACCATTACCAACCTCTTCAACATCATCTTTAAAGCGTTTAAGAGAAGTAAGTTCACCTTCAAATATAACAACACCATCACGGATAACACGAACAAGTCCACCACGAATAAGTTTACCATCAACAACAACACAACCAGCAATCATACCTTTTGGTGTTTTGAAAGTATCTTTAACATCAGCTTGACCTGTATTTTCTTCGTTGTATTTTGGAGCCATCATACCTGTTAGCATACCAGTTACATCATCAAGAAGTTGATAAATGATAGAATAGTTTCTTATCTCTATGCCTCTTTGTTTTGCAAGAGCTTTTACTGAACCAGTTGGACGGATATTAAAACCTAAAAGGATACAATTATCACTAGCACTTGCTAATTCAACATCATTTTCAGTTATACCACCAACACCAGCAGAGATAACATTTACTTTTACCTCTTCATTTCTAAGCTCATTTAATGCAGATTTAAGTGCTTCTAATGAACCATGAACATCAGCTTTAAGAACAATTTTAAGAGTTTTTAATTTACCCTCCGCTATCATAGCTGTCATATCTTCAAGAGTTGATTTAGTTGAGTGAGAAAGCTCTTTATGTCTATCATACTCATGTCTTTTCATAGCATATTCTTTAGCTTCTTTATCACTATCTACAACCTGCATAACCTCACCAGCTGGTGGAACACTATTTAGTCCTGCTACTTGTGCTGTATGACTTGGAAGTAGTGATTTTACTCTTTTTCCATGTTCATCTGTTAGTGCTTTTACACGACCATAAGATGAACCACAAACTACATAGTCTCCAACTTTTAAAGTACCATTTTGAACTATAACAGTAGCAACTGGTCCGCGACCTTTTTCAAGAGAAGATTCAACTACAGCTGCTTTTGCTTTTACTTTTTCATTTGCACGAAGTTCAAGAACTTCAGCTGTTAAAAGTATATTTTCAAGAAGATCATCTATACCCATACCAGTTTTTGCAGAAACAGGGATAAACTCAATATCTCCACCCCAATCAACAGGATTCATATCTCTCTCTGCCATTTGACCTTTTACTAAGTCTGGATTTGCAGTTTCTTTATCCATTTTATTTAGTGCTACAATAACTGGAACACCAGAGTTTTTAGCAAGTTTTATAACCTCTTCCGTTTGAGGTTTTACACCATCATCAGCAGCCACAACTATAACTATGATATCTGTAACATCCGTACCCCTTTGTCTCATAGCACTAAATGCAGCATGACCCGGAGTATCTAAGAAAGTTATAGCTTTACCATTTTGTTCAACTGTATAAGCACCGATGTGTTGTGTAATTCCACCAGCTTCGCCCTCTGTAACTTTTGCATTACGGATAGCATCAAGAAGTGAAGTTTTACCATGATCAACATGTCCCATTATCGTTATAACAGGTGGTCTTTCAGTTGCATCTGGGTCAGCTTCAACATCGTGTTTTAAATCTTCTTCATAGTTAAATTCATCTTTAGGGTCAACTATAGTTACTTCAACACCAAACTCTTCAGATAGTATCTCTATCTCATCACTACCTAAAAAGTCATTTTTAGTCATCATCATACCTAAATCAAAAAGAACTTTTATGATATCAGACATAGGACGATTAAGTTTTTCAGCAAACTCATAAACACGAATATCTTCTGGTATCTCTACATGTGTGATAACCTCATCAACTTGTTTCTCTTTAGTGTACTTTTTCTTTTTATCTTTACGAACTTTTCTACCACGAGGAGCTTGTTTTTTATTTGCATTTCTACCTATCGGTTTTGCTTGTCTTGGTTTTCTTGGTTGTTCTGGTTCAATAGGTGCTCTTTGAGTAGCATTTAAGTCAAGAAGTGTAACTTGATCATCTATATCCATAGAAACTTCAGCCAAAGAACCACCAAAGATATCAAGTTTTTTACCCTGTTCTTGTTTTTTTGCAACAACTGTAGTTTGTTTAGATTTTTTCTTAGCAGCCAACTCTTCTAATGCTTCTGCACTCATTTTTCCATAGTTAGAAACAATAGCTTGTTTTTTAGGTAAGTCAAAGTTTTCTTCCACTTTTGGCTTTTTCTTTTTAACTATTTTTAAACCTGAACCTTTAAGTTTTGGTCTTATTTTAGGTTCTACAACCCTTATACCACTTATAGGGTCTTTTTTCTTTTTAAGAGCTTTTTTAACCTCTTCTTTTTTCTTTTTATCTTCAGAAATAGCTTTTGAATCTTCTTTTTTCTCTTCTATAACTTTCTCATCAGATTTTACTTCAGTTTTTGTTTCTTCAACTAAGTTTGAATCCTCTTTTTTAGACTCAATTTTTTCATCTTTTTTAACTTCTTCTTTATTTACAGTTTTATTATTTTTTTCTTTTGTAACATTTTCTTTAGAAGATTTTGTTTTTACAGCAGGTTTATTACCATTCATTATAAAATTAGCAAGAGACTCAGCTTGCTCCATCGTTAATGTACTCTGTGCTGATTTTACTTCTATTTTCATATCTGAGGCTTTTGCAATAACCTCTTTTGATGTTATACCTAACTCTTTTGCAATTTCGTGTACTCTAACTTTTTCCATCATCAGTGATGATCTCCTTTAGTTTATTCATAAGTTTGTCTTTATCACCACTTTTACATTGTCGCATTAGTGATTTTAAAACTTTTTTTTCTTCATCTATGCAGTCTTTACATAAGTAAAAACTTCTACCATTCATCTTATAAACTTCTAATGAACCCTCTGCACATTGAAGTCTTACCAGATTATCTTGAAACTGTCTCTTTCTACAAGAGACACACATTCTAATCGGTTTATGAGAAATTTTCGCCATTATATCTAAATCTTGCTTTATTTAATAGAGGTTATCTCTCTATTATCAATCCACTATTATCAAAATCCAAGATTTTAACTATAAAATCTGGAAATTTTTGAGATAATCTATTTGCAATCATATGTGCATCATCATCATAAGCCATAGAAAAAAATGTCGAACCACTACCAGAGAGTGTACTCATTAAAGCACCACTCTCATAAGCAACCTTTTGAACTGAAAAAAGTTCAGGTAACTGTTTCATTCTAGCTTTTTGATGAAATCTATCTTGCGAAGCAAGTTTTAACATCTCCCAATCTTCATTAAAAAAAGATGCTACTGTTAATGCTGTATGCGTTAAGTTATATATAGCATTCTCTTTTGAGTAAGATTTAGGTAAAACTGTTCTTGACTTTGATGTATTCATCTGTTTGTTTGGTATTACAACTATAGCCTTTAGATAAGATGGCAGATGCTTATACTGAGAAAACACCTTATTTTTTTCAACTGTTGCTGCATTAAATCCACCCATAACGGCAGGTGTAATGTTATCTGGATGATTCTCATACACAAGAGCATGATTTAAAATTCTTCTTTTTGATACTCTTATATTTGCAGCCTCGTGAGCTGAAGCTATAGCACTAACTATAACAGCAGAAGAACTACCCAAACCTCTTGACATCGGAATCTTATTGTAAAAAGTAAATTTAAAATTTTGCTTCTTTTTAGTTAAACGGCTAAAATGTTCATTAAATATACTTATGAAAAGATTATTTCCTTTTAGTTTAGGATTATTTTCACCCTCACCTTTGATACTGACACTAAAAAATCTTGACTGACGAAATTCAACTTTATTTCTTAAATCTACTGCCAATCCTAAAGAATCAAACCCTGGACCTAGGTTTGCACTCGTTGCTGGTACACTTATAACCAATTTATTTCCTATAATTTTATTTTAACCAACTGCACCTATTTTGTATAGAGGTACAGTATCTGTACTAAATTCATCTTTATTTAGTAATTTTGGAAGTTTAAACTCTACTGTTTGGATATCATCAAATTTTTGAGTTTTTATCTCTTGTTTAATTTTAACAAAATATAGCTTTCCAATCGCTTTTATAGGATGATTTTCATTAAATTTAAATGCATCTGTTGCAAAAAGTTCTATATCTTTTATGATGCTAATTGATTTTAAAAAGATATATGCTACTTTTATTGCCATAAAACTACCTGGTCCATTTGTGAAGTATAAACCTTTAACATCATATTTATCAAAAATATCTTTAAAAATAGTCGCTAGTATATCTGAACTTTTTTTATCACTCACTATACTATCTATAAGCTTATTGTCCTCATATATCCCCACCATAATTGGTGAAGACAATGCTATAAGTAATATATCTATATTTTTACGCATAAGCTTTTTCTAACTCTTTTGTTTTTTCACCCACGAGTTCTACTATCTCATAATTTTCTTTATCTTTTAAAAGTTCTAATGTCAATTTATGATTTAAATCGTGGCTACCAGCTAAAGCTTCATAATTACCTATAAAATTCATCCCAATAAGAGACATATCTCCTATGGCATCTAGTATCTTATGTCTTACAAACTCATCTGAAAATCTTAATCCTTCAGGATTTAAGACCTTTTTATCATCTAAAACTATAGCATTTTCTAGTGAACCACCAAGAGCTAAACCCTTTGAACGAAGATACTGAACCTCATGCAAAAATCCAAATGTTCTAGCACGAGATATCTCATCTTTATACTTTTGTTTTGTAAATTCAAGTACAAAATCTTGATTTTTTATAACAGGGTGCGGAAACTTGATAGTAAAATCATATTTTAAATCAGGTGCTGGAGAGAGTTTTACATATTTATCTCCCTCTTTTATCATCACCTCTTTTTTTATCATCATAATCTTTTTTGCTACATCAAGTTGTATGGTTTCTGCTTCATCAAGAAGCATACAGTAACTAGCACTACTACCATCCATAACTGGTACTTCATCTGCATCCACTATAACTTTTAAGTTATCTATACCATAAGCATAAACAGCTGAAAGAAGATGCTCAATAGTAGATATAATAAAACCATCTTTGCCTATAACAGTTGCCATTTTTGTATCTACTACATTTTCTGGCTTTAATGGTATAGAAACATTTACATCACTTCTATGAAATACTATACCACTGTTTGCATCTAGTGGTTCTAGTCTTAACTTAACAGGTGAACCTTTATGTAATCCTATACCTACTAACTCAACAGGTTTTTTAATGGTTGTTTGAAAATACATTATCTTATACTATCCTGCTCTATTTATTAACTTTTTAGCATCTTTTATAACATTTGTTATGTTTAGTTTTATCCAAGTTTTATCCATCCACTCTTGAGGTCTAACCTCTATCCCTTGAACTAAAACACCAAAGTGAAGATGGTCACCCATAGCATAACCACTTTTACCAGTTCTTGCTATAACCTCACGAGGTCTTATCGTATCACCAACATTTACAACTATACTTGAACAATGTCCATAAAGTGTATAAAGCCCAAGACCATGGTCTATAATAGGCATATTACCATACAATCCATTATAATCTGCATAAACAACAACACCACTATTTTGTGGTTTTATCTCAGCTAACGAGTTACTAGCTAAATCAAGACCTACATGGTAAGCTTCACTAATTGGTTTTCCATTATAAGAATACATCCTGTGATCTCCAAAATGAGCTACAACTTGTGCATTTTTAAGTGGATACATTTTATTGATTTTAAAATCACTTATCATCTTATCTGATACTTTAGAAGTTATAGTATGGATAAGTTTTTCATTTTTTGCTCTTACATCTTCATTTATAATCTTAAACTGTTTTAATGGGTCATCTACACCCTGTGTTTCAACAAATTCATAAGCTAAATCTGCAATTTTACCTTTTAAAAATCTATCTTTAATCTTTATATGTGAAACTCTGTATGGCTTATTTTTCAAGTAAAGTGGTATATAACTCTTAGTACTGTTACCTGCTTCATCATTTACTATGATATTTGCTCTAAAAGTTTTTTCAGTTACTGGCCAAGCTAACAAAGATATATAATAACCATCTTTATAAAATGGCTCTACTTTAAACTTTTTACCATAGTTAGTCTCTATATACATATCTTTAAGGTTTTCATCTTTTGCTTTAAAAACAACCAAAGCTGAACCACCCTTAGAAATCTTATAAGAGTTTGATATAACATTTACCTTTGGTCTTTTTTTATCAACAATTAAATCAAATTCACGAATAGCCTCATTACCATCAAAAAAATTCCATTTACTCTTATCAATAACTTTTACTATAATTTTAATATTGTTATCATTCATGGCATAGGCACTTCTAGGTGGTTTTATCTTAACCTCTATCTTATCTTGAAACTTTATAAGATGCTCATCATATAGAACTGTTTGACCAGATGATGTTTTTATATAAACTTGATAAGCTTTTATACCACTACTATCTGATAACTCTAAATGTAATGGTTTTCTTAAGTTCCAATAAGCATTATCATCTAAAGATATAGTTGGAACTACTCTTTCAAACATCTTTGAATTATATAGATAAACTATACCACCAATCAATATAGCCAATATTAACCAAAATATTAATGCTGAATTTCTTTTTTTTCTACTCACTTTGACTCCTTATTATATTGTTTTTATAAACCACTTTCACTTTTGTTACAGTTGGTAAAGATAAAGCCTCTTGGATAATAATATCAACATCATCTAACTTAGCTCCACTCATATCTAAATCTGCATCATCTACTTTAAAGTAAGCTAAACTTCCAGATTCTTGTAAAATCATTTTTTTTAATAAAATTGCTTTTAATCTTAAACTAGACAGTGTTTGATAATCTAAAATACTTTTATAACACATATCTGATTCTATATCTATTTCTAGCAACTTATGTGCCATTAAAAATACACTACTATCAGTTTTTCTAAAACCATTTGTTTCATATACTAAACCAGCATATAATGATAATGCCATTTTTTTGTTTAGCTTTATTTTTTCACTCTCAAATATTTCAAATAACTCTATAGAAGTTAAAGCTTTAATCTCAATATCTGCAGAAGATGGATATGATGTTTTTACCTTATCTATCCATGGTAAAAAATCCAAATTCAAACCAAAATCATCATTTTTTTTATACAAAGAAATCTTTTTATGTAGTTGTAAAAAGTATGTATAAAGAGCATTCGCAGATGCCAAATAACCAATAAAATCATCTTCAGGAACAGTTATAACAATATGTTTATAATTTTTTATATTTTTAAGTATCTCTTGCATATTTCGAGATTATAGACTAATTTCTATTTATATTATTAATGAAACTTTCCAGCTAGCTTTTTATATATATCATTTGAGTTTAAAAGCTCCTTATGACTACCCATAGCAACTATACGACCATTTTGCATAACTAAAATTTTATCTGCATCTTCTATGGTACTAAGTCTATGTGCTATGGTAATGGTTATCTTATCTTTTGTGTACTCTTTTAGTGCTTTTTGTATCCTTTTTTCACTCTCATTATCTAATGCTGATGTAGCCTCATCGAAAAGTATCAAAGATGAATGTTTATATATAGCTCTAGCTATCGCTATCCTTTGTCTTTGTCCACCAGATAAGTTTGCTCCAAATTCTTCCATCTTAGTATAGATACCATCTTCTAACTTAGAAACAAACTCACTTGCATCTGCTAAAGATAATGCTTTATTTACCTTTTGCTCATCAATATCTTGTCCATAAGCTACATTTGAAGCCAAAGTATCTTGAAATATATATATTCTTTGAGTCACCAAAGATATATGATGTTTTAAAGATTTTTGAGTAAATTCTTTTATATCTGTATCATTTATAAGTATAGTCCCCTCATCTGGGTCATAAAAACGAAGTAGCATATTTATAAATGTTGATTTTCCACCACCACTATCACCAACTAAAGCTATATTATCACCAGCTTTTATATCTATGCTTATATTATCTAGTGCATAAGAGTCTTCATACTTTAACATCACATTTTTATAAACTATATTTTTTATATCAGTATTTAAAATCTTTTGACCATCTGTTATTTTACTTTTGGTATCTAATATCTCAAATATTCTATCACTTGCAGCAGTTGCATCTTGTATCTTAGCATATATAGAACCGATGCGACGAACAGGTTGAAATATCTGTCCAACTGCTGTTAAAAAAGCTATAAAATCACCAGGAGTTATGTTACCATTATAAGCTTCTCTACCACCTAAAAACACAACAGCAGCAAGTCCAGAAGCCCCAATAATTTCAAGTATAGGGGATACTAACTCACCAACATAAGTGCTTTTCATATTTATCTTAAAAAATTGCCAATTTTGAACACTAAATCTATCTAATTCAAACTTTTCAGTAGCATTTGCTTTTATAATCTCAGAATTGTTAAATACTTCTGTAAGTCTAGTTACAACATCTGCATTTTTTTCTTGTGAATGGCGAGAGTATTTTTTTAATTTTTTAGCTATAGCAAAAAGTGGATATATAACAACAGGGATACCAACTAACGAATAAAATGCAAGATTTGGATTTAAATATATAATGTATGCTAAAAGCCCTAAAACTGTCAGTGTTTCTCTAAAAAATTCTGGAAGCATATTTGATACAAAATACTGTATCCGTTGAATATCATTTGTTACACGAGATATCAACTCCCCACTTCTGTTTATATATAAAAATCCCATATCAAGATTTATAATCTTCTCAAGTAAAATCTCACGAAACCTTGTAACAATATGCTGACCGATATAACTCATAAATACAGACTGTATATATCTTCCAATACCTTTTACAAAATATATACCTATAAGACTTAAAGGTATTAGATAAAGCATCTCCTCTTTTTTCTCTATCAGCATATCATCCATAACATATTTCATAATCTCAGCTGTAGCAATAGTCGCACTAACTGTTAAAATGATGCCAATAAAGACAAAAATGTACTGAAGTTTATAATCTTTTATATATGGTAAGTATCTTTTTATAGTTGTTTTCATAATCGTATTTTAACTCATTAAACTAAAATTTTACAAACTTTATTGTACTATACATCTAAATAATATAAAATTAGGATATATAGATATGCATAAATATATACTTTTAATATCTTTAATAACTGAATTAGTATTTTCTATGGATACTGGTGTATTGGATAAAACACATAAAGATATATCTAATTCTGTTAAATCAACATCTAAATATATAGATAATAAGTTATATCGTTTATTTAATGATATAGATGAAACAACAGATATAAATCAAAGTAAAATTAATAATAAAATGGACTCTTTCTATCAAAATGAAAAGTTTATCGATGAAACAGATATATCTTTCTTGAGAATTAGAATGCAATCTAATTCTCAAACATTAGAAAGTAATAATTTTGATATTAAATTAATGGCTTATTTAGCTTTATCTAAAACAAAACAAAACCTTAAGTTTTTTATAGAAGATGTAAATAAAGATAATATAAAAGATTTACCATTTACAAATTCTACTAATCCAGATTCAGCAATTGCAATAGGACTGAGTTATTTCACATCTATATATTATAATATAGATTCAAAATATTCCATTGGAATGAGAGATATATATCCATATATAAAAGCTAGATATAAAAAAAATTTCATATACAATGACATATCTATTGAACCTTCTCAAACATTTAAATACTCAACAAAAAATAATTTTTCAGAAAATACAAAAATATATATAGATAAAAAAATAGATAATCATCTTTACCGAATAATACTAGCAAGAGGTACTAAATCAATAACTCCAGGAATGGATTATTCTCTCAACTTAGAATATTTCTATCAAATAAGAAAAAATACAGGAATAAGACTAGTTCAATCATTTAGTGGAAATACAAAATATACTTATATAGATAAAGAAAAGATTATCTATTATAAAAATATAAATACATATAACACAGAAATAAGTTTTCGTCAAAATATTTGGAAAAAATGGTTTTTTTATGAAATCAAACCAGGAATAGACTTTCAAAAACAATATAATTTTAAGAGAAATTATAAAATTCTTCTTTTAACTGATTTTTATTTTGGATACTAACTGTTTAATATTATTTTAAGTATAAATAGATATAATTTCGGTCTCTTAAGCATGTCAAGGTAGCTCAGCTGGTTAGAGCGCTGGTCTCATAAGCCGGAGGTCGGGAGTTCAAGTCTCCCTCTTGACACCATTTTAAGAGAAACTTTTTATATTCCGGATTAGCTCAGCGGTAGAGTAGGTGACTGTTAATCACTTGGTCACTGGTTCGAATCCAGTATCCGGAGCCACTTCTTTTTTATCATTAAATTTATTATTATTTTTGTTGGGTGTACTTTTAGGT
>Ga0256842_1001164_pt1 | contig 21702 bp, 19 predicted proteins | sample 4559240metaG_FD_185973 | JGI IMG/M metagenome (GOLD analysis project Ga0256842, IMG submission 185973) | Hydrothermal vent microbial communities from Guaymas Basin, Mexico - 4559-240 | ecosystem: Environmental > Aquatic > Marine > Hydrothermal vents | place: Mexico: Guaymas Basin | collected... | reverse complement strand
TGCTAGTAGAAAGAGTAGTAAGAATCGCAAAAGAATTAGGAAGAGAAATAGCAACACCAGAAGAAGCAAGAAAAATTCTTTCTATATAATACTACATTAAAATTGGGCGTAAAGCTCAATTTTTTTTAAAAATAAATTTCACAGTATTTTATAGTATAATAAAAAGAGTTGATTTTATAAAAAGATTGGAGAAAATATGGATGCTGTTGTTTTAATGAATATAATGTTATTTTTATTATTATTATTTTTTGTATATGTACAATTTGTAAATAGAAAAAATGATAAAAAAGTGATTGTAAAAGCGTTATTAATTAATAGGAAGATTTTAAAAAAATAAAGTTCTTATGATATTTATGGGAATATTATTATTTATTGGTATTACATCGATTTCAATGTTTCTATACTCAAGTATTGAAGAATTTCATGGAACTAAGTATTTTAGAAATGAATATGAAATTAGTATTTCAGATGTAATTAATGGAAATGAAATTCAAAAAATAGCGGATAATCTTAGTGGTGATGAGAAAAAAATGCTAATTGGGCATTAAAAACAATAAATAATTCTAAAATGTTAATGTTTTATGTTATAAATATGATTTTTTTAATAATTGTTTTTCCATTTATAGCGAGGGTAAGAATTGAAAAAAATGGTGTTAGAAAATTAGGAAAGCTAACTGAATTCTCTAATTATAAAAATTATATATGGGAAGATGAAGAAATTATATTTACTAATTTAAATGATAAAAGAGTATTAAATCTAAGCATTGATAGTGGAGATGTAAAAATATTAAAAAGGTATTTAAATAAACACAAAAAAATGAAAGAAGTAAAATCCTAAAATGAAATGTTGCGTTTTTGTAATATATTTGTTAAAATAGTCGAAATATTATTTTTTAAAGGAGGAATATTATGTTCGAAATTTCAATGTTTAACAAAGTGTCAGAAAGCGGAATGAAATTATTTAATAATGATAATTATATGATAAATGAGGGGGATTTGAAATCCTCTGATGGGATTATATTAAGAAGTGAGAAACTGCATGACAAAGCATTTTCAAGTAATTTAAAGGCAATTGCTAGAGCGGGAGCAGGGTATAATAATATTCCTGTTGAAAAATGTACTGAAAAAGGAATCGTAGTATTTAATACTCCAGGTGCAAATGCTAATGGAGTAATGGAATTAACACTTTTGTCATTGCTTTTAAGTTCAAGAAAAGTATATGAAGGAATAATGTGGACAAAAGAACTTGAAGATGATATTTCTTCGAATGTCGAAAAAGGTAAAAAGAATTTTGCAGGTCCTGAGCTTAAGAACAAAACTTTTGGAGTTATTGGTCTTGGTGCAATTGGAGTGTTAGTTGCAAATATGGGAATAAAAATGGGAATGGATGTTATTGGTTATGATCCATATATGTCGGTAAAAAGAGCGCTTGGACTTTCTTGGGATGTTAAATATGCTGAATCTTTAGATGAATTATTAAGCAATGCTGATTATATTTCAATTCATATACCTTTAATGGAAAAAACAAAAGGATTTATTAATGAAGAAATTCTTAATAAAGTTAAAGACGGAGCAAGATTGATAAATAATTCAAGAGGTGGACTTGTAGATATTAACGCGGTTGTAAATGCTTTAAAGTCAGGTAAACTTTCGAAATATGTAACTGATTTTCCAGACAAATTATTATTAAATTGTGAAAATGCAATATGTATTCCACATCTTGGCGCCTCAACTCCTGAATCAGAAGAAAATTGTGCTATTATGGCAGCAAATCAATTAATTGGCTTTTTAGAAAATGGTAATATTATAAATTCTGTTAATTATCCAAAATGTGTTATGGAAAGAATTGAAGGGACACAAAGAATTACAATTATGAATAAGAATATTTCTAATATGATTGGATCATATACTAAAATATTTTCTGAATATAATATTAACATCATTGATATGATTAATAAAAGCAAAGGTGAATATGCCTATAATATTATTGATGTTGAAGGAGATATTGCAAAAGAAATGATAGGTGAAATTGAAAATCTTGAAGGTATTATAAAAGTTAGATTGATTAATTAAAAAAATGAGTCTCATTCAATTTTTGAACTGAGGCTCATTTTTTATTTGTTAATAAGTAATACGGTCACGACCATTTTCTTTTGATATATATAAATTCTTATCACATTTTTCAATGATTGATTCATAAGAATCGTTTTTATTTGGTTTTGCAAGCCCAAAACTTGCAGTAATATTAATTTCATTGTTTTCGAAATGAAAAGGAGTGTTTTTAATTTTCAATCTAATTTTTTCAATAACCTTAATTGAAGACTCTAAATTACTATTATCAAGAAAAATTATAAATTCATCTCCGCCATAGCGACCAATCCAGTCGTTCTTATTTCTAATATTATCTTTAATTATATCAACAAATTCTTTTAGTATATAATCGCCTGCTAAATGACCATAAGTATCATTTACAGTTTTAAATTTATCTATATCACAAAGAATTAAAGAAAAATCATTATTTCTTTTTTTATAAAATTCAAGATTATAAGGAATTCTTTCTTCAATAAATTTTTTATTATATGCTTTTGTTAATGAATCAATGACTAAATCATGATTTAAATCAATAAGTTTTTGTTCAATATTTATATAGTCAATAGAATTAACAGATGTAATAACGTCTGTTTCATGTATTTCTCTAATTAATTCAAGAGTATATGGTGTATCATTAAATATTACTCTACTAGTAGTTACTAAATATGATGAAAGTGTATTATGTTCAATTTTAACATAAGATTTTCCGGTTTTTAATGAGCGAGTAGAAACGCAATTTTCACATACTTCATCTCTATTCCAAAACGAATAACAGAAATTATTTGGAGTTGGAGGAAGAATATCAATATTATAACTATCAGAAAATACAGTATCATAAACTTCTTTTGTAATTGGATCAACAATTCTGATAATGTCATATATATTTTTAAATAAATCCAAATCTTTAATTATATTTTTGACTTTTATATTCATGTTAGTAATCCTCTCTCTTTTAATTCTATATAATAATACTAACATACATTTCATTTTTTTTGTATAAGAAAGTTTGATTGTTTAATTGTTACAATATAAATCTAAATATATTGATTTAAGTATGTTATAATGTAGTAATAGAGAGAGTATAGATTTTAGATAATAATTAGGGAGGAAAAATGAAAAGTATAAAAACAAAATTATTGGTATCATTTATTTTAGTTATAATTCCTTTTGTAATTTTAAGTTTTGTGTCTTTTGAAACATTTGATAAAATGAAGGATGATGGAGTAGCTATAAATTTATCGGGTAGTCAAAGAATGAGAACTATGTTAATTAGTAATTATTCTCTTCAAATTTATGATGATAATGAAGATATTGCGAATGTTAAATTTGCCCGAGAGACTTTAGAAAGTGAATTAGTAAAATATGAAAAAATTATGAAAGCACTTACTTTAGGAGATGCTGATTTATCAATTGGTGCAAATAATGATAAGAATATAATTGGAGCTTTTAATAAACTGCAACCTCTTGTAGATGAATATGTAGAAGAATCAAAAAAAATATTATCAGATAGTGCGAGTAAAGAAGATATTAGTTTTATTACTTCAAATGCGCTTAATATTAAAAATGAAATTCATAAAATAGTAGGGATGTATCAAATAAATTATGATAATAAAATAAAAAAATTAAGAACAACAATTTTGGAATTATTAGGTATGGGTTTAGTTTTAATATTAATTGCTTACGTATATAGTAATAATGCTATAGTTAAACCAATAAAAAAAGTTACTGCTATATTGGAAAACATTGCGCAAGGAGATGGAGATCTTAGGAAAAGAGTTGAAATTAATTCAAAAGATGAAATTGGTAAATTAGCTCATTATTTTAATATTTATGCAGAAACAGTTCGGTTAATTGTAAAAGATGTTCAAGAAAAAGCAAAGGGTACAAGTGAACTTTCAGAAAATATTTTAAGTGTAATGAATCAATTAAATCAATCAATTGAAGAAGTTGCAGATGCTGCTAACACTGTAGCCGAAGGTTCATCAAATCAAGCAGAATACTCGCAAGCAATTAATGATAGTATGGATGTAAATGTTGATTTGCTTAAAAATGGTCTTGATAAAATTAATGAAACAAGAAAAATTGCAGATGAGGCAAAATCTATTACAAAAGATGGGATTGATGCAATAAATGAAGCTAATTTACAATTTGGAGAAATAAATACAGCAATAAATTTTGCTAGAGATTCAATTGAAAAATTAAATTCCAGAACAGGTGAAATTGGTGAGATTGTTGTAATGATTACAGGTATTTCACAGCAAACTAATTTACTTGCACTTAATGCATCAATTGAGGCTGCAAGAGCAGGAGAACATGGAAAAGGATTTGCTGTTGTTGCTGAAGAAGTAAGAAAACTTGCAGAAGCTTCAGATAAAGCTGCATCAGAAATTTCTGCATTAATTACTGATATACAAGCTGAAACATCTATTAATGTAAATACAATGGACTCTAATGTTGAAAATGTAAATGCACAAGTCAAAATCATAGAAAAAGGAAATAATGCGCTTGAAAAAGTTTCACAAGTGGTTATGGATACATCTATTAATACTAAAGAAGTGTCAAAAATAGTTAAAACTATAGCAGAACAAAATTTAGAATTAGCAAATGATTTAGAAAAAATTAAAAATAGCGCTCTTAATTCAGCAGATGCAAATGAACGAGTGGCAGCTGTTGTTGAAGAACAATATGCATCGATTGAAGAAGTTAGTGCTTTAACTGAGACATTAGATTACTTAGCTGATGAATTATATTCTTCTTCTAAAAAATTTATTGTTTAAGGAGAAATTTAAATGAAAGAGATATGTTTAAAAATACAGGCAGACAAGCAATATTTAAAATATATTGATGATGTTCTTTTGCAAACACTTAAATTATTTAATAGTGATTTGGCAAGTCGCTTTCATTTTGCATTGCATGAAATAATTATTAATTCAATACAAGCTGCAGAAAGAGATAATGGCAAAAATGATAATACAGTTATAATTACTGTGGGCAAAGATAATAATGAAATTAGAGCTAGCGTAATGGATATGTTTGGAGGAATGAAAGAGACTAAAGAAGTTTCTAAAAAGATTTCTAAAGAACGGATTTTTGAGGAAAATGGAAGAGGAATATTATTTATTAAAGAAATAGTAGATGAATATTCGTGGGAATTAGATGATAATGGTTCCTTTACTGTTCATATTGTTATGAAAATAGATGATAAGTGTTAATGTTATTTGTTAAAAAGGGGAGTAGAATGAAAGATTATGATGAGATAATAAAATCAAAATTTAATGATGAAGTACAAATTATTTCAATTAATGGGCGATTAACTTATGATGAAATATCAAATTATAAAGAAAAGATAATGGCTATTGTTGATAATGCGGAGGGATATATTATTGATTTAACTAATGTAGAGCAAATTGATAGTACAGGTTTGGGATTAATAATTAATACTGCAAAGCATTTTATTTCAAATCAGAATAAAATGGTTATAGTAAATGATAATCCTTTGACTAATGGATTATTTAAAATTTCAAAATTGAATATGGTTTTTAATATTTGTGGTAGCATTAATGAAGCTATGAAAATTGTGCTTCTTAAAGATGAAGATTATATAAATGGTGTAAAATCATATTAGAGAATAAAGTGAGACGAAAGTCTCATTTTTTATTTAAGAAAGTGTTTAAAAACTGCTTAAGAAGGTATTAATACTTAAACGAGGGTATTAATAATTTCTTAAGGAGTTTTTTATGAATAATCTAATTAATGACTATAATAAATTTCATAAGATATTAATTGATAAAATTAATGAACCTTTATTAATTATTAACCAAGAATTAGTATGCATTAATGCGAATAAATGTTTTTTTGATATTTTTAGAATGAGTGCAAATGAGATTATTAATGTATATTGTAAAAATTTCTTTAATGATTTTTTTGTCGATAAAAATATATATGAAGCGACTTTAAATCGTATTAATGATATTTCAGTGAATGTTATTATAAACCAGGAAATTATTGAAATACTAGATGAAAAATATTATTTACTTAGAGTTAGTTCATATGATGATAGAATTATAAGAAGTTTAAATCATGAAGAATTAAATGTATTATTTAATAATGATGTATTCGGCATTATTGTAACTGATAAAAATAGAAAAATTAAAATCGTTAATGATGTTTTTGTAAAAAAAACTGGAATATCTGTTAGTGATTTAATTGGAAAAAGTATGAGTATGTTTTACAAATCAGATGTTGAATATGAAAAAAATATGAAATTATATGATAACAGAATTGTTAAACTTGAATTTGATTTTAAGAATAAATTAGATAGTGAAATGAAATTAGAAATTTCAGGATTTAGAATTGAACGATTTGGAGAGGAAAGTTTTGTATGGATAATTAATGATATTACTGAAAGAATAGAAATTTTAAATGAGTTAAAAAATACTAATTTAGAATTACAAAGTATTTTAGATAATAGTGTTGTTGGTATTCTGGTAGTAGAGGGTTCGCGAATAGTAAAAAGCGCAAATAAATTCTTTGCTGAAACACTTGGTTATGATTCGACCGAAGAATTAGTCGGCAAATCTGTTTCTGAATTTCATTTATCAGAAGAAAAATTTATTGAATTTGGGAAAAACTATTTTCAGAATTTAGTTAATCATAAAACAATTGCTGTTGATTATCAATTTAAAAAAAGAGATGGATCATTAGTATGGGTTGCAATATCTGGAAGAGCAATAGATGATAATGTGCCACCTGATTTAAATAAAGGCGTAGTTTGGGCGTGTGTCGACATAACAAAACGTGTAGAGAATGAAAAAATATTGGAATATATGGCTAAAACTGATGAAATGACAGATATTTTTAATAGAAGATATTTTATGGAATTGGGTCAGAGAGAAATTAATATTTCTAGAAGAACTAATATGCCACTTACTATATTTATGATTGATATAGATGATTTTAAGACTATAAATGATAAATATGGTCATGCAATGGGTGATAAAATAATTAAAGAGTTTGCAATTAGTTGTAAAAAGATTTTAAGAAAAACTGATATATTTGCTCGTATTGGTGGAGATGAATTTGCAATTCTTTTTCCAAATACTAATATTAAAAATGCGGTTAATTTATCAAAAAGATTAGTAAATAAAATAATTTTATTAGATGAAAAATATCCTTTCAATATATCTGTAAGCATTGGAATAGTAGAAAATGTTAATTTTGATAAAATAGAATTATTATTAAAAAAAGCAGATGAAAAATTATATAGTGCTAAAAATAAAGGCAAAAATTGTGTAGATTACTAAAATATTAATTCGAAAGAAAGTGGTAATATGAAGAAAATAACTATAATTGGAATAATGTTTTTAGTGATAATATTTTCGTTTGCGCAATATTATTATTATTCTATAATTACTGATGAACGGATTGAAGAATATATTAAAAATCAAACTGTGCGAATTAATTTATTTAAGCAAAACGTTGAAAAAAATATTAATATTTCAATTAAAAGTCAAGAATATATTGCACGTAAAGTTAATTCTGAGAATAACAGTAATTTATTTGAAGTTTTAAATATAGATAATTTACCTGAATTGAAATTCATCGGAATTATTGAAAAAGACGGTGTGAAGAATAAAATTGTAAATTCGAAAAATTATGGATTTAAAGATGAGTTTGTTCAGAAATTGCTAGATTTCGAAAATGATGATTTTACTATTTCATTATTAGATATTGATTCAAAAAATCAATTAATTAGAAAAAATTATGAATTAGAAAATAGTAATCAAATACTTGTTACAGTAATGGATTTAACAGCAATAATTAGAAATGAAAAAGAAAAATATGCATTTACTAAAGGTGAATTTTTAGTGTTAAATAAAGACGGAAAAATTATTTATGATATTGAAAATGAAATTATTGGAAAGAATATTTTTTTACTACATAAAAACCATGATAAGTTATTGGATTTAGATAGAAAAATGATTTCAAATTCAAGTGGAAACGCAGATTATAATGTTGTAAATATAAAAGATGATAACGGTGAAAAGTTTAAAAAATATATAGCATGGGAAACAGTAATAATTGAGGATGAAGAAATTGTAGTTGCGCTGAGTACTTTTGAAAACTTAATAATTGAAAATATTTTAAAAATAAGAGCAAAAATTATGATTATAAGCTTAGTATTCATGATATTTATCATAGGATTTGGTATTGTTTTATATAGAAGCAGTAATGAAAGATTATTAAAAACAATGAATAGATTAGAAATTGAATATAATGAGAAAACTGATGAGATTTTTAAAAATACAATTGAGTTAGAAAAACTAAATAATAAATTATATAATGTATTTGAATATGGGAGTATTATATTTTATTCGTTAGATTCTGATTTAACAAAATTAATCGACATTTCAGGATCTATTTATAAGCTAACTGGTTATAATACTGAAATTTTTTTAGAAAATCTTGATTTTTTCAGATCAATAATATATGAAATAGATAGAGAGAAAGTTTATAAATTCAATAGAAGTAAAATGAATAATGATTCTGATGGAAATATAGATTTCGAATTCAGAATAGTTGTTTCAAGTGGTGAAGTTAAGTGGATTAGAGAAATTATGGTTCCAGTATTTGATAATAATGAATTAATTAGATATGATGGTTTGTTTATCGATATTAATGAAAAAAAGAAAGCAGAATTAAATTTAGAAAAAACAAAAAAATATTTGAATTTAATTGTTAATACAATTCCGGATATGATAATTTTACTAGATGATAAAGGGAATTATGTACAAGTATTTAATAATGAAAATGAAAAATTAACTAGACCAGTTGATGATCTAATAGGAAAAAATATTTCAGAAGTTCTTTCGGAAAAATTTTCTGAAGAAATTAAAAAAATCATTTCAGAAGTGATAGAGCATAAAGATGATGCATATTATGAATATTTTATTGATTTTGGAGATGAGAGATTATATTATGAAGCTCATATGGATTATTATAAAAATATGGAAGAAGATAAAGATGGAATTATATCAGTAATTAGAAATATTACAAAACGAAAGGTTATTGAAAAGAAAAATATTTACTTGTCTTTTCATGATCAATTAACTAATTTATATAATCGCAGATATTTTGAAAATGAAATTGAACGATTAAATAAATCACGAGAATTACCTATTTCAATTATAGTTGGTGATTTAGATAATCTGAAACGTATTAATGATAATTATGGGCATAAAGTAGGAGATAAATATCTTAAAGAAATATCTCGAATTTTTAATATTTCTACAAGAAATGGAGATATAGTTTCCAGAATTGGTGGAGATGAATTCGCAGTGGTTTTACCACATACAAACGAAGAAGTTGCGCAAAGTGTTATTGAAAGAATTAGAGCGGAAGCTAAATATTTTAATGGGTTAAGGGTATTACCGGAAGAGTTAAGTGTTTCATTAGGTTTAGCAATTAAATTAGAGTATGATATTGATTTGAATGATGTATTTAGGATTGCTGATAAAAGAATGTATATTGAGAAGAATAAGAAAAAACGATTATGAAATATTAGCAGAATTAATTTTAAACGGATATAATAAGTATTCGTTTTTTTATTAGTTAAAACTTTATCACTTGACTTTGAAAATTAGATAAGTTATTATTACATAAATTTATAAAATGTTAAATTTACGTAATAATATTTTTTAGCATATACATAAGTTTGAATAGTTTGAATAGTTTGACAATGAGTTAAAAAAAATGATATCATTTAAGTGTTATATAAATAATATTAGATTAAAACATATGTAAATAAGGGGTGTAATATGACTGAACATGAGTTACTTAAAGTAGTAAATTTAAAAACTCATTTTTTTACTGAAGCGGGGCAAGTTAAGGCTGTAGATGGAGTAAGTTTTGATCTTAAAAGAGGGGAAACCTTAGGTATTGTAGGGGAATCTGGATCTGGAAAATCGGTTACAGCTCTTTCAATTATGCGATTAGTTCCTGAACCACCTGGAAAAATTGTTGGTGGCCAAATCATTTTTAAAGGAAATGATTTTATTAAGCTTAATCAAAAACAAATGAGAGATATTAGGGGAAATGAAGTAGCTATGATATTTCAGGATCCGATGACATCATTAAATCCTGTAATGAAAGTTGGAGAACAAATAGCAGAAGCTGTTAGACTACATTTAAATATGGATAAGAAACAAGCTTGGAGAAAAGCTGTAGAAATGCTTCAAAAAGTTGGGATACCTGAAGCTGAGATTAGAGCAAATAGTTATCCTCATGAATTTAGTGGTGGAATGCGACAAAGAGCAATGATTGCAATGGCACTTTCATGTAATCCAGAGCTATTAATTGCTGATGAACCAACAACAGCACTTGATGTTACAATACAAGCTCAAATTCTTGATTTAATGTTAGATTTAAAAAAAGAGTTTAATACTGCAATAATAATGATTACGCATGATTTAGGTGTTGTAGCTGAAGTATGTGATGATGTATTAGTAATGTATGCAGGTAAGCCGGTTGAGCATACTGATGTCAACACTTTATTTGAAAATCCAAAACATCCGTATACATGGGGACTTTTAAAGTCCATTCCTAATATTGATGACGATAGGGAAAGATTAGAGCCAATTAAAGGATTACCACCTGATTTGAGATATTTACCAAAAGGATGTAGTTTTGCAAAAAGATGTGAATATACTAAAGATATTTGTTTTAAAGAAAAACCTGAAATGAAAGAAATCGAAAAAGGACATTTTGTAGCATGTCATTTATATTAGAAATGAGGGAGATTAATGGCTGTACTATTAGAAGTAAAAGATTTAAAAAAATACTTTCCAATAAAAAAAGGATCTTTCTTATCGAAAAACATTGTTTATGTAAAAGCAGTTGAAGATGTATCATTTGAATTGAATGAAGGTGAAACTCTTGGAATTGTAGGTGAAAGTGGCTGTGGAAAATCTACTACTGGAAGATGTATTCTGAGATTAATTGAACCTACTTCTGGGACAGTAAAATTTGATGGAAAAGATTTAAATAAGCTTTCAAAAGCTCAAATGAGAGAAATAAGAAAAGATATGCAATTTATATTTCAAGATCCATTTGCTTCACTGAATCCGCGATTAACTGTTGGTGAAACGATTATGGAACCAATGAATAATTTTAATATTGGTGATAAGAAACAACGTCAGGATAGAGTTAAGGAATTATTAAATGTTGTTGGTTTAAGTCCGTATCATTTGACTAGATATCCACATGAATTTAGTGGTGGACAAAGACAAAGAATTGGTATTGCAAGGGCTTTAAGTGCTGATCCAAGATTAGTTGTATGTGATGAACCTGTTTCAGCATTAGATGTATCAATTCAAGCTCAAACAATAAATTTATTAATGGATTTACAAAAGCAATATAATTTGACAATGGTATTTATTGCACATGATTTAAGCGTTGTTAAACATATTAGTGATAGAGTTGCTGTTATGTATTTAGGATCTATTGTTGAAATATCAGATTATAAAGATTTATATGATAATCCAACACATCCTTATACTCAAGCATTGTTGTCTGCAATTCCACAACCAAATCCAAAAGCAAATAAGAATCGTATAATTTTAAAAGGAGATATTCCAAGTCCTACCAAGCCACCTTCAGGATGTAAATTTCATACAAGATGTATGTATGCAACTGAAATATGTAAGACTGATGTGCCAGAGATGAGAGAAGTAAGTGAAACTCATAGTGTTGCATGTCATCATGCTAAGATTTAATATGAATTGTCATTTGTTGTAAATGATTATTCATTTAAATAATATATATAAATATGAGGAGGAGAAAAATGAAAAGAAGTTTAACATTGTTATTAGTGTTAGTTTTAGCATTCACATTTGCATTAGTTGGATGTTCAGCAAAGACTGAAGAACCTGCAAAGACTGAAGAGCCTGCAAAGACTGAAGAACCTGCAAAAGCAGAAGAACCAAAAGAGAAAATTTTAGTATTTGCAAGAAGTGGTGATAGTGTAAGCTTAGACCCATCTAATGCAACTGATGGAGAATCTTTTTATGTAGCAAGAACTATTCTTGACACATTAATTGATTATGAAGCAGACAATACTAATCTTATTCCTGGGTTAGCAACTAGTTGGAAAACTGTTAATGACGAAAAAACAATTTGGGAATTTGAATTAAGACAAGGTGTTAAATTCCATGATGGTACTGATTTTAATGCTGAAGCAGTAAAAATCAACTTTGATCGTTGGATGTTTGAAGATAACGAATTAAGGTTCCCAGGTGAAAACTTTGAATATTGGGGATATATGTTTGGTGGATATCCTGGAATAGTTAAAGAAGTTAGAGTTGTTGATGATTATACAGTTCAAATTGAATTAAATACTCCATCATCACCATTCTTAAATAACTTAGCAATGCCTTGTTTTGGAATTATGAGTCCAGCTGCATTTGATGAATATGGCGCTGACATATTTAAAAATCCTGTAGGAACTGGCCCATTTAAGTTTGTTGAATGGATTAAAGATGATAAGATTGTTTTAGAGAAAAACGAAGATTATTGGGGAGACGGTCCAAAACTTGATAAACTGATTTTTAGAACAATTCCTGATAATTCAGCAAGACTTTTAGAACTTCAAGCAGGAACAATTGATATGATGATTGGTGTTAGTCCTGATGATGCACAAATCGTTGAAGAAGATCCTAATTTAGATTTATATTTAAGACCATCAATGAATGTTGGATACTTAGCTATGAATATGATGAAAAAGCCATTTGATGATGTAAGAGTAAGACAAGCGCTTAATTACGCAGTTGATAAACAAGGTATCATTGATGCTTTCTATGCTGGATTAGCAGAACCTGCTAAAAATCCAATGCCACCATCTTTATGGGGATATAATGATAGTATAGAAGAATATGAATATAATCCTGAAAAAGCTAAAGAATTATTAGCTGAAGCTGGATATCCTGATGGATTTGAGACTACATTATGGGCTATGCCTGTTGCAAGACCATATATGCCTCAACCAAAAGAAATCGCTACAGCATTACAACAACAATTTGCTGCTGTTGGAGTAAAAGCTGAAATTGTAACAATGGATTGGGCAACTTATCTTGAAAAAGGTCAAAATGGTGAGCATGATACTTACTTATTAGGTTGGACTGGAGATAATGGAGATCCTGATAACTTTATTTATGTTTTATTAGATAAAGATAATGCAGTAGTTGGATCAGCAGGTAATGTTTCGTTCTATAAGAGTGATGAATTACATGATTTATTAATTGCGGCTCAACAAGAGCCAGATCAAGCTAAACGAGCTAAGTTGTACGAAGATGCTCAAGTTATTATTCACAATGATGCACCATGGGTACCTTTAGTACATTCAACACCACCAATTGCAGCTAGAAAAGCTGTTAAGAATTATGTACCACATCCAACTGGTGGAGAATCAACATTCTGGCAAGTAGATATACAAGAATAGAATAACTTTTAGTAATAGGGAATAATTATTCCCTATTACTTTGATAATATATTAGGGGGAAATTGATTATGGGAAATGCAATTGTTAAAAGGATTTTATTAGTAATCCCTGTGTTAATTGGGGTAAGTATTTTAGCCTTTTCAATTTTACATTTTATTCCAGGGGATCCTGCAAGAGTAATATTAGGTGAAAGAGCTACAGCTGAAGCTGTATTTGAATTACAAGAAAAATTGGGCTTAAACAAGCCATTATATGTACAATATTTATCTTTTATGAGAAATTTAGTTAAAGGCGACTTAGGAAAATCAATTATTACTAATGAATCTGTAACAATTGAATTATTTACAGCATTTGCTACAACTTTAGAACTGTCTTTTCTTTCTATGATTATAGCAGTTGTTGTCGGAATAGGGGCAGGAACTTTAGCTGCAGTAAAACAATATTCAATATTTGATAATGTAAGTATGGTTGGTGCTTTAGCAGGTGTTTCAGTACCAATATTTTGGTTAGGATTATTAATGATATGGTTATTTTCATTGAAACTTGGATGGCTTCCGGCTTCGGGAAGATTATCAGTAAGTTTTGATATTCCAAGAATAACTAACCTCATTTTAATAGATACTTTGATTGCAGGAGATTTTGCTGCATTTAAAGATGCACTACAACATTTGATTATGCCTAGCATAGCTTTAGCAACAATTCCAATGGCGATTATTGCAAGGATGACGAGGTCAAGCATGTTAGAAGTAATGCGTCAAGATTATATTAGAACTGCAAGAGCAAAAGGATTATCGGAAAATGTAGTTATATTTAAACATGCAATAAAGAATGCATTTTTACCAATTATTACTGTAATTGGATTACAAATTGGATTATTACTAGGAGGAGCTGTTTTAACTGAAACTGTATTTTCACTTCCTGGATTAGGGAGAAAGATGTATTTATCAATAATGGCAAGAGATTATCCAATGGTACAAGGTGGAATCCTTGTTATTGCATTTTTCTTTGTTTTTGTTAATTTAATAGTAGATATAGCGTATATGTATATTGATCCAAGAATTAAAGTAGAATAAGGGGGGTGAAGCATATGGAAGAAAGAATTGAATTGATCGATGAAGAAAAGCATGAAGTACAAGGACTTTGGTCTAATGTATTTAAAAGACTAAGAAAAAATAAAACTTCTATGTTTGGCTTGTTTATTGTATTATTATTAATATTTTTAGCAATTTTTGCACCATTAATATCACCTCATGATCCGATTGCTGGACAATTGTCTCTAAGGCATGATGCGCCTTCAGCTGAATATATATTTGGAACAGATTCACAAGGTAGAGATGTTTTTTCTAGAGTTTTATATGGTGCCAAAATATCAATAGAAATTGGAATTATTTCAGTAGGAATTGCACTTATATTAGGAATTACAATGGGTATTTTTGCAGGATATTATGGTGGAATAATAGATATTATTGTAATGAGAATTGTTGATATAATGTTAGCATTCCCAACAATACTTCTTGCGCTTGCAATTGTTACAATCTTAGGGCCCAGTTTAGTAAATGCTATGATTGCTGTTGGTATTGTAAATGTGCCAAAGTTTGCAAGAATAGTAAGATCATCAGTATTGTCGGTAAAAGAAAATGAATATGTAGAAGCTGCAATATCAATTGGTTGTACAGATTTTCAAATAATAACGAGGCATATATTGCCAAATTGTCTTGCACCAATATTAGTTCAAGCAACTTTAACGATAGGTACTGCAATTTTGGAAGCAGCAGGACTTAGCTTCTTAGGTTTAGGTGCACAGCCTCCAATGGCCGAATGGGGATCAATGCTTGCAGATTCAAGAGGCTATATGCGACAAGCACCATGGTCTGTAATGTATCCAGGGTTTGCAATAATGATAACTGTACTAGGATTTAATTTACTCGGCGATGGTCTTAGAGATGCACTTGATCCAAGATTAAAAGAGTAATGATTTATAACTTTCGTTTGAACATAAACGGAAGTTTTTTATTACTTAGGAAAGTGCATTGTGAATTATATATATAATATACATAAAAATTACTAAATTCTTTTTTTAAAGTTGATATTCTGGTATAATATAAATGTGTAAAAATAATTAAAATTATTTTTTTTAAATATTTTTGATCAATATTTTGAATGGAGGCAAACATGAAAAAGGAAGAAGAAAGCGATAATATTCAGATAAAAAAAAGTAAAAATCAAAAGAAAAAAAACAAAACAAACAATGAATTCAGTCTTAAAAGTATTTTGATGATATCTTTTGTTTTACTAGTAATTGTTCCGTTGTCTATTATCGGAAAGTATTCATATGATAGAGGCGCTAAAGCTTTAGAAGAACAAGCAATAAGTCAAATTGGAATTATAAATAATAATCTTAGTGATTCAATAACAAAAGAAATGCTCCAATATGAGGCTATTGGTGAAGTAATTAAAAATAATAGTGAAGTAAAACAATATTTTAATTTAATTATTACTGGAGCATATGCTAATAGTAAAAAAATTACCGTTAGCAATATTTTAAAGGAATATGTAACTGGTATAGAGACTACAACAAAAGGAATTTTTATTGCAAATCAATATGGAGATATAATAGTAGATACTGATTTTGGAAGATTAGAAAAAAACAATATTTTAAATGAAGAATATTTTAAAAACACTATAGAGTCGGGAGAATCTGTTTGGTCGGAAGTTGTTGATTTTGAAGGTATTGATTCAAAAGTAATAATATATACAAAACCTCTTAAAAGTGGTGGAGCAACTAAAGGAATTATTGGTTTGATATATGATTATGATGTTATTAGTAAAGAAATAGCAGAGACAAAAGTAGGTGAAAATGGATATAATTTATTAGCAAATTCAGATGGAATGATAATTTCACACCCTGATGAAAAATTAAATTTCACTACTACTGTAACAGGAAATAATATTCAAATGTCAAAAGAGCAATTTGAAAATATCAAAAATGCTGAAAAATCTGGAGTTGGGAATTACAAAAAAAATGGTGAACTTTTTAGTTATGGATATAGTAATTTAAAAAATTGGAAACTTATAACATTTGTTCCAGAAGCTCAGTACATGGCATCTGCAAAAATTACATTGAAAAATACAATAATAGCTATAATTATTTTTTCAATAATAGCTTTGGTAATTGCTAATGTTGTAACTTCTTCAATTACAAAACAATTAAATGTTGTAATAAAAGAAATGAATAAAGCTAAAGATGGATATTTAAATGTAAATGTTAAACATCAAAAAATAAAAGATATTAATATTTTGGGTTCAAGTTTTAATGTAATGACAGAAAATATAAAAAAATTGGTATTAAATGTTGAAACATTAGTTGGAAATGTAAATGAAATATCAGGAGCTGTTTCATTAACCACTGAAGAATTGGGAAAATCTTCAGAAGAAGTTTCTAGAGCTATAGAGGATATTACAGCTGGAGCTTCAGAGCAAGCTAAAGAGATGGAACTTTCTATGAATAAAACTAATGACTTAGCTGATAATTTAGAAGTAGTTATTAGTAATTCTGATGAAGTATTAACTAAATCAAATGAAATGAAAGAAAAATCTGAATTAGGTAAAAATAAAATTGTTGAGCTTGGAAAAGGAATCGTTAAAACTACTAAAACGAGTGAAAATATTGCTGAAAGTGTAAGTATTCTTAATGAAAAATCTGATAAGATTGATGAAATACTTACTATGATAGAAGGCATTTCAGAACAAACAAATTTACTTGCACTTAATGCAGCTATTGAAGCAGCAAGAGCAGGAGATGCTGGAAGAGGTTTTGCGGTCGTTGCAAATGAAGTAAAAAAACTTGCTGAAGAGAGTAATACTTCTACTATAATGATAAGAGAAATAATTTCTGAGATTCATAGTACAATTGATGATACAAATAAAGATGTTAAATTATCAAAAGAAGTAATTGAAGTTATTAATAAAGATTTAAAAGAAGCGGATAGTGCATTTGATGATATTACATTAAGCATTGGAGAGGTAATAGAAAATATTAATGATTTATCTGTAAAAATTTCAGAAATTGACAATATTAAAATTGATGTAGTATCCTCAATTGAAAAAATGTCTGACATTACCGAAACATTTGTATCAACAACAGAAGAAGTTTCAGCATCAGCTGAAGAGCAAATGGCTTCAACACAAGGACTTGGATTTACGATGGATGAACTTAATAATTTAATTAAAGAATTGGAAATTTCAATGCAAGGATTTAAACTTTAAAAAATTTATAAAATATTAATATGTAAAACTTCTGTTATAATAATAACAGAGGTTTTTTTTTGTAAAGGGGGTAAAAATGAATGATGTCTTAAAAACAATTAATCGGAGAAATTCACTTAGATTATATAAAGATAAAAAAATAAGTGATGAGGATTTGAACTTAATTTTAGAAAGTGTTATGCGTGCTCCAACTGCTGGCAATCAAATGCTTTATTCAATTATTTTAGTTACTAAGCAAGAATTAAAGGATAAACTTTCTATATCATGCGATAATCAACCATTTATTAAAAAAGCACCTTTAATAATGATATTTGTTGCAGATCAACAGAAATGGTATGATTATTTTAAATTAAGTGATATTGATGAGTATCTAAAAGAAAATAATGAAGAATTTAGAAATCCTAAAGAAGCAGATTTTTTGCTGGCTTGTGAAGATGCATTAATTGCTGCACAAAATGCCGTTATAGCGGCTGAATCATTAAATATTGGAAGCTGTTATATTGGCGACATTTTAGAGAATTTTGAATATCATAAAGAACTGTTAAATTTACCTAAATATGTAACTCCGATTACAATGATTTGTTTCGGTTATTATGAAGATGGGTATAATTCTAAAAGACGTGATAGATTTGATAAGAAATATATTGTGTTTGAAAATTCTTATGAAAGATTATCTAATGATAGATTAAAAGATATGTTCAAATCACGTGAAAAGTTATATGTTGAAAATAATAAGTATAATGCTAAAAATTTCGGTCAAATGTTTTATGCAAGAAAAATTGGAGCTGATTTTAGTGCTGAAATGGAACGTTCAGTCAAAGAAATCTTAAAGAATTGGAAAAATTAGGAGGAATTAAATGATGATGTTATGGGTGGTTTTGGGAATTGTTGTAATAACAGTAGTATTTGTTGTGTCAATATATAATAAATTGGCAAAATTAAATGTTAATGTAGATGAAGCATTTTCATCAATGGATGTATTTTTGAAAAAAAGATATGATTTAATACCTAATTTAGTTGAAACTGTAAAAGGATATGCAAAACATGAAAAAGAAACTCTAGAAAGTGTAATCAGAGCAAGAAATAGTGCGCTTTCAGCAACAAATACTGAAGATAAAATCAATGCAAATAATCAATTAGCTATGGGGCTTAAATCAATATTTGCTTTAGCTGAGAATTATCCTGATTTAAAGGCAAATGAAGGATTTACTAATTTGCAAAATCAATTAACAAAGATTGAAGAAGATATTTCAAATGCCAGATTATATTATAATGGTTCAGTAAAAGTGTTTAATAAAGAAATCGTTGTCTTTCCGAATGTTATTATTGCAAATATGCTCGGATATTCTAAGAAACCTTTCTTTGAGATTGAAGAATCTGAAAGAGAGAATGTAAAAGTAGAATTTTAGGTGGTTAATATGAATAAAAAAATTAAAGTATTATTTCTTTTATTAATATTATTTGTTTTAATAAGTACGTTTTCTTTTGCAGATGAATATTATACAATTGATGATTATGATGTGAATATTGATGTTACAGAAAATAATATTTATAATATTACTGAAACAATATCTGTTGATTTTAGTGTTCCGCGGCATGGAATATTCAGAAAAATTCCAACAATGCTTTATGGATATTCACATAAAATATCAGATATAAAAGTTTATGATCCTGATACATTAAAAGGCTATAATTTTGAAGTATCTAATAACGGTAGTAATATTGAAATAAAAATTGGTGATGCTAATGTTTATGTAGAAAATAATAAAAAATATAGAATAGAATATGTATATGATGCTGGTGATGATTTAATAAAAGATTATGATGAATTTTATTTTAATGTTATTGGAACTGAGTGGGATACACCAATAAGAAATGCTGATTTTCAAATTAATATGCCTAAAAAATTTAATACTGAAAAATTAAATATTACTTCTGGTTATTTCGGATCTACTATAAGCAAGAATGTTGATTATTCGGTTGATGGTATGCAAATAACTGGAAATGTAAAAAATCTTATGAATTATGAAGGAGTAACTGTTGCACTAAATTTGAATGAGGGTTATTTTACTAATGTCTCAAAAGCTTATTCAATGATTTTTATTTATTTATTGATAGCTATTTTGATTATTATTTTGATATGGTCAATTTACTTTAGGTCAGCTAATTATGGAAGTAATAAAATAATACCAGTGCTTAATTTTTATTCGCCAGATGATTTGAATCCTTCGGAAGTAGCTTATGTTTTTAATGAAGAGAAGTTATCAAATCATGATATGGCATCAATAATAATATTTTGGGCTTCAAAAGGATATTTAAAAATTTATGAAGTTGAGAAAAAAGGATTATTTAGTAAAGAATCGATGTATTTTGAAAGACTTGTTGAATTTTCAGTTCTTGGTAATGGATATGAATATTATTTATTCAGAGATATGTTTAATTTAGGAGACGGTAATACTGTAAAAACTAGTGATTTAGAACATGAATTTTATGAAAATCTTAATATTGCACGGAGTCATATTAGAGACAAATATAGAGGAAACAGAGAAATTTTAGAAAATAATTTTCAATATGGAATTATAGTTTTAAGTATAATTCTTGCAATATTAACAGCATTGACTTTAGCAACTTATTTAAAAGTTTTGATGGGAATTCCATATTTAGTTGTAGCAATTTTTACTTTTATTATATTAGTTGCATTTTTTGCAACTCTTTATTCAATTGCAACTAGAAAAAATAAAAAACCTAATAAAAGAAAATTTTTAAAATATATTAAATATGTGTTCTTTATTGTTTTTATAGGTAAATTTTTTACTATTATACAAGGAATGATTAAGAATATTGATTTCACAGCTATTAAATTTAATTCTTTATCAATGTTAATGCTAATTTCAATTATTCTTTATATGATTACAATTTATTCTATTGCAAAAATAAAAAAATATTCAACATTTGCAAAAGATTTATTAAATAATATTTATGGATTTAAAAATTTTCTTGAGACTGCAAAATTGGATAAATTAGAAATGCTATTTAAAGAAAATCCAGAGTATTTTTATGAGATGCTTCCTTATGTAATGGTTTTTGATTTAAGTGAAATTTGGGATAAACAAATTAAAAAGCTTACACTTGAAGGCCCAAGTTGGTATGTTTCTAATAGACCATTTACAACATATTATATGATGAATTCATTTAATCACTCATTTGCTGAAATGTCAGCACCACCTAGTAATTCTTCTTCATCTTCAGGAGGTTCAGTTGGAGGAGGCGGCGGCGGTGGCGGCGGTGGCTCATGGTAGAATTATTAAGAAATATGAGTTGATTTTTAAAATTATGATTATTCAGTAGATAGTGTAATTGAAAAATATATTCCTACTATATCATCAGTACTAGGATTGCCTTTAAAAATAACATGTGAAAATGAAATTATAATTACAATTTACAATATTAAAAAAGATAAAGTTATTTCAATAAGAATTTTATAAATTTAAGGGGAGATATTTAGTGAGTGAATTATACCTTATGGTTATTGCATTTTTGCTGCAGGAGTTTTAGTTAAATATTATAAATATCCTTGGATACTTAAAGGATATTTTGATGAAGAGAACAAAATTGAAAAAGATGAATTATTAAATAAAAAATGTAATTATCTTTTTATTAGTTTTTTAATATTATCAATTTTGTTACTAATTATTGGATTTGTATATAAAATAAATATGGATATATTGTGGATTTTTTTATCTAATATATATCTATATATTTTTCTTATAGTATTTAATAATGCTAGGTTTTATAATTTTACTAAATATAAGAAACAGAAAGAAATTAAAACAATAAATATTATTTTTACA
>Ga0256842_1001163_pt1 | contig 21710 bp, 23 predicted proteins | sample 4559240metaG_FD_185973 | JGI IMG/M metagenome (GOLD analysis project Ga0256842, IMG submission 185973) | Hydrothermal vent microbial communities from Guaymas Basin, Mexico - 4559-240 | ecosystem: Environmental > Aquatic > Marine > Hydrothermal vents | place: Mexico: Guaymas Basin | collected... | reverse complement strand
CAAGTGCAGGTGTCTTCTTTGGCATGGGCATGAGCAATTTTGTTGCAGCAACTGTAGCATTTCTGTGGTTCCTGCGTGGCTCATGGATGAGGCGTATAATTGATTAAAGCGAAAAGCAGTAGCCTAATAAAGGGTTAAACATATCCCCCATCCGGTGAAGCTTATGATCGAGGATAAAAGATGGAAAGGAGTTTACTCATTTGAGGACTCTCCGTTTATAATGGAGATTCTAACAGAGCTGAGGAATAAGGATACCGGCCCAATAGCCTTCAGGAAAGGTCTTGTCAAGCTTGGAAGATATATGGGATACGAGATAACAAAAACCATGGAGACAGAAAGAATCAGAATTAAAACTCCATTGGAAGAGACAGAGGGAATCGTGATCAAAGATAGAAGAAATGTAGTGATAATTACAGTTCTTAGAGCGGCAATACCGCTAATGGAAGGACTGATAAAGGTTCTTGATCATGCAAGGGTTGGAATTGTCTCTGCCTCCCGTGGAAAAGCGCCGAAATTCGAAATTGAAATGAAGTATGTTAAAGTTCCGCAGATAAAGCCTGAGGACACTGTAATAATTGCTGACCCCATGATAGCGACTGGTTCAACACTCGTGAAAGTTCTCGAAGAGGTTAAAAAATATGGAAAGGCTAAGAGATATGTTATCGTTGGAGTCCTGGCAGCTCCTGAGGGCATCAAAAAAATAAAAGAAGCGTTCCCAGAGGCAGAAATATTCATAGCAAAAATTGACAGGGAGCTCAATGACCATGGTTACATTCTTCCGGGACTTGGGGATGCAGGAGACAGGGCATTTGGACTTCCCATATGATCTCTTTCCTAACTATAACCATTTCTTGAAAATATGTGCGTATCTTAGAACCCATAACAGAGACAATGATAGGACTATGCTACTTTTTCTCACTCTAATACAAGTTTAGGAATCTAAAAAACGAGAAAAAGAAAAAGAAAAAGAAGACACTACTCCCCTAATGCTTTCCTAATCTGCATTATAAAATAGTTTTCTTCTGCTTCAAGGACTTTAATTATTATCTCCCTGTCTATTCCAGTTGTTTTATTAATATACTCAATAATTTCCTGTCTGATTTCTCTTATCATTTCTTCCCCCTCTTAAGTGGGGCATTCAATAAAACAAGTCCCAATACTGAGATTAATGCTAATCCCAGGAATACTGGATTCTTTCCACTCTCTTTATACGGAAGTTCATATCTAACTATATTACCTTCAATCCTGATATTTTTTGCATTTTTAGGAAGAACTAGGGTCACAGTTTCTACCATACGGCCTTGTCCTCCAAATAACGGTTGAACTGAAGTTAGGACTAAAGTATTACCATTCTGTGTGGATACCGTTAAATCGCCTTCACCAAGATCAAGCTCCCAATATTCACCTTTATTGACAGCTGCTCCCAACATTTCATATTGTGCCTTAATCTGATTGTTGGAATCATCCCATTCGATTTTCATATCTTTGTATTCAACACTTGATCTCTTGTTTTCAAATTCACGTTTGAGCATGTATGTTGTAGGATATGCCTGTTTCATTTGTAGATACAAATTTGGTGTAAATTTCCATGTTTCTTCAACGTGTGCAGTACCAGTAGTATCAACCTGCATTTTCATAGTTCCGTCTATTTTGTATTCCTCAAGCTTAATATCTGCTGCCAGAGCAGTAGAGAGCAAAATCAAAAATACAAACAAAAACAAAGATGATAATATGAATGCCCTTCTCATATTCATCACCCCAATCTAAATGTACTAACTATCTGTTCTCCTAATTGATTGTATTCCTGATTGTTTCTTGGAAAATCATATATCACAGCATAGGCAGTTCCACCTGATGTGAAATATCTAGCAACAGCAGCAAAATCACCATACTGACTGCTAAGTGAATAGAGGACTGCATACGCAGTAATGCCAGCAATATCCGCTTGCGTTTCTTTTCTGGCCTTTATCGTTATTCCACCTTCTTGTAGAGTTTGTTCAAAGCTCTGAACCATATCTTGAACCGTATAACCCTGAGCATACATCACTATGAACTCAAATTCTTCATCATTGCTGACTAAGTAAACGTAACCCCCATAATCTTCAGGCTGCTGCCAGTTAGCTGGATACTGGAAGGAGAATCCATTACCGTTATATATTACCCATTCTCCTCCCCCTTCCTGATTTCCTGTTCCTCCTTCTGCACCACCACCCTGTGTTTGAGCTGATATTCCCCACTCTTTAAGCACATTAGGTGGAAGCTGAGGTAATTCCGGCGGTATTATACCATCTGACTGATATTCTGCTATATCGATTACCTGATATGGGCCTTGAGTTGCTTTCTGCCATGTTTGGAGTCCCATTTTAACAGCATCTTGGAAAGAAACCTTACTGTTTATAGCAGTAGCTTCAACAGGTATTATTGATCCACTGGGCAATTGGATCAAAGGAAATGCATGCCCGGGCATAAATACAATATATGCCTTTAAACCCTGAGTAGTTGCAAGAGTGGCAAACCATATAGCCAAATCAAGGCACGTACCACTCTTATCCCTGATAACATCCCTCGGATACATTACATGTTGTGCTGCTTTTGAAGTCCAATAAGAGCTAGGTTCTGTTTTGTATGAAAAACCATTAACAACAGCTAATTGCCAAATCCCACTTAGACTTTTAATGGCTTCTTCATCACTGAGAGAAGCTCCAGCCCCACCAGCAAGTCGGTTTCCCATATCCGCAAATTCTCTTACAACAGGATCCGTTGTGGTCACCCATGCTACAATCAGTGGAGCATTGCTAAAAGCATCATAGAAACTTCCTGTACTCTCTTCAGGACTTAAAGATGAAAATATGAAATCATGAATGCCTAGTATCTGCAGTGATTTTGTGATTTCCTCTGTTTTTTTCTTTCCATTAACTTCATATTCAATTCTAATTCTTAAATTAGAGGGAGTTGGCATTGTTAATTTTGTCACATCACTTGAAATTATTGGATAATATAAATCTACTAATGTTCCCCCAGGAACAAGAATAGGATATGTCTTTGAGATTTGTTGAGAATACGTATCAATGGAATACGAAATTTTGATATTTCTAATGGCTCCCTTTCCAGTATTATACAATACAACCTTAGCTACCCACATGCCAAGTTTTGGATTCCCATATGCTTTATAAGCCGCTGAAATTATGTCTTTTTTCGCATAAACTTTGTATTCAAGCTTTCCTTCTCCACCTGAGGGTTTTGCGTACATAAACATAGAAAATAACAAAAGCCCAACTAAAACAATCGAACCTACTATCTTCGCTCTCATGAAATTCACCAGAAGGTTATAAGAACCTAAACTTCATAGGATGTAGGTTTGAGAAATTTTCTCAAACCCAAGATGGTGCGGGGGAGGGGATTTGAACCCCTGAACCCCTGCGGGAGTGGATCTTGAGTCCACCGCCTTTGACCAAGCTCGGCAACCCCCGCATCTACGGGGCCAATAGGAATAAAAGAAGAGAGCTTTATAAACTTAACGCTCAAGCTTTTTAACGCCTTCCTTTGTGCCTACGAGGACGATATCAGCGATATCTGCGAAAATACCGTTTTCTACAACGCCAGGAATGTTGTTAAGCTCAATCTCTAAGTCGAGAGGATCATCTATCTTAGGAAAGTGCGCATCCAATATGAAGTTCCCATTATCCGTTACAACTGGGCCATCCTTCTTAGCCGCCATCCTCAGTTCTGCTGTAGCGTTAAAAACTTCCAGCTCCTCTTTAATGGCCCTCCACACAGCAGGGATAACCTCTATCGGAACTGGCATTTTCTGACCTAAATAATCAACAAGCTTACTCTCATCCACCAACACTACAAACGTTCCAGCCCTGTATTCTATAATCTTCTCCATTGTGAGCGCAGCACCACGGCCCTTTATCAGATTCAGGTGAGGATCGACTTCATCAGCACCATCAACCGCAACATCTATGGCATCGACCTCGTCGAGACCAACAACTGGTACTCCACTTTCCAGAGCAAGGAGCCTAGCCTGATATGAAGTTGGAACACCATAGACATCCTCCAGCTCATCCTCCATTATAAGCTTGCCAAGATACTTAATGAAATAAGCGGTAGTTGAACCTGTACCTAATCCCACTACCATATCATCATCAATGAACTTTAAGGCCTCTTTAGCAACAATTTTTTTCAACCCTTCCATTAGCTCACCCCGTTACAGTTGAATTGTGGATTATCTTATACAGCAAGCTCTGATTGGAATAAAACTTTGGCTGGAATCCTGTAGAGACAGTATAAACAAGCAACGTGAAGTACAACCAGAACAGGAGGAATCCTCCAAGGGACTGCCTGATAGCTGTTCTCGGATCTTGAAGTTCTTCAGGCAGGTCTTTTAGAAGTGCTTTTGCCACATAAGGTATCACGAAGAGAAGCATAAATCCAACTATCCATCCCGCCTGATTCTCAATAGATAATACCCCACTGACGACTCCACTGAGCGCACCCCAGCCATAGACTATGAGCGAAAACTTGTTCTCAGGCTTCACTTTCTTTCACCTAACTTAGCTTTTAAAAAGAGTTTAAAATCTTTCCGCTATCTCGAGACGTGGGTAAGTTTAACAATATCAAGTTCTCCGCTTGAGCCAAGCTTTTAAAGGAATTGACCACACTATTAACTATTCTAAAAAGTTTTCAAGTACCCTCTCTCCTTTCTCTGTTAGTCTATAATAGAGTCGTTTTCCCCTTTTCTGAGATTTCTCAATCAAACCAAGGCTCTCAAGCTCTTTTATATGCTGATAAACTGCCTGATAATTCATCGGCTTTTCAAGATTCTCCCAGATTTCATAGCCATACTTCTCACCATCCTTGAGAAGTTTTAGAATTTCAAGCTTTGTACCCCCTATGGAGAACCTCTCCTCCCTGTAGTATGCCTTGAGCCCTGAGCTGGTTACTATCAGAGCTATCCGATCGTCTTTTTCAAAATAACCCTCTTCACTCAGCTTAAACAGAGCTGGAACTACAACAGCGGAGGAGTATTCAGCAAAGACCCCTTCATTAACCAAAACCCGTTCTCCAAAATCCAGCTCATCCTCCCCCACAAGAACTGCAGTTCCTTCTGTTTCTTTAACGGCTTTAATAGCCTTTTCTTTGCTTACTGGATCTTTAACATATAATCCAAGTGCTTTGGTAAGTTCCTTTCTCGCCTTTATTCCAAGGATTTCACTGGCTATCGGAGAGCATTTTTCCGGCTGAACTGCTATCAACTGGGGCATTTTTTCAATGGCTCCTATTTCAAGGAGCTGTTTGAATCCCCTATATATGCTGTAAATGTTGCTTCCACTTCCTGTTGGCACGATTATGTGAGTAGGGTTTAACTCCTCCCAGAGCTCAAAGGCAATTGTCTTCTGTCCCTCAAGCCCGATTATGTTATTTTCAGGGGTTATATCATAGAAGCCATTAAGTTTGGCAAGCTCTCTGACGTATTCAATACCCTCATCAACGCTGTCCCCATAGCGTATTATCCTCGCACCAAAGGCTATCATCTGGATTAATTTGCCCCTGTCAATCTTCCGGGGCACGACAACAAAAGCCTCCTTTCCAGCTCTTGCAGCATATGCCGACAGAGATGCGGCTGAGTTTCCATTACTCGCAACAGCAAACCCGTTTTCTGCATAAGGAAAACCATAGGAAACTGCAACTGTGGTTAACCTATCCCTGAAAGAGCCAGTGGGATTCCTTGTTTCATCCTTGATGAAAACCTTCAGACCAAGCTCTTCACCCAGCTTGGCTTTAAATAGTGGAGTTCCTCCTTCTTTCAGCGTGATTATCTTCTTAACATCAGGAAGAAGCTCCCTGTATCTCCAAACTCCTTTGTCTCTCCTTCTCCAGTTGGAGACATCTACATGTGAATAGTCATAGCTAATCTCAAGCTCCGCTCCGCAGGAACATCTGGGAGGGACAAATGATGAATAGGAACGACCACATGAAGGACACACAACCCTCATATTCCATCACTTGAGCCGGATTGCATCAAGATTATTTGGAGCTCTCGTTGAGATTCCAAATTTCTTGTGTATGCTACTCGCTAGGTCAAGGCATTTCTGGGGCTCACCGTGGACCGTTATAACCCTCTCCGGCCTTGGCCTCACCCTTGCGATATAACTTATAAGTTCTCTTCTGTCAGCATGACCGGAGAATCCATCAATTGTATGGACCTCCATGTTGATCCTTATGGCTTCTGTCTTCCCACCTTCACCTATGAGGGGAATCTCCTTCAACCCCCTCTGGATCTGCCTGCCGAGGGTTCCTTCTGCCTGATAACTAACAAAGATTATACTGTTTCTTGGATCGGGTGCAAGCTGTTTAAAGTACTCTACACTTGGCCCACCTACGAGCATGCCTGATGTTGCTATGATTATTGCAGGCTCACCGCTGTCAATTATATCCTGCCTCTCCTTACTGTTGGCAACACTGTGGAATACTGGATTTAGGAATGGATTGTAGCCTTCATGGAATATCTGATCCCTAAGATGCCTGCTGAGGTACTCAGGATAAGCCGTGTGTATGGCAGTTGCCTCCCATATCATTCCATCTAGGTATATTGGTACCTCTATTCCACCCACGCGTGCGTATTCCTCAAGAACCATCATTATCTCCTGTGCTCTACCGACTGCCATTGCGGGAATTAGGACTTTTCCTTTACGTTTTATAGTCTGATGAATCACTTCAATAAGCTTCTTCTCAGCCTCGTCCCTCGGCATCTGATAATCATTACTTGCCCCGTATGTGGATTCCATAACAAGAGTCTCTAGCCGAGGGAATCTACTTGCCGCAGGCTCAAACAGCCTCGTGGGAATAAACTTGAAGTCCCCAGTGACTGCTACATTGTGAAGGCCGTTTCCCACGTGCAGGTGGGCAATGGATGAGCCGAGGATATGTCCTGCATTATGGAGCGTGAGCCTCAGATCAGGAGCTATATCCCTAACCTCCCCATAGTCAAGGGTTATTGTGTGTTTTATTACTTCTTTGATGTCTCTTGGTCTGTAAAGTGGATCTATACCGTTGCTCTGTTGAATTTCAATGAAATCCTTCTGAAGGAGCACCATCAGGTCTCTCGTTGGAGGCGTGGCATATATCGGGCCGTCAAACAGGTTGAACCTGAAGAGATATGGCAATAAACCACTATGGTCAAGATGAGCATGGGTTATTATTATCGCATCGAGAAGACCCTCATTGAGAACATACCTAAATTCGGGTGCTTCAAAATGAGGAAATGCCTTTTTGGGATCATTCAATGTAGCAACATTAACTCCGAAATCAACCAGAACAAAACTCTCATTTGTCTGGAGTAGGAGGGCTGATCTGCCAACCTCTCTGAATCCACCCAGGCCAGTGATTCTTATCCATTCGCTTTTGAGCTCAGGTTTTCTGTAGATGTTTCTGCCGACCTGCCTTAGGAATTTTCTCCTGTCCCTGCTCTCTGTCTGGAGTATCTGTCTGACAGAGTAGATGGTCTGGGATTGAATGGGAGGAGTTCTTATAACCTTCGGTGCCCAGCGGACTTTCTGGGTAATCAGTCTTAATGTTTCACCATTTTTACCAATAACCAGCCCAGGCTTTTTAGCCTCAATTAGAACCTCCCCTACAGAAGGATCAAAGCTTATACTGGTTATCTCAGCGTCAGCAGGAACAAGTTGCTTGATCATCTCCTCTGCTCTTTCAGGCGGCAGAAGAACCTCAGGATCAGGCCTTACGCTTATGCGTTTTTTAAGGATCTTTGCAAGGTTCTTTATTAAATCTCCATCCTGCATTATAACCTCAGGATTTTTAACATAAATCACCAACTCAGGCCCTTCAAATTCAACATCTGATATCTTTGCTTCACGCGGGACCATCTGGTCTATTATCTCCTTGATCTCCTTGAGAATATCATCGACAAATGTTTCCCTTTTTATCACATCTCTCACCTCTGCCTCATAGTTCTTTAAGAATAGCCTCTATTTCATCCTTACCAAGCTCTTTGTAGCCATCTTTTGTAATTTTCACAACCATTATGCCATCTCCTGTAAAAATATCTCTCCTCATAGCAATATTTATCGCTTTAACGGCCAGCTTGATGGCCTCTTTAACCTTTATATCTTTCTTATATTCACTCTCTAGAACAGCATATGCAAATTCCATACCGGAGCCTGCAGCAGCAAACTTATCATCTGTCAGGCCTCCCGCCATGTCAATGGAATAGAGTCTCCCCTCTCCATCAAATCCCCCAATCAGAAACCATCCAAGATACGGCATAAGTCTATTCCTATGTAGGATGTTCGAGGTTAACGTCGCTAAAGCTTTAACACTCATTTTCTTTCCTACTCGGGCTTTATATAAGCTACTTTCAGAACGAAGAACTCTAACAAGACCCAAAATGTCGCCAACATTACCAGCTCCAGCTAGAGCAGAATGTTCATCAATTTTGAATATCTTTGTAACATTTTTTGACATTACCATGTTGCTGATTGAGGCTCTCCTGTCCGCTGCAAGGACTATCCCATCACTACATGCAATGCCAACTGTAGTTGTTCCCTTTAGCTTATCTGCCAATTACAACACCCCTTGCGTTTAGTATTTTCAGAATAGAAGAACCTACAAAAGGCCGTTTGGCTGGATAGTATTTAAAGTTTTCGCATTAATGAATCATAGTGTCAGGGTAACCGGTGGGAGCGCCGGATAATAAATTCAGTATAACCATTAAGCGGGCTCTCTAACTTATCCTGACAGTATCTAATGAATCATAATGTGCTTGGCCATAGCTTAGTTTTAGTCGTTATTAAGAAAGCACGCTGGCAGGTGATTGCAGATTCACTCACACAGCGATGGAGTGAGTTTATAAACCTCAAACACAAATTTTGAGATGGTGGTGGAATGGGAGAGATTATACTTTTAACGGGTCCTCCTCTTAATGGTAGAGACGAATATGCTGAAGAAGCTCTCAGACACTCCCAAGAAAATTATGGTTACTATCACGTTTTTGAGTATTTAATCCAGATAGGAAAAGAAATGGGTCTTAAAATAACCCGAAAAAATGTCCTCGATTTTGCAATAAGCCACCCATATTTGATGAATGAGATCAGGGACAATGCTTTTGAAAGAATAAGAATGGAAATCGAGGAATCGGAAAAAAGATATCACATTGTTTCAACCCCTTCACTTTTCAGGTGGGGCAGTGGAAGTGTTTTGGGCTTCACTCTGAGCAATCTTAAACTCTTAAAGCCCAATCGGGTGATAATAGTTTTAGACGACATTCTAAGTGTCAGGAGAAGAATAATAAACGATCCCGAGTGGTTTGAGCGTTTTGGAAAAGATAAAAACAACATCAAGCTCACAACACTGGTTTTGTGGCGTGAAGATGCTATAAACCATGTTAAAACACTCATTCATGAACTCGAAAAAGAAGGCATTAAAGTAAAATACATCCTCCAGTTTGGAATCAGACATCCATATGAGACATTTCTGAGTTTGCTGTTCCATGAAGACGAAAAACCTCTCGTGTATCTCAGCTATCCTATGACAGGACATGAAGATGAGTACTACCACAGAGTTAGAGACTTTTACAAAAAACTAAGCCAGTATTTCACTGTCCTTGATCCTGGTGCCTTAGATGACTGGTGGGTTGTTGCTGAATACGACAGCCAGATAAACAAAGATCCCTCGATTAAGAAAATTAAAATCAAACACCTCCGGGATGGTGAAGAGGTTGAGGAGCTGGACAGGGGGGATATAGAACAAGCAACCGACATTCTGAGGAGGCAACTAGTTGAACGCGATTTCAATCTCGTCGATGTTAGCAAGGCCATAGCCGTGTATCATTACACACCAGAGGTTTCAGCAGGGGTTATCAGTGAAATGGCCGAGGCTTACAGAACATTTGCCGCAATATATCTCTATTACCCATTCAAGAGAAGGCCAAGTCCATTCATGGAGTTCTATGGTATGCAAAACCCCTCAAGGAGAACTATGTTTAAAGATGAGACTGAAATGCTGAAAGCTATGATCGATGAAAGAGAATACTGGACAAAAGCGTAGTTAGAAATAAGAAGAGAAAAGGTAAGAAATCACTTCTTGACCCATCCCCTGTCCTTCATGGCCTGGTAGACCCTCTGGACGGCAACAACGTAGGCCGCATCGCGCGTGTGGATGTTCTTTTCCTTGGCGGTGTTGTAGACATCCCAGAAGGCTTTGGTCATCTTCTTGTCGAGCTTCTCGTAGACCTCTTCAAGAGTCCAGTAGTAGCCGTTTATGTTCTGAACCCACTCAAAATAGCTGACTGTAACACCGCCGGCATTGCAGAGGAAGTCCGGTATCTGGAGAATACCCTTCTCGCGGAGGATGTCGTCGGCTTCTGGGGTAACTGGACCGTTAGCAACCTCGGCGACGATCTTGGCCTTGATGCTGTCAGCGTTCTTTCCGGTTATAACCTCTTCGATGGCAGCTGGAGCGAGAACGTCGACGTCAAGCTCGAGGAGCTCCTCGTTTGTGATGTTAGTCGCACCTGGGAAGTCCTTAACACTGCCGTTCTTCTTCTTCCACTCGAGAACCTCGTCGGCATTCAGCCCATCGGGGTTGTAAATGCCGCCCTTGCTGTCACTCACAGCCACAACCTTCATGCCGTACTCCTCGCTCATGATCTTAGCCATGTGGTAGCCGGCGTTACCATAACCCTGGATGGCAATTGTCTTTCCCTTGAGATCCATGCCAAGGGCCTTTGCTGCCTCGCGAACGGTGTATGAGGCACCTTTAGCAGTGGCGTCACCCCTGCCGAGTGAACCACCTATGCTGAGTGGCTTACCTGTGATGACACCGAAGGCTGGTCCTTTCCTTCTCATTATAGACTCGTACTCATCCATCATCCATCCCATTATCTTGGAATTGGTATAAACGTCGGGAGCTGGAATATCAGTCCATGGGCCAATTATATCATAGATGGCCCTTATGTAGCCTCTCGCGAGTCTTTCCTTCTCCCTATCGCTCATTTCTTTGGGGTTACAGATAACTCCACCCTTACCTCCACCGTATGGGATGTCAACAACGGCACACTTCCAGGTCATCCAAGCGGCTAAAGCTTTAACTGTGCTGAGGGTTTCATCCGGGTGCCATCTAATACCACCCTTTGTTGGACCGCGAGCCCAGTTGTACTGAACTCTAAAACCAGTGAAAACCTTAACAGAACCATCGTCCATCTCAACAGGGATTGATACCTCAAGAATCCTCTGTGGCTTCTTTAAAAACTCAAGAGCCTCTTCACTTATGTCCATATACTGGGCAGCCCTCTCAAGCTGTTTAACAGCAATTTCAAATGGGTCTTGCTCAACCATCTTTACCACCTCAATTTTCGGTAATCTGCGATGGGAGGTTAGGCATTTACCTATATAAACCTTTCGTCGAAAAAGCTCGGAAAACCTTTATTTTTCAACAAAAGGTTATGTATGCAAATTTTCGAGGAAACGGAAAATCCTGCCGAAATTTCAGGAGAAAAAGAGCGACGTGCATCCGATATTTTTTATACACTAAGGGACATTAAAATGCATTAATGGATACTAATTGGACAAAACTGACCTCCTCCCCTTTGTGAGGGTTCCAATGGTGGGGAGGTTTGTGGGCCTATTACCCCTACCGCAGAGTGGTTCCGGGTTATCACTCCATTCAGAGTTTTAAACCCACTCAAGGTCAGTTTTGAGAGGGCTCGGCGGCCCCTTCGAGCCCCTATAGAATCTCTGCATCCCATAGTTCCATCGGCTTATTCAATCATCGAGATTAGATTTAGAAGCATAAATGGGCAGTGAAAACTAAAGAGAGCCCTCAGCGAGAAGTCGGTCATCATTACATCAGCTCACTCTCGTTCCAATCATCGGGCAAAATAGTTTCAAACGGATTCCATATAAAAGTTCTTTGAATATATCCTTTACTCAAATCGACATCTTACTGGAGCACTACCTTCCTGCTCTGTCACTATGACGAGGCAATACATTGCTTCACTTGGATACTTGAAAAAATGCCAATCTTAAATCCTTATTCAGGGATAGAGTAAATCGTCTTTTGTCGAAACAGGCCAGTAGAAAGCTTTATTAAGTATACCTGAGTAGTTAGCAATGCCACATTATGTCCTTCGATGTTTGAAAGTGTTAACTCGAGTTTAGAGGTGAAGTGAAATGGCTGAAAGAGAGGAATGGGGAAGTAGAGTAGGCTTTATATTGGCAGCAATGGGCTCAGCAATTGGACTTGGAAACATATGGCGTTTCAGCTACATGACTTATTCTAACGGTGGAGGAGCTTTCTTAGTGCCGTATTTCTTCGCTTTGCTAACGGCAGGAATACCAATAATGATACTGGAAATAGGACTTGGAAGCATGACGAGATTTTCAGCACCTTTTGCATTAGGAAAGGTTGCTGGTAAGAAGGCAGAGTGGATTGGATGGTGGACAGCTATTGCAGCGCTGATACTGAATTCCTACTATATGGTGATACTCTCATGGGCGTTCCTGTACATATTCAAGTCATTTACCCTAGCATGGGGTAAGGATCCAGGAGCTTACTTCTTCGGCAACGTTCTCGGTCTCACCGATGGTCCGTTTATACTTGGCGGAATAAGGTTGCCGATATTGCTATCGTTCTTAGTGATAGTCCTCATAAACTGGTTCATAGTTTCAAGAGGTGTAAAGGGAGGGATAGAGAGGGCATGTAAAATATTCCTTCCATTGATGTGGATCATTGTGCTATTGCTCGTGGTAAGAGGTATCACACTCCCACACGGTCTTGAGGGGATCAACTGGTACCTAAAGCCAGACTTCTCAAAGTTGGCAAACCACAAAGTGTGGCTTGATGCCTATGGACAGATATTCTTCACGCTCAGTCTAGGAATGGGAACGATGATAGTCTATGGAAGCTACCTTAGAAAGGGTGCGGACGTGGTGAACAATTCATTCCTCATCTCCTTAGGAAACTGTGGATTCTCATTCCTCGCAGGATTTGCAGTCTTTGGAACACTTGGATACGTTGCCTACGTACTAAATAAGCCATTTGAGGAAGTGGTTGCCCAGAGCATAGGACTGGCATTCGTCATGTATCCAAAGGCCATCTCACTGCTACCGACAGGAAAGGCTCTGATTGGAGTACTGTTCTTCTTCCTGCTAACGATAGCGGGACTGAGCTCTTCAATTTCACTAATGGAGAATACAGTCGGAATCCTAATGGATGGATACAAGCTAAACAGAATGAAAGCAACGAGCATAGTGGCCGGGGTAAGCTTCCTGATTGGAATAATCTACACCACTGGAGCAGGTCTATACTGGCTCGACATGGTCGACCACTTCATCAGCTATTATGCATTGGCACTGGTGGGACTGCTTGAGACAATAGCTGTTACATGGGTGTTTGGCGCCGAGAAGTTTAGAGAATTTGTGAACAGTGTTTCAGAGATAAAAGCGGGCTCATGGTGGTCTGTGTTTGCTAAGTATATAACAGTGGCAATTCTTGCAATTCTCTTACTCCTTGACATCTACAAGCTCGCAACGGAGGGCTATGGTGGATATCCAGGGAAAGCCTTGGGAATAGCGTTCGGCTACATATTGCTCGGAATGATAGTGGCATACCTCCTGCACACTAAAGAGAAGCTCGACGTAACGAAGGAGGTGAGCTGAGATGCTTAGTGGTGGTGCAATAGCAATGCTAATATTTGGAGCAGTGGTTCTATACGGGGGATTTGCATACTGCCTAAGGATAGCGATGCGTAAGAGGCTTTCTTGACTTTTACTTTATTTTTGTTGGTGGTAGAAATGAGTGGAGCTGAGATTTTAGCAAAAATTTTTGCCCTTATAGGAGTTTTGCTCTTTAATGTAAGTGCATTCTTTGTCTACATTCTGAAAAAGGAGTCCTTTATTATCCCTATGCTAATAGGTGTGTCATTTTTAAGCATGGCCCTGCTTTTTATATTCATCTGGAAGAAGGATGAAATCAACAGAAGATTCCAGCAGGTGGAATCAGGTGAAGAGCACTGAGATTTTTAAAGAGATAGCCAAAACTTTGGAAAATGTGGAGGAAAGAATAGAACGCTTAAAATTATTGGACCCTAAAGATAAGGAAAAAGCTGCAAAAAAGATTAAAGAAGCCAAAAAGAACTTTTTGGAACTGAGTAACGAAAGTACAGCCGAGAATGAGAAACTTGCGAATTTCTTTTTAAGAAGGGCAATACTATTAAAGAACTCTACAACTGACAAAAACATTGAAAAAATTGGAAAAAAAGCCTACATGCAAAGCGTTGATGAGATTCTTAAATTTTCAAGGGTAGCGAAGTATGAGTTCACGGACAGGATAAAGGAAGTTTTTAAAGGATACAGAATTTATGCTCTTGGTATGATATTTTTCTTCATGCTTTGTGGAGTGCTATCGCCAAGTTTTAAGATGGTAGCATTTTTTCTTTTAATTCCGGTGCTTCTCTCCCTTTGGACTCTTAAAAAGAGAAGATATCTTGCCCTGATGTCAGCATTCATTCTCATTCCTCTGCCAATTATCACTGGCATCTTGGCAATTGGGAACAGCATATATACGATTACCAACCCAGTGATGCTCCAAGAGATAGCTAAAAGCATGGCAAAGTCATTAACCTTTGTTAGGGCACTTCTTATATTAACAATCGTCCTCGGAGCTTTGGAAGTTGTCTCATTGAGCTATGCAGCATATTCCCTATATAAGCACAGACATGCATTCCTCTAATATAATGCGTCATTTCCTCTTTCTCCAGTTCTTACCCTTATTGCATCATTTACAGGGATAATGAATATCTTCCCATCACCTGGAACTCCCTTTCTAGCATTTCTAATGATTATCTCAACCACCTTCTCCAAGTCTTCATCCTTGACGACGATTTCCAGCTTCATCTTGGAAAGCATGTCATAAGAGGGAACTCCCCCCTGAACACCTCGTCCTTTAACTGGATATGCTGTCAAAGCCACAAAACCCATCTGCTTTAATGCATTCTTAACCTTCTCAAAATCCTCAGGCCGCAAAATAGCTTCAACCTTTTTCATAAGATCCCCTTATAATATACGGCAGAAGAAAAGAAAAGGCTTTCGAAATTAAATCTGAGAGACAAATTTCTTTAGCCTTTTTATGGAGATTCTTGTCTTTTTAGAAAGCTCATCAAGGTCTGCTTTCTTCAGGTCATCGATGGTCATTACACCTGCTCTTTTCAACTTCTTTAATGTCTTCGGCCCAATGCCCTTGATCTTCAGGAGTGAGTTCTCATTTTTCCTGCTCACCTTGCTTTTCAATGTCCTCTTCCTTATAGCCTTTGCTTTTCCTATGGTAACAGTAGCATAATCATGGAACCTCTCAGATACAACCTTCGGCTTTTCTTCAATTTTTTCTTCTGGAACTTGTGGAGGTTCAACAAATTCCGGCACCTCAGGAGGATTCTGAGTTACATAAACATCAAGTCTGATAGGCCTGAAGACACTGTCTTTCTTCTCAAGCATCTCAAGAAGCTCGAAATCAAATTCACCCTGCTCAAGATTATTCGCAAGTTGATGAAAAGCGTTAGCATGTTCCAGAAGGCGTCTCTTGCCATATTCTTTTGCCTGCCCTGTAGTTATCAAAAATGGCCAGTCACTGCTCTCCAATAGGAGGAGCTCTCTGCCCAGCTGCTCCAAAATCCGATCTCTATGTCCATCCCTGCCGTAATATTTGCTGGTGAGTGCAACCATTCTCTCCTCAGCTTTATAAACATGCTCCCACATCCACTCAACTTCAGGATTCCACCAAGTGGAGTGATTAGAATCTTTACCCCATGAACCTTCAGGTAGTTCTATCTCATGCCTCTCCCCTTCATAGTTTTCAAGGTAGTCTGAAATTGCTATAGTTTTGATATCCTGCTCAGCCATGAGTTCAAGTACTCTTCCGAGCCACTTAACACCTTCAAACCACCAGTGGCCAAAGAGTTCGGTGTCATAGGGCGAGACGATTATTCCCTTCTCCTTGAATCTGTTCTCATGCTTCTTCAAAAGACTTTCAACAAGTGAAACGAAATGTTTTGCATGCTCTTCAACCCTCTCAAGGGCCTTCTCTGGGTCATAGAACTCCTTGTCTCCTAAATCCCCATCTTTCCGTGTAATCCGCCAATACTGTCCGCCACTTTTCTCAGCCTTTTTATGGAATTCTCTGTACCAGAAATCGCCAGGATAGCCATAGTGAGCACTCCACACCTGATGCCCGGTTTCTCTATTTCTAGCAAAGACCGCCACATTTGAACCCTTGACAAAATACGGCCTCATTGTGGTTTTTTTAGTTTTTGTCAGTGTAACCTCACCATACCCCCTGCTCACTGGTCCCTCATCTATTAAATTGCTCTCCACAAAGAAGAACTTAAGCCCGTGTCTCTCCAGAAACTTTTCCAGCCCTTCTCTGTACACCATTCTACCATGAGGAAGCTCCCATTTTCCTTCCGGGCGATAAGCACACTCAGGGAGCCAAATTCCCCTAGGCTTTCTGCCAAAATGCTTCTCGTAGGTTAAGATTCCATTAGCAAGTTGGCCATCTATGGACTCATCTCTTAAGAACAGAGGTAGATATCCATGAGTCGCTGCTGAAGTTATAATCTCAATGTAGCCTTCATCCTGAAGCTTTCTCAACTCTCCGATTATATCTCCCCCTATTTTCTTCCAGTATTCATAAACATCCCTGAAATATTTGAGCATATAGCTAACTGCTTTTTCATCATATTTACCGCTCTTCAGATCCTCTTCCATTGCCTTAAGTTTCCGTTCCATGTACTTTTGGAACTCTGATTTCACGTATCCATCACTCAGCTGTTCTGCCAATATAGGAGTTATCCCTATGACAAGCTGGAAATTGATACCCTTTTCTCTGAGCCTCTCAAGCTCCATGAGCAGAGGGATGTATGTTTCAGCCATGGCCTCGTAGAGCCACTCTTCCCCAAAGGGCCATTTTCCATGCTTTCTCACGTAGGGAATATGAGTGTGCAGGACAAAGGTAAAGTAGCCTTTCATCGTGTATCACCATGGGTGTTAATGTGGTTTAAGTATTTAACTTTATTCTGTCCTTTGTTGACATAACGCACATAAAAGAGCATCAATGTCCATTAAGGGCACTGAACATTAGTCCATCAAGTTTCCTAACTTCATTTTTGTCCTTTGTTGACATGAGGCATATAAAAGAGCGTTAATGCTCACTAAAGGATAATGAATGAACATTAGTCCGTTAAAATACACACCAGAATTCAGCATATTCTCTCCGGCAATTCTTTAAAACCCACGCTGTAATTAAAAGTGGGTGAGGAAATGAAAGAAGAAATGAGCAGCGTTGATATCAAATACATTATCAACGAGCTGCAAAGCTTAGTTGGTTCTCGTGTTGATAAAATCTACCACGATGGAAGAGAGATAAGGATAAAGCTTCGTACGAAAGAAGGAAGACAGGACTTAATCCTTGAAGCCGGAAAAAGAATACATATCACAACCTACATCAAAGAGGCCCCTAAAATGCCATCATCTTTCACGATGTTACTAAGAAAGCATTTGAGTGGGGGATTTCTTGATGCCATCAAGCAGCATGATTTTGACAGGATAGTAAAGATTATGATAGGTGATTATACCCTTATCGGGGAGCTCTTCAAAAAAGGAAACATAATCCTTCTCAACTCTGAGAATAGGATTGTCGCAGCACTTAGATACGAGGAGTTTAAAGACAGAACCATAATGCCTAAAGCAGAATATAAACTTCCACCCGCACGGGAGAATCCTCTGGATGTTGAATGGGAAGATTTTAAAGGGATTATAGGAAAAGAGCAGATCGAGATTGTCAGAGCCCTTGCAAGAAAACTGAATATGGGTGGCCTTTATGCTGAAGAAATCCTCATGAGGGCAGGGATAGCAAAGGACAGAAAGGCAAATGAGCTCAATGAGAATGAGCTTAAGCTGGTTTTTGAGACCATGAAATCAGTCTTCAGCGAGGAGCCAAAGCCCAACATTGTGTATAAAAACGGCCAGATGATCGATGTGCTTCCAATCGAATTGAAGTGGTATGAGGGCTATGAAAAGCAATATTTCAAAACCTTCAGTGAAGCTCTGGACGAATATTTCGGGAAAATAACCGTTGAGAAAGCAAAAATCGAGAAGACAAAAAAGCTGGAACAGAAAAAGAGACAGATATTAGCAACTTTAAGAAAGCAGGAAGAACAGATGAAAGGCTTTGAGATCGAGGCCCAGAAAAATCAGGAAATTGGAGATTTGATTTATGCAAACTTCACATTCATTGACAACCTGTTAAGAGAGTTCAGAAAAGCCGTTGAAAAACTCGGCTTTGAGGAGTTTAAAAAACGCATAGAGAAAGGTAAGAAGGAAGGAAACAAAATAGCACTTCTAATAAAATCCATCGATCCAAGAGAGAAAGCCATTACCATTGAGATTGATGAAAAAAAGGTGAGGTTATATCTGGAAAAGAGCATAGGCGAGAATGCGGAGCTTTACTATGAAAAAGCCAAGAAAGCTAAACATAAACTTGAGAGGGCAAAGATCGCCTATGAAAATACAAAGAAAAAGCTCAGGGAGATTGAGGAGCTCATTGAAGAGGAAATGAAGAAGGAACTTAACGTTAAAAAACTTGAAAAGAGAAAAAAAAGATGGTTCGAGAAGTTTAGATGGTTCCTCAGCAGTGAAGGATTTCTTGTTCTGGCTGGAAAGGATGCAAGCACCAATGAGATGCTTATTAAAAAGCATATGAACGAGAGTGACCTCTATTGTCACGCCGATGTTTATGGCGCTCCTCATGTTGTTATCAAAGACGGACGAAGAGCAGGAGAAAAGACAATCTTTGAAGCATGTCAGTTTGCAGTTTCAATGAGTAAGGCATGGAGCAGGGGAGTTTACAGCGAAGACGCCTATTGGGCATATCCAGAACAAGTGACGAAGAAAACACCGAGCAGGGAATACCTTGGCAAAGGTGCCTTTATGGTCTACGGAAAGCGTAATTGGTTCCATGGACTGCCGTTAAAACTTGCAGTTGGGATTATACCTTATGAAGGAGATGAGTTTGTGGTCTGTGCTCCAGTGGATGCCATAAAAGCTTACGCCGACAAATATATCATCATACGTCCAGGAGGCATGAAGAAAAGCGAGCTGGTAAAGAAGATAAAGCGTGTCTTTGAGAAGTGGGGATATAAAATGAGGGAAGAGGACATAATGGCTGTTCTACCCCCAGGAAATGGAGAAATAATAGAAATAAAAGGATAAACTTACTCATTTTCCACTTTTGCCTGCTCCTCCTCCAAGTAGCCCAACTAGAAAACCTATCCCTCCAACTATGTATCCATAGGAGATCATATCCATAATCTTTTCTCCTGTCGTAGCCCAGATAGGATACGTGAAGAGAAGCATGCCAACAATTCCAAGTAGATGTCCTCCTCTACCGCCGGTAAGACCCAACAATGCACCGAGTAATATTAACGAGACTCCAATCACATATGACATAAAAAGCACTATATCTGTGCCGGGACTATTTGTGTTAAGCTCTTTTATTGTCTCTTTTATCTGATCCATGTTATTATAAAGTTCCTTAGCAATGTTCAGCATTGTAACTTGTTCTGTTCCATACCATTTGTCAACTTGAAACCATGGCATCGTGAATGAGAATAGAACTAAAACTGCAGCTAGGAATCCTACCATTCTCATCATACATCCCCAAGGCGTGAATTAAAAACTATTGATTTTTAACTTTTATGCTCATTAGAAGAATGCCGTTAAGAGAGAATAAAAAAGGCACTAAAACTACAAAGTTGCCAAACACATTACAGTTGCCTAACTGTGCCTTCCCCCAGTAAAGTAAAAGATTTAAAGCAGGGGAAGATTCAACTATCAGGGGGAAAATATGATTGGGCTATATGCCTTGGTACAGAAAGAATTTGCAAAAGACCTGATATTCCAAATTGATGATGAAGCTGTTACATTATCAATAAAAGGAGTTCTAATTGCACGTACCAATAAGAATATCCATAATTTCTCCTTTTTCGAGCTTGATGGGCAGCAATTTGTTCTCTCAATCCAGATGAAAGGGTTTACCATTTATATTGGCATTGAAAGTGATGAAGAGTTTGACGAGGATGCTTACCCTGAACTGATAAGAGCACTAATAGAGCATTTACTGCCCTCAATCAGCCTGTTAATAACAGAAGCAGATAGAAAATATCGCGGAAAAGCAGATTTACTCCTAGATGATAATATGAATCCCAATATGAAAGAGTTCTTCTATGAACTTCTACTAAAGCATAAACAGGGGAAAAATCCGTATGAACAAACTGAAATAGCATGATATGCTAGATAAATGACAAATAGCACTAGAATACATGGGAGGTCTTTGACATTTTTTCAAATATTCTTTCAAAAATTATTTAAATTCGATGAAGATCTACTATATAGATGTTCGAGCGCGCTCGCCCCCTCCTCCCTTCTCTTTAATGTTGTCATTTCTCCAAAAAAGTTAGCAACCAAAAATTCCCTATGAATTGATGCCTCATGAAGTTCAGGAGTGAGTGTTTTTGGCTCTAATTGCGTTCCTCTGAATCTATTGATTAGTAGGTATCTTTTCAAGCTCCAAGAGCATTTTTCTGACTCTCATTCTAAGAGGAAGTTACTTCTTGCTATCTACGCAGATTGTAAAGTTCTAGGGCGGGATTGCTTTTGGCAAGCTTGTTCTTGAAGCTCAACTTTTCCTGTATTCCCTCACTTTTGGGATTTCTTCAGAATAGGAGGTGGTTTGAATGAAGGCTGTTCTAACAGATGAAAAAATACCAAGAAGGTGGTATAACATTCTACCTGATCTGCCAGAGCCTTTGGCTCCACCACTGGATCCAGAAACAGACAAACCAATGAAGCCCGAAAAACTGCTCCGCATCTTTGCGACAGAACTTATAAAGCAGGAAATGAGCATGGAACAATATGTTGGTATTCCAAAGAAAGTTCGTGAGCTCTATGCTAAAATAGGACGTCCGACACCTCTTTTCAGAGCTATAAACCTTGAAAAGCCCTGAAAACGCCAGCGAGAATTTACTTTAAGTACGAAGGTGCAACAGTAACGGGAAGTCACAAGATAAATACTGTATTAGCCCAGGCCTACTACGCGAAGGAGCAGGGGATCGAAAGGCTCGTAACTGAAACAGGAGCAGGTCAATGGAGAACCGCTTTAAGTTTAGCAGGAGCGCTCCTCAGACTGAAAGTCAGGGTCTATATGGCGCGTGCTAGCTATCAGCAGAAACCTTACAGGAAGACCATAATGCGCCTCCATGGTGCTGAAATTTATCCAAGTCCAAGCGACAGGACCGAAATAGGAAGAAAGTTCCTCAGTGATGATCCTAATCATCCCGGTGGTCTTGGTATAGCGACAAGTGAAGCAATAGAGGACGTCTTAAAGGATGAGGAAGCGTTCTCAATCATGTGCTTATGCACCAGACAGTTATAGGACTCGAAACAAAGGAAGAGATGAAAGAGTTTGAAGAGCCAGATGTGATAATCGGATGCGTCGGTGGTGGAAGCAACTTTGCTGGCTTAGCTTATCCTTTTGTTCATGATGTCTTAAATGGAAAAGCTGATTACGAATTCATAGCAGTTGAGCATGACACGCGGCGTTTACACCTATGATTACGGCAATTCAGGCGGCTACACATC
>Ga0256842_1001162_pt1 | contig 21711 bp, 24 predicted proteins | sample 4559240metaG_FD_185973 | JGI IMG/M metagenome (GOLD analysis project Ga0256842, IMG submission 185973) | Hydrothermal vent microbial communities from Guaymas Basin, Mexico - 4559-240 | ecosystem: Environmental > Aquatic > Marine > Hydrothermal vents | place: Mexico: Guaymas Basin | collected... | reverse complement strand
TGCTACCCACTCGTTATTATGTTTAATCAAACCTCTTTGAGAATCAAGTAGGGTTCGTGAAGCTAAAAAATCAACCATAAATCCAGAAGATGGAGCTTCAACATCCCGAAGTGAATCATATGAAATTTTAAGAGCCATAGAAGCAGAGTTTAAGTCTGCATTTGCTTTTTGTACTACTCTTTCACTCTTTTGCATTGTACTTTTTTTAAGTTTAACAAGTGAAGTAAAACGAGTTTGCAAAATTAGTCCTTAGCTTATAAAATTATAGTATCATCTCTTTCAGGTGATGTAGAGATTATACCAACTTTTGTTTTACTAATCTCTTCAATAATTTTTACAAAAGCTTGAGCATCAGATGGAAGTGCGTCAAAAGTTCTAACACCTACCGAGTTATTCCAACCTTTAAAAGTTTTATATATTGGTTTAACTGCATCTAAATCAGCTGGCATATAATCAATCTCTTTACCCTCATACTCATAAGCTATACATACTTTAACCTCATCAAAACCATCAAGTACATCAAGTTTCATCAGTGCGAGTTCATCACAACCATTTAAACGTGCTGCATGACGAGTAGCAACTGCATCAAACCAACCACAACGACGAGCTCTTCCAGTAGTAGTTCCAAACTCATGACCCTGCTCACCAAGCCTTTTTCCATCTTCACCAAAATCTTCTGAAGGAAATGGTCCATTACCAACACGAGTACAGTAAGCTTTTACAATTCCTGTAACCTTACCAATATCCCTAGGACTAATCCCAAGACCAGTACAAGCTCCCGCAGAAACAGTAGCAGATGAAGTTACAAAAGGATAAGTTCCATGATCAATATCTAAAAGAGTACCTTGCGCACCCTCTAGTAAAATTCTCTTATTATCATCTATTGCTTTCCAAACCATCTGAGTAGTATCAGTTATAAAAGGTGCAAGTTCCTTTTTATAACCCTCTAATTCTGCAAGAAGTTCAGATTTTTTAGGAGTATCTATTTCATAAATATCAAAAATTTGTTTATTTTGTTCAAAATATTCAATAATTGAAGCAGTTAGTTTTGTAGGATTTAAAAGCTCACCAACACGAAAACCAGTACGGTTAATCTTGTCAGAGTATGCAGGTCCTATCCCTTTACCCGTAGTACCAATAGCTTTGTCACCTTTTAGGCGCTCTTTTGCTTGGTCAATTAATGCATGATATGGAAGATTTAAGTGTGCTTTATCTGAAATGAATAAACGACCTTCAAGAGCTTCAAACTGAACCATCTCTTTGATGATTGATTCAGGAGAAAGAACAACACCATTTCCTACAACATTTATAGCTTGAGGATTTAGTACACCAGAGGGAACTAAGTGAAGTGCAAATTTAACACCATCAACCCAAATGGTATGTCCAGCGTTGTGTCCGCCTTGGCTTCTACATACCATATCGTATTGGCTTGCTAGTCTATCAACTATCTTACCTTTACCCTCGTCACCCCATTGAATACCTACTATTAAATCTGCTTTCATAATTATTGAACCTTCGCTTCTATTATTGTATCTGTGTATATTGCAAACCCTACTGAGCTTACATTGTTATTTTTGTATCTTCCACCACGAGCATATACTTCATTATCTTGAATCACTCTAAAAAATAGTTCATCATAGTAAAGCATTTTAGCGTAGTACATTGGTGCTAAAACACTTTTTTCACAATTAATTTCAGAACAAAGTACTTTCATTTTTAAAAGTTCTTCTTTTATTTCAGAGGGAACTAGCTCTAAAAGTTCATCAACTTGCTCTACATGTTGAAGATATACAAGCTTATCTAACCAATCAATTTTAAGATTTAAAAATTTTTCTATATTTAAATGTCTAAAATCATCAATGCACAACTCGTCAAACATATCTGCTAAGATATTTGGTATTTTCATATTTGATATTTGAACAAGTGGAGCAACTTCTAGTTTCTCAAAAATTTCAACTGCTACATTTAAAACAGATGATAGTTTTTTCTCACCCATAAATTCCGCACCAATTTGATACTGTTCAGTTGTTGGGTATGTTATAACTGGTTGAATATAGAACCATTTTTTTTGTTCTGTATTGCGTCCTAGTCTTTTCTCAATTATACGAACAACATCTATCGTTGAATCAGCACGTAAAGAGATAGAGTTGTTTTTAGCATCATTTACTTTTACTAACTCTTTTTCATCTGCAATACTTTTATGTTGATGATAAGAAAAAATTGGAGTTACAATCTCTTCAAAACTACTTGCATCTAAAATATCACTCGCTACTTTTTCTATCTTACGTTTTATTTTGGCACTTTTGCCAAAGTATAGTTTACTTCCGTTAGGAATTTCATGCTCTAAAATCATCTATATCTCTCTTTTTGCTAATGCAGATAAAAAATATGTTTCATTATATACTTTTGAAGCTATACCAGTATATTCTAATCGTCCCATACGGTGAAGAATAAGTTCAATTGAATTCACAACCCAAATAGACTCATAAGTCTCAATAAGCCCCATTTGATTTATACGAAAAATTTTACCTTTTAAATGATCTTGACCACCTGCAACATTTACTCCGTACTCCTCTTTTAGAGCTGTACGAATTTTTGAAGCATCTTTATCATCAATAGTTGTCATGCTTGGCGCAGGTGTGGTTGGGTATACATGTAGACCAATTGCTTGAAGTGCTGCTTTTGTAGCTTTGGCACGTCTTGCAGTATTACAATATAAAACACCAACTCCACCTTGTCTTTCAATAGTTTCAAGTACCTCTAAAAGTCCAATAATTAAAGTTGTAGCTGCTGTATATGCTGTTGTGTTTTGTTTTTGTTTTTTTATCTCAGATGCTAGATTTAAATAGTAACCTTTTCCAGCGCCAATTTTTTTTATTGCTGCATTTGAAAGACCTAAGATAGAAAGCCCTGGAGGAAGCATAAGCGCTTTTTGACTACCAGCAATTAAACAGTCAATATTAGTAACATCAATGCGTTCTACACCAACAGCAGTAATACCATCAGCAATAATCATAATCTCAGGATTAATCTCTTTAACAGCAGCCGCTAACTCTTCAACAGGATGACGAAGACCACCAGCTGATTCAGATATCTGAACTGCGATTGCATCAATATTACTATCAGCTTTTACAGCTTCAACAATAGCTTCAACAGATACGGGAGTATCCCATTCATTTTTAATCTCAGTATTTTTAAGCCCACAAGCGATGGCAATTTTACCAAAACGCTCACCAAACTTACCAGAGTTTACGCTTAAAAGTGTGTTATTACAAAGGTTGTTTACAGCTGCTTCCATTGCACCAGTACCACTTGAAGCAAGCATAACTACTTCATCAGTATTAAAAAGTTTAAAAAGATGTTTACGAGTTTTTTCAAAGATAGCTTCAAATTCTGGTGTACGATGATGCATAGTCTCATCACTCATGGCATTACGAACATTTTGTGGTACCGGAGTCGGACCTGGTGTAAAAAGTAGCATTTATATTCCTACGAAGTTTATATTGTGTAAATTAAAACTTGATATTATATCGAAATAAGCTAAAAATATTATTTCTTAGGTATTCTTACCTAATATGAAATAATTTAATAACACTCTTTTATATGTTAGTATTTCAGATGTGTTTATCATATAAATATAAATTTTTTCTTTAAATATCTTCAAAAAAGGTAATAAATGACAATTTTCGATTCAACCATACTTGGTATTATAGAAGGGTTTACAGAGTTTTTGCCAATATCTTCAACCGGTCACCTCATAGTAGCTAGTAAGTTTTTAGGAATAGATGAGAGTTCTGTAAATAAAGCATTTGAAGTAATCATTCAATTTTCAGCTATTTTAGCGGTATTTTTTAATTATAAAGACAAGTTCCAACTTAGTAAAATATCTTTATGGATTAAAGTTTTTTCAGCCTTTATCCCTATTGGCGCTGTTGGTTTTGTTTTCTCTCATCAGATAAAAGAGTTATTTAGTATCAATATTGTGGCTATTATGTTTATAGTTGGTGGTATAATCTTTATATTAGTTGAGAAGTTTGCTCTACATGTAGAGTATGAAACCATAGATGATGTTGAAAAAGTATCACTAAAACAAGCTATGATTATTGGTTTTGCTCAAGTCTTTGCCCTCATTCCTGGAACTAGTCGTGCAGGTTCAACTATTATTGGTGCGTTGCTTGTAGGACTTAGTAGAAAAGCTAGTGCAGAGTTTTCATTTTTACTTGCATTTCCTGTTATGTCTGCTGTTACTGCATATGACTTACTTAAACATTATCATGAATTTACTGGGGCAAATCTTGTAAACCTAAGCATAGGCTTTGTAGTTTCATTTTTTGTAGCATTTTTAACTATTAAATTATTTTTAAATTTTTTGGACAGGTTCACTTTTGTTCCATTTGGAATATACAGAATCTTATTTGGAATAACTCTTTTATTAATATTCAACTAAACAATATACAACACTGGAACAATTATTGCTTTAACTTAGTTGTTCCAACGTGAACTTATTGTTAAAGGAGATATTATGCATACTTTAAGCAGATATAACGCCCACTTACATATAGTCTTAGAAAAACTAGAAAATAGTTTTTTTAAATTGAGTAGAAAGTTTTTATAAAAACTTTTAGCCTTACTTAACGGATTAAGCATCATGGCTATAATTCCAAGGATGGAATTTTACTTTATTGTTTTTAGTATCTTTTTAGCAAGAGATAATGCTTTTGCACGATGAGATAGTTTTCTCTTCACTTCATCATCTAATTCACCCAAAGTTTTATCATAAGTCAAGGGCTTAAACATTGGATCATATCCAAAACCACCATCACCAATAGCCTCAGCTAATGCAGTTCCATACATCCAACCATGAACACAATACTCACTATCTTTTGTAACTATTGCTATCGCAGCCGTATAATGAGCAGGTGAACTCTCTACATGTAGAGCCTTAATATCGTCAATCAATTTATATAAATTATCTTTATCGTTTGCATCAACTCCAGCATGTCTCGCAGAGTAAATTCCAGGTTTTCCATTAAGTATATCAACACTTATACCACTATCATCAGCCATTACAATCACATCTTTATCATCAAGTGCTTTAAAGACAGCACGAGCTTTTATAAGTGCATTTTCTTTAAAAGTATCACCATCTTCTATAATCTCAAACTCTTTTATCAATTCACTGTAAGGTATAACTTCATAATCTTCACAAAGTGCTTTTATCTCTCTAACTTTACCTTTATTAGATGTAGCTAAAACTAATTTCATATTTTATTCCTTATAAGTGTACATAATTTTGATTCGATATAATTGCGAAATTATACTATATATAAAGGCTTTCTATGTTCAAAAAAGTATTTCCCTTATCTTCTATTTTATTTTTAAGATTTTTAGGTTTATTTTTAGTTTTACCAGTTCTTTCTGTTTATGCACTAGATTTGGAAGGTGCTACTCCATTTTTAGTTGGTATTATTGTTGGTGGTTACGCACTAACACAAGCAATTTTTCAAATACCATTTGGAACTATGAGTGATAAAATAGGGAGAAAACCAACTATACTTATTGGTTTATTAATCTTCTTAGCTGGTTCATTAATTGCTGCATATTCTACAGATATATATATGCTTATGCTTGGTCGATTTTTACAAGGTGCTGGGGCTATTGGTTCTGTTGTAACTGCAATGATAGCAGACTTAGTTGAAGAAAAAACTCGTGGTCACGCTATGGCAATTATGGGTGGATTTATAGCTATGAGTTTTGCTATAGCAATGGCTATTGGTCCAGTAATAGCTTCTAATTATGGAATAGGTGTTATATTTTTAATAACATCTGCTTTAGCTATATTAGCTATTATTGTATTATTTGTAAAAGTACCAACCCCTCCACGAATCAAACATATATATCATGGTAAAACAAGTACTATAGAGATCCTAAAAGACTCAAACCTTTTAGGTATGGTTATCATAAATGCTATGCAAAAAGGTCTTATGACTGCTGCTTTTGTAATTATTCCCATTTTCTTAACTAAACCAGAGTATGGATTTAACTGGGACAAGAGTGAGCTATGGATGGTTTATGTTCCTGCTATGATTGCTGGTCTTATTGCTATGGGTCCTGCTGCTGTATTTGGCGAAAAGAAAAATATACCAAAACAAATCTTTATGGTTTCAATTATATTGTTTATTGCCTCATTTGTAATGATGGGGCTTACAGATTCTAGTTCAGTTTTCGTAACTGCAGTAATCTTTTTCTTTATAGCATTTAATATGATGGAGCCACTTGTTCAGTCAATGATATCTAAGTTTGCTAAGGTTCATCAAAAAGGGGCAGCATTAGGAATAGCTAACTCTGTTGCTTACTTTATGACTTTTATAGGTGGTACATTTGCTGGCTTATTTTTAAATGTTAGCGGACGTGAGACTTTAGGTTTAAGCATTGGTGCTATTGGCTTTTTATGGCTAATTTGGACTGCTATTAAAATGAAAAACCCACTAAAACATTCTCACTTATTTATACCAATAAATGAAGTTAATATGCCTAAACTTGAAAGTCTAGAAAATGAGCATATTGCAGAATGGTATATAAATGAAACTGAAAATCTTGTAGTTATTAAGTATGTTACATCTGCTATCGAAGAAGATGAACTAAAGCTAAAAATAGTAAACTAATTTAAACTTCCACAAAGAGGATGAACTTATAAAAAAGTTCATCTCTATATATCTAAAGTATAAATTTTAGTATTTACTATTTTTGAGGTACACAGTACATGTTGTAGTAACGACCTTCAAATTTAGGTGGCTTATCCATAACTGCGATATCTTCAACCATTGGCCAAACACGCATAAGTACTTCTTTTCCAGCTTCAGGATGAGCCATCTCACGACCACGAAGAAATACACGGAATTTTACATGAAAACCTTTTTCTAAAAATTCTCTTGCATGCTTAACTTTGTAAGCTACATCATTTTCAGCAATTTTAACAGATAATTTAATCTCTTTTACAACAATTTTTACCTGATTTTTTCTTTGCTCTTTTAGTTTTTTCTCTTCTTGGTATCTATATTTACCGTAATCCATGATTTTTGCAACCGGTGGCTTAGCAGTTGGAGCGATAAGAACTAAATCCATACCCAACTCGTTTGCTTTACTCATAGCATCATCAGTAGAAATAATCCCTAAAGACTCTCCACCATCTATATTACAACGCAACTCATCCACACGGATGTCATCATTCATTATTACACGGTCTTTTTTACTCAAAAATTTACCTCATTTACTTTAGTTTGTATAAGTGTTAAGAATTCTTCTTCACTTATTGTATATTGTTCTCTAGTTCTTCTGTCACGAATTGAAACAGTTTTACCTTCAACCTCTTCATCACCGATAATTATAAGCATAGGTACACGGCTCTTTTCAGCTATGCGGATTCTTTTATTTAAAGAATCATTCTTGTCATATATTTCACTATCGGCATTTATATCGATAAGTTTATCCGATAATTGCTTAGCGTATTCTTTATGAGTATCTGCTATTGGAACTATTGCTACTTGTGTAGGAGCTATAAACATTGGAAACTCACCAGCATAATGCTCAGTTAAAATCCCAATAAATCTCTCAAAAGAACCAAGAATAGCACGATGAATCATTACTGGCTGGATCTTTTCATTATTCTCACCGTTGTATTCTAATGCAAAACGCTCTGGTAAGTTAAAGTCTAGCTGTATTGTTCCACACTGCCACTCACGCCCAATAGCATCAGTAATTTTGATATCTATTTTAGGACCATAAAAAGCTCCACCACCCTCATCTATCTCATAAGGAAGATTATTTTTATCCATAGCATTTTTAAGTGCTTGAGTAGAAACTTCCCATACTTCATCATTTCCAACAGCTTTTTCTGGTTTAGTACTAACCATCATTTTATAATCAAACTCAAAAGTTGACATAATTTTATCTACAAAATCAACGACTTCTATAATTTGTTCTTCTATTTGTTCTGTTGTACAAAAGATATGTGCATCATCCTGAGTAAATTCACGAACACGGAAAAGACCATGAAGCGCCCCAGTAAACTCATGACGGTGAACTACACCATATTCAAAATACTTAATTGGTAAATCTCTATAAGAGTGAAGTTCATCTTCATAAACTTTAATATGACCAACACAGTTCATAGGCTTGATACCAAATTCTACATCATCAATAGTAGAAAAATACATATTCTCACCATAGTTTTGGTAATGACCTGATGTTTTCCATAAATCACTTCTTAACATTTCAGGACCACGAACTGGCTCATATCCACGCTTACGATGTGCTTTAAATAGAAGTGATTCTAATCTTGCACGAAGACGACCACCAGCAGGAAGCCAGATAGGAAAACCAGCACCAACTTCTTCACGAAATGTAAAAAGTTTCATCTCATTACCAATTTTTCTATGATCACGCTTTTCAGCTTCTGCAAGCATTGTCATGTGGTTCTTTAGTGATTCTTTATCTGCAAATGCTATACCATATATACGAGTTAGCATCTCGTTTTTAGAATCACCACCAAGATAAGCACCAGCTAACTTAGTAAGTTTAAAGTATCTAATCAATCCAACACTTGGAAGATGTGGTCCACGACACAAATCTTCAAACTCACCTTGCTTATATATAGAAACAGTATCATCAGTAATTCTTTCCATTACAGATAATTTTAAGTGATCGTCTTTAAATTTCTCTTTTGCTTCAGCCATTGTAATTTCATATTTTTCAATAGGATATTTTTTCTTAGCAAAAGAAAGCATCTGCTTTTCAATCTTTTTTAAATCTCCAGAGCCTATCTCTGCTTCAGTTTTAAAATCATAGTAAAAACCCTCTTTTACAGTTGGTCCGACATAAAATTCTGCATCTGGATAAAGAGATTTGATAGCTTGTGCCATTAAGTGTGCTGTTGAGTGACGAAGAATATCTAAAGATTCGGCAGAATTATCTAACTCTATCTCTTCGCCAGTTACACCCATCTGTGCAGCTGTAACTAAATCTAGTACTTCATCATTGTATTTTATTGCTATTGCGCTCAAATTTTTTCCTATATTTTATAATTCAGTTTTTAAAACTGCACCATTTGATGCATTTGAAACTAATAGTTGATAGCGTTTAAGCCATTTTGACTTAACTTCATTTTTGTAAGGTTTCCAAGCAGCTTTTCTTGAAGCTAAAATATCTTCACTTACATTTAATTGTAATAAATGAGCATCAGTATCTAACTCTATCTCATCACCATCTTCTATAAGTGCAATAAGTCCACCCTCTGCAGCTTCCGGAGAAACATGCCCAATAGATGCGCCTTTTGTAGCCCCAGAAAATCTACCATCTGTGATAAGTGCAACAGAATCACCAAGCCCCATCCCTTGAATAAGAGCAGTAGGAGCAAGCATCTCTTGCATACCAGGACCACCTTTTGGACCCTCGTAACGAATAACTACTACATCACCAGCTTTTACTTTATGACCCATTATTCCAGAAATAGCTTTAGGCTGAGAATCAAAACAAACTGCAGTACCTTTAAACTGACGCATATTTGCTTCAATACCAGCAGTTTTAACTACAGCACCCTCTAAAGCAAGATTACCAAAAAGAATTGAAAGACCACCAACTTGAGAATAAGCATGTTCATTAGTATGAATAATCGCTTCGTCTAAGATTACAGCATCTGCTATTCTTTCTTCTAAAGTTTCACCAGATATCATTAATGAGTCCATATTAAGAAGACCAGTACGACGACTTACCTCTTTCATAACAGCATTTACTCCACCAGCATTGTTAATATCCTCCATATGAACCGTTGTTAAAGATGGAGATATTTTAGCAATATGTGCAACTTTATCTGCTATTTTATTTATGTTTTCTATTTTATATTCTATGTCTGATTCTCTAGCTATTGCTAAAAGGTGCAAAACAGTATTTGAGCTACCACCCATTGCCATATCTACAACAAATGCATTATGAATTGCTTTTTCATTTAAAATATTTTTCATATTGTATTTTGAGTTATCTTCCATCTTAGCTAATTCAACTATGCGACGAGCCGCTTTTTTAACAAGTTCAATACGTTCTGGAGTCATTGCTAAGATAGTTCCATTTCCTGGAAGTGCAATACCCATAGCTTCACATAAAGTATTCATAGAGTTCGCTGTAAACATACCAGAGCAAGAACCACCAGAAGGACAAGCTTCACACTCAATCTCATAAAGTTCTTCGTCTGTCATTTTACCTTCAGCATGTTGACCAACTGCTTCAAATGCAGTAGATAAATCAATAGGAGTACCATCAGCCTTATGCCCAGCAGCCATAGGACCACCTGAAACAAAAATAGTTGGAACGTTCACACGAAGCGCACCCATTACCATACCTGGAACAATCTTGTCACAGTTAGGGATACAAATCATAGCATCTAACTGGTGTGCATTCATAACAGTTTCAATAGAATCAGCAATAATCTCACGAGATGGTAGAGAATAAAGCATACCCTCATGACCCATAGCAATCCCATCATCAACACCAATAGTATTAAACACAAATGGAACACCACCAGCCTCACGAATAGCTTCTTTTACTATTTCACCATATTCATGCAAGAAAAAATGCCCCGGAATAATATCTATATAAGAGTTTGCAATCCCAATAAATGGCTTGTCAAAATCCTCATCTTTAAGACCCGTAGCTCTCAGTAAAGAACGGTGTGGCGCTTTATCAAAGCCTTTTTTAATAATATCACTTCTCATTAAATCTCTTTTTGTTTTAAATATAAATGCAATTATAGCACTTTTTTTATAATTTACATTAAAAACTCTTTACAAACAAAAATTAAATGGTTATAATTCCGGCTCACTTACTGACTTGGTCTAGTAAGAGTATGGATGCGGGAGTAGCTCAGTGGTAGAGCACGACCTTGCCAAGGTCGGGGTCGCGAGTTCGAACCTCGTCTCCCGCTCCATTTAATTTATCATTATATAAACTGTGATTTCATTCACTATGCCCGGATGGCGAAATTGGTAGACGCAGGGGACTTAAAATCCCCCGGTAGCAATACTGTGCCGGTTCAAGTCCGGCTCCGGGCACCATTGATATGAAAGATAACTGGTGCCATCGCCAAGTGGTAAGGCCGCAGCCTGCAAAGCTGCTATCCCCAGTTCAAATCTGGGTGGCACCTCCAGTTTTATATACTATAACAAAACACGTGGATCTTTGGCAGAGTTGGTCGAATGCACCGGTCTTGAAAACCGGCGAGGGTTATACCTCCCAGAGTTCGAATCTCTGAGGGTCCACCACTTCAATCCCCTAATATAGGGCTTTCAAACACCTTTTAAACAATCAAAAACTTAATAGTAACAGTAAAGTAACAGTTATTACACTTTTCAACCTACCTATTTCTATATTAATCTTAAATATTTTTATCAATTCTATGTCTGTGTGTCATACAATTCAATCCAAACAATTTTTTACTATACACTATTAAAATGGATACTAAAAAACTCTTAGAAAATATCAGTAACAACTGTTCAGCCGAACTATCAAAATACAAATATAATAAAAGTTTGGATATTTCTGATAAATACAGAAAAGGTAAAGTGACATCGTATCAATATGTGTTGGATTTAATCTACCACTTTTTTGAAAAAGAGAGATTGTTAAAAATTGAATTTGAGAGTATAATTTCTAAAGAGTTGGATAACACTTCTCTGTTAAAAATGGTGATTACAAAAATGGAATTAATGAAGTTTTGAGTGAGATAAAATCTCAACTCAAAGAGGGGAAGAAATGACTACATTTGAGAAATTCTATCTTAGATTAAAAATCTCACTCCACCTTTTGAAGAAGAGATTATTGAGGGTTTAAATCATTCTATGAAGTAAACGGTAAGTTATACTTTTCCAATCTCTTAACAATTAAATCTAATAAAAAATATATTGCATCTGAAAGGTAATCAGTAACAAAGTCCATATCAAACTTATTTAAAGAAATAATAAAATCTTCTATTTGAGTATATATAGAAATTGAGTACCTATCTAAATTAAGTGTTTTGTTATTAAAATCACTATTTAGTTTTCTATAAAAAACATAACTTATAGAAATTAATTCTGATAGTCGTTTATTGTAATTTGGATTTTTAATCAGCATATCTATAATTTCGGTATCACAATCATTATCCACATTCTTAAAATTATTAATTATGTTGAAAACGGATTCAGTAATCGGTTTAATTTCACCACCATCCAATTTATTAAATATATTATAAGTAATACTAGAAAACAATCTTTCTATGGATTTATCATTACTAGAATCATATTTCGATGTATTAATAAAACCAAAATTTAAATCTGAAGTGCAACTTTTAAGTTAAAAAATCATACCTTTTTTTCCTTAAGCTGCTGCTTCAAGTTCATAAAAAACTTCATTTGAAGTTCTCCAATTGAGAGATTTCCTTGGTCTATTGTTTAATTTGTCCTCAATCATTTTGATATATTCTGGAGTGATATTTTTAAAGCTAGTACCTTTTGGTATATATTGTCTTATCAATCCATTTGTATATTCATTTAATCCTCTCTCCCAAGATGAGTAAGGATGACAGAAATAATACTCACAATCTAAAGCCTGAGATATATTTTTATGGTTTGAAAATTCCAATCCATTATCAGATGTGATGGTTTGAATTTTATCTTTAAATGGCAGTAATATTCTTTTAATTTCAGCCTCTACTTCATCAGCCTTTTTTGTTGTTGGAATAGATATTACTGATAATAGTGAAACTCTATCTACAGCTGTAGTAATGGCACCTTTTCTATTGGTTCCAATAATTGTATCAATCTCAAAGTCACCCAGTCTAGTTTTCTCATTAACTATCTTTGGTCTTTGTGATATTGACACTCTATCTTTTATCCTTCCTTTGTGTTTAGCCCCATACTGTGCTCTTCTCTTCCCTGTATGATAAAATCTCAAATGAGTGTGTAAATCTCCACCTTTGAGTTTATCTTCCCTAATATACTGGTAGATTCGTACATGAGATATTTCAAGTCCATCTCTTATATTTAGCATTGCTGATGTTTGTTCTGGAGAAAAATCTTCTTCTATATATTTTACTATATGTGAAATCATATTTTTGGTCATTTTCTTATTGGAGTTTTTTGAAGCATACATTCGCCTATCACAAGAAACCTTATCAGCTTTGGTAGCTGTATATCTTTTATGAAGTTTACTGCTATTCCTACTTAGCTCTCTACTAATTGTTGATTTATGAACCACCAACTCTTTAGCTATTTCCACTTGAGTAAATCCAGCCTTTTTATAAGCTTGAATTTGGTATCGTTCCTCTCTAGTTAGATGTTTATAATTACTCATTTACTTCCTTATCTTTGGTTGGATTTTTGAAGTGAAAATTGTAACATCTAACTACTTCAAATCCAAATCTATAACTTTCATTTTTAAGTTTTTCAAAAGTTGCACTTCAGATTTAAATTTTGGAAAATTAACAATCATATTGTTAAAATAATTTGTTGTTAAGAATGTCGGATATTCATCTATAATGTATTTATCTATATCACTTACAGAATAATTATATTTTAGCTTTAAATATGGGTGAATAAGTTGTGCAACAGCAATTATGATTGATTGTTTTCTCTCTAAATCTATATCATTGAGTAGCATATCTGTGTGATATTGAAAACTCGATATTGTTTCTCTGTATAAATTTATAATATATAAATCCTTTATATATTTCTCATTTTTACCTAATACTTTAGTGCCATTCATTTGTATCCTTTTTTTGTGTAGGTACTATCTATTTTAAAAACTAAATTATCTAGACTGATTAATTAAAAGTATCATTAATGATACTCTTACCACCGATTTTACCTTTGTAAAAGTTATTATCAACATACCTATTCATAGTCGTAGTAACTTTGCTATGCCCCAAATGTCCACTTAACGATACTATATTAAATCCATTCTGTAACATCTGAGTTGCGAAAGTATGTCGGAGATTGTAAAATCTTTTATACTTAACATTACAGTATTTGAGATATGTTTTCCAACTGCCCTTACTGATTTCACTCACATCTTTATAAGGATTTTTATACTGAGTTAAAAAAACTGACTCACTATCCAAATCTATACATAAAACCTTTTGACTTTTTAAGGCATTGTAACTCTCCTCTGTCATATCAATCACTCTCACACCAGTTTGAGTTTTAGTTGTTTTCACCCTAGCATTTCTCATTGTTTTATCAATATTGATAGTTTTATTTTTAAAATCTATATCTCTCCAGCACAAAGCAATCATCTCACCACTCCTCATACCACTGCCATATGAAAGATAGATAAGGTTTTTGAGTTGTGTTCTACTGAACTCCATTGGCTTTGAAGCAGAGTCTTTTATAAAATTATCATTCTCAGTTAAAATCAATTTCATTTCACTATCAGAATAAGATAAACTTGTGTCATCAATACTTTCAAATTTCAACATATCTGTATCTAACAAAGGGTTTTCAGATATATATTTTTTCTTTTTCGCTGATTTTATTATGATACTTAGAACACTTCTAATATCTTTTATTGACTTTGTGACACTAAAACTTTCAACTACCCAATTTTGCCACTCTTCAATATGAAATGATGTTATCTTGTCTAATCTAAAATCTTTAAAGTATGGTTGGATATATCTCTTGCACTTTTCTTTGTACCCATTATATGTTTCAATCTGCACTTTGTGTTTTTTCAAATCAATCGCCATATGAGAAAAGTCACCAAACAAAGGTATAGCATTTTCATTTTCTATGCCCTTTCGTTCAATATCTAAATCTCTTTTTAGGTTACTTAGCTCCCAGAGGATAGTCTCTTTATTTTTTTCAATATATCTTTTTTCTGATTTAGTCGCTTTCTTATTAGTAGATTTGTGAACTCTCTCAGTTTTATTTTGAAAATATACTCTCCCATCCACATACCAAAAACCATTTCTTTCTCTAACATTGATATTTTTACTAAAAGTTACTTTATGAAAAAGTGTGTCATTCATTTGAGAGATTTTTTTCTCAACAGTATTCATAGCAATCATTATGCAACTCTCCTTTTTCTTTGTAGTGAGTGGATAATAGATTTATGGATATAAATCTCTCCATCCATCTTTTTAAAGTGTTCGTCCATTTTGTAGTTACCACTCTCAACAACTCTACGATACATTTGTCTGTATCCTAACCCATTATTAATTGCAACATCTTTGATGGTTATCCAGTTTGGTATAAATTGAATAACCTCTTTCATATTTTGAATTTCTTCGTAAATCGAAATGAGAAAATCTCTATCACTTATTTCTTTATTGTAAGATAAATTGTTAGTAACCATTGTGTCTCCCTCTCTCTTAATATACATATATTATATCTGTAGCTTTAGTCCTTTTATAGGGCTAAGAAGCACTTATCTCACTAAACATTCCCTGATGTCTTCTGATGTCGGGCTATAGTAATTTAAGGTCGTAGTGACATTGCGATGTCCGATAAATGACTGAGTTATTTTTGGATTAATTCCCTTTTTACTGAACTCAGTTATAAGTCCTTTGCGAAAGCTATGAGTTGAATACTCTTTACCTAGAACCAACTGGATTAGTATGTTAAAATCTTTTGTAAAACCTATATGGTTAAGCTGACTTCTTTTATTGTTTCTCTTATGAATAAAAAGTGACTCTGTGTCAGTTTCATCTTTAACCAATTTTTTCAAAATATTTATAGAGTTTTTTGAAAGTGGTATATGTCTAACTATTTTTTGTTTTTTGACAAAAACTGATAATTCAGAGTTCTCTATACCATTTTGAATATCTTCAATTCTAATATCTAAAATTTCGGATACTCTTAGCCCACTTAAAAATAGCAACTCTATACTTCTCAACCATTTCACTTTTGTAGTTTCAAAAGTTTCCAAACCATTTATGTATGATTTCAAGATTTTGTACTCTTTTTCTAAAATTGGTTTTGAGTTTCTATGGGTATTTGTAGGTCTGCTCATAATTTACTCCTAAAAGTATTAATTTACATCATATTATCTACTTCTAATGTGTTTGTAAAGCCGTTATTGATGGGGTTTCAAAGGGATTCCCCAAGGAGAGGAAAACTTATTAATATATCTAAAAAAATACTTTATGCAGATTGCTTAAAATAATGATTTTTTATCATTTGTAGCTTAACTGTTGTATAGTCTATTATTTTTATCTTTCCATTAGTAAGTTTATCAAACATCACAAAATACTCTAGATAGACACTCAAATTTCTATTTATTTGAAAGTAATAGTTTCTAAGAGAATAAAAATCTGATGAAGTTTTAATATTAAACCATTTTATAAACTCATTTGGATATTGCCCATATCCATCTAATAGAACATTTGAGAAATAGCCAATTAAATATTCTAAGTCATCAAAATCTGTAATGTATCCACTCTTTAAAACCTTTTTCATTACTATGATGTTTTTATGATTTGAACTAATAGAACTATATTTAAAATCTTCCAGTGTTTCTTCTAGGATAAACTTCATCTCATTATCTAAAACTAAAAGTTGTTTTGATTGCAGTTGCTCATTTAATTTTTCTTTGACCTCATTAATATCAATATAATGCATACAATTTACAAACTCGAAAGAGATTTCATTATTTTTAATCATATCTTTGATTTTACCTTTAGCTATACATAACTCTTTTGAAGCAACTTTAACTGTAACCATTGTATTTTCATCCATTGTTTTTTTCATTTTTTTATCCTATTCATAATTGGTAGATTAACTGATAAGCAGCGACACATTAAATAACGATACGAGAGAGTGCTTTCAGGTACTTATTTTATTTCCTTTATTTTTAATGTAGTGAATTTTGATTCTCTAAAAGTATTTTTTTGTTTTATTCTCTCACCCAATTTATATATAGGTTTGTTCTTTTCAATTTCTGACAACCTGTCAATTAACATGTGCAAAGAATTAATCTCTACAAAATCTGTATCTCCTATCTCATATACTTCGAACTTTTTATATTTTTTAAAATTCTGATAAGTATGTGGAAATCCTATATCTGCATTATCATACATTTTAACCATTCTGATATAGTTAGCATAAAATCCAGCATCCCTAATTTTTTCTATTGCTTCTCTTTTAGAATAATAACTATCCCTATTAAACTTTGATTGAAATAGTCTTAAAGATGCATTAGAGACTAACAATTTTTTACCAATAGTCTTTGTAACTATTTCCCCACTCTTTATCAGATGATTAACTGGTTTATTGGGTATTTTCAACATCTTTGAAAGTTGGTTTTTAAATAGTATTGGTATGTAATCAGAGGTTAGCATTATGCTACCTCGTCTTTTTTATCATAAAGATTATTTAAATGAACAATATCAATGAGATACTCATTTTCATTATTTAATTCAGCATACACATTGTCTTTTTTAGTAAGTTCATCAATAAAAAATTCAATAATTTCAACCTTAGTCATTTTATTAAGGTTTTTATATGTATCATCACTTAGGTATGTTGAAAATGGATTACTTTTATCCTTATCCACATTAAGTGATAACAATGGTGTATCTTCTCCACTCATTACAGTTGTAAAATCTTCATCATCTTCCAACTTACTCATTTTGATAAGTTTACTCATAGATGGTTTTAACATTATTGATAATTCAGCGATTGATAAATTTGACACTCTATCATCTTTAATCAAGTTGATATATCTATATACAGTTCTCTCTTCTAAATCATAATATTCATAAAGTCTTTTAAAATCATCTTTACTAAGATTATCTTTTGCAATAGTAAGAATATTTCCCATTTGAATATAGTTAAAAGTCAATCTAACTGTTCTGCTATACATCTCTGTTATTAAAGTTTTATTTTCATCAATATATGGTTTTAATTCTTTTAAATATCCATCATATTTAGGATTAACCAATGTTGCTTGTACAGCATCTTGTTTTACTGAATTTAGTTCAGCTTTTTCATTCTTTTTTTTCATAATTTTATTCCCTAATCTTTCTTGTATTCTTTTTTTTATCTTTTGTGTTTGAATCTCATTTTGAGAGATTAACTCATTTGCAGTATCTACTACTACTTCTCCTTCTGTTGAATTTGGGTTAGTTTCTGTAACAGGTTTTTTCAATTTATTTCCTTTGTTGTTTTCCGACAATACAGCCGATTTTCGATGGGGCTTTTACACCAACTCTTTCCTTTTAAGTACCCTAATTATATTTGAAGCTTTAGTCCTTTGTAAGACCTAACATCATCTTTTTTCATAAAAAACTTTCTCTATAAAAAGGTATCTGTAAATAAATAGGTGCTTTTTTGAAAATTCTTTGTGTGATAGGGAAGAAAGTGTTATATATTGGCTTGAGTAGGCTTATATCTATAAATGAGTATAACTATTCAAAGAAGCTTTATGAGTGTTCTTGACATATGAGAACTATGCTAACAACAACAAAAATAAAGTACCGTCATCGATGACAAAGATTAAATGCAAAAAATAAGAAAAGCGAGTATAAATAATAATGAAATTAGCATTTATACTAGAACGACCAGCTACCTTTTCTACCAACTAAGGTAGCTACTCTATTAGAGTAAAAAAGCTGATAGAAAATCCTCTAAACCCTTTCCTTTTGAAATAAAATCAAAATTTGTCAATCAATCATAACTCCTATATTAAATTGATACTTTTACACAATCAGCTCATCTTTCACATAAGAATAATCACCAAAAATATGAATAAAAACTCAGAAAGGAAATTTCAGTAATAAATAAAAATGGTAGAAGAAAATTATTATAGGAAATACAAAATGCTAATTAACATCAACAAGAGTCTTAACTTCAAAGACGAACTAAATATCATTATCTCACTTGGGATAGATACACTCAAAATTCAAATCGAACAAGACCAAGATAAAGAGCTAGACCAAATCATAAAAACAACAATGGAACATCGATAGGTAGAGTACAAGGGGATATTATAACTCTATATGGACTCAATCAAATTACTCCATATGAATCACAATTAAAGATATTACAAAATCTATTCAAGAACTACATATATATAATCATACAGCCAGATTTAGATATAGATATATTTGGACTTGCAAAAAATAGAATTAGTTCAGTATATGACACAAGTACAGCTAGATTTTCTCCATCACCAAGGGAGCAATTAAAAAGTGATTATATACACCTTAGTGGTATTGGCACAACTCATATTATTATTCCTGATGACAAAAAGCATAGACCACTACTGAGTCAAATCAAAAGACAGATAAAACTAGATAATTCTCAGATAAAAGCTGTTATTCAAGTGCATCACCCAGTTCATCAATCATGTTACAAAAAATATTATGAAAAAAGTAATAAAGTAACAGCTATTGGTAAGATTATAAATAATATAAAATCAAAGGATGGTTCTGTCAAGAAAAAGGAGAGAAGCAGTTTTATTCATTTTAAAATTCAAGAAGAAAAGCATTTAAACAAAATAAATGCCTTAATTAAAAAGGGTTCTTATAAGATAGATTATAATCCATTGGCTGAAAATGGGAATGATAGATATATAGCATACAAAAGCTCAAAAAGAAGCCTACTCAAGCACTACAATAAATTTAATAGATATTTATCAAAGGGTTATGATGAAGATTTCATCAATGAGCATATAGAAAATATTGTTACTGAATTTAAGAACCAATATATTACGGATGAAGATGAGTACGATAAATTTGAGATACAATATATGAATAAATGGATGAGGATAGAGCATGTAATTAAATTTGATAAATCAGATGAACTTACTTTTGAGCCTACTCAGATTAAATATTTAGCTCAGAAAATTTATCAAAAAACAAACAGATTAAAAACTAGAATTTTCAACATAGGACAAAGAGGTAATAAGTCTAGACTTGATGAGTATATCAAACTTAATAATAAAAAAGCACCAAAAGAACTTTATAATTTAGAAGCTGTCAAAAATAACTTTTATGAGTATCAGCCATCAGTTGAAGACATATATCAAACTCTTAAAGACTTCATAGAAAAAATCAACTCTCTTTAGGTCTTTTAAACTGCTCAAACACTTTGGGGTATATCTCCAAAATATTATCTTGGTCAAAATAAAGCTTGTCACCTATGCTTGTAAAAGTTATATCTAAGTTATTTACCATGTACAAAATCAGTTCGCTAACCATTGTTGGTGATGAGTCAAATTCATGTACTGAGTGAATTGTAAATTGGTAAGGCTTGTAAAAACTCACTATATCTCGGATAACATGAAGACTCTTGTCGGTAACTATGGTTACATCACCAAAATGGTAAGCTTCAATCAGATACAACATTTCATTTAGCTTTTCATCGTATTGTTTCTTGGATTGATTAGGATTTAAATATATGATTATCATCAGTAATTATAGAGGAAATTTAATTTGAAGGGAAGGAATTATCTATTAATTTGTTTTTCTATGATGGTACAAAAAAAACATATCTGCATTAAGGATTGGTACATTATAATACATTTTGTATCTGTAAAAAAGCCACTTAAAAGACCTTTTAAATATAGTGTTTTAGGTTGCTTTATTAAGTTTATCCATATACTCACTTATAGATATAAATAACCGTATAACTAAAGATTACGGAGTATATAAAATGAAAAAATATATAGAAGTTTGTTACTCATTACCAGAGGAAACGATTATAGAAATAGAGATAATTCAATTGATAAAATCTACTGAACAGATTAAAGTTTCAAAATCTGAAATAGTTGAGAATGTTCTTGTTAATAGCTTTGATATATTTGAAGAAGAACTGGAATATGTTGATATACTTAGAGCAATAGTTACTGATTTTATAGAGCCAATTAAACAGACTTATACTATTTCAGTAGATATTATTGATAAGCTTGATTATTATGCTCATGCACTTGGGATTAGTCAGGCACATTTGATTATGGCTAGTATTGTATTCGATGAAAAATAATGTTATTTTCCTTTTATCAATCCACTATATAATTTTTGACATTGTGTCACTATTAGTTTCCACACAGTCAATAAAAGCTAATATTTTCTTTAACATTGACTAAAAGTATCTTTTTTGATACTATTAGATATATTTAAAGTATCTTTATTGATACTAATCGGAGATATTATGTTAAGAGAAATCATCATACAAGACTTAGTTACTAGAAAAAAATCGATGGAGATATCAAGTGATAATATTTCAAAAATATCAGGAGTAAGTATTGCAACCGTAAAGAGAACTTTCTCAGGTAAAAAAACATCTTTAGAAAGTATTGAAAAAATTGCTCTCTCTCTTGGATACTCATTTGAAGTTGCTATAAAACCAAGTCTTACTCCAAAGATGATGTATGAAGAACAGATAAAAAGAAAAGCTGATAACATAGTAAAAAAGATACTAAGAACATCTGCACTTGAAGACCAATCTCCTGATAATGAAACAGTTCAAATAATTATGGCTAATGCACTTAAAGCCATCAAACAAATACCTAAGTCGGAGATATGGGTATGATAACCTTTGATAAAGAGGGAGAAACTCCACTTGATGATATTTCAGGGCTTATTCCAAAGATAACTACTAGGACTGAATTAGACTCAGAGGAAGCGAAAAGTATATCAAATGCTTTTTTGAAATATTTATTACTACCTAGTGAAGCTAAAAATAT
>Ga0256842_1001160_pt1 | contig 21749 bp, 34 predicted proteins | sample 4559240metaG_FD_185973 | JGI IMG/M metagenome (GOLD analysis project Ga0256842, IMG submission 185973) | Hydrothermal vent microbial communities from Guaymas Basin, Mexico - 4559-240 | ecosystem: Environmental > Aquatic > Marine > Hydrothermal vents | place: Mexico: Guaymas Basin | collected... | reverse complement strand
ACGTTACCCATACAAGTATTGAGACGTGGATAGACGTAGGAGAAACTGTGTATGCAAACATAGTTTCTCCTCACGACATCATCATTAGTTCGCAGAGCATAGCAATAGCGAACCAGGTTGGTATGCGTTACCAATATCTGTTCTCGTTCGTGAAGGTCTCGTCCGCATACTCATTAGTGGTTACAACCACTACCGCAACGTCTACTAAAACAGTTTTGAAGGATACAATGGAGTCTCTGCGCGAAACAACGATCGCTGGCGTTGCGTTGATGGTTATGAGCATTCTCATAGTTGCCGCGATATATCCGTTGATTAGGGTTACTTCCAAGGTAGGCGAACTAGGATCGTAATCGTTAAACGAGGACGTATCGCTTTACGCGTTCCCTCAATCCTTCCAGCATAAACGTGAAGAATCCGGCATCCCTGAGCTTCTGATCTATCTTGTACAGCTCTTCCGCGACCTTGTCGAAGCTTCCTCTGTACGTCTTTACCAATTCGTAGGGGCTCTGCTCTACGTAGCCGAAGCCCTTGAGTATCTCCTTGGCTCGTGGATGCGCTGTGATCGCCTTGATCCTGTAGTACCCCGTACCCTCCTCGATTATCTTGAAGCTTACGCACTTCCTTGGCTTCAGCGGATACTCGAAGAGCACGGCTATTGGCTCGCCGTGCTCGTACGGAGATACTCCGATCCCTACGTACGCTAGCCACTTATCCATTAGCTCCGGGCTCCACATCTCTACGAGGTACCTTACGTGGGGAGCGTAGCGGATCAGCGTCTCGGCTGGATAGCCGTAGTACGACCATCTGTGCTCGATCCACCAATGATCTGGATCGAACGTTGTTCCCAGCCTAACGTCTCTAGCGATAGAGTGTAGCAACGCTATCAGTTGCTCTCCTTCGATGACCTGCCCTTCTAGCCCCTTCAAGAATCTTCTTATCGTTTCGTCCGGTGCCCACACCTTTAGCACCAGGCATGGATAGCCCCAGTTGAGTAGACGGGGTATGAGGTGGCTAGGCATACCTCGCCTCCCGAATCATTCCGCTGGGATCGCGGTAGATAATTACTTTGCGCTCGGGATCGATCGCCACGATATCCTCCCTACGGATCCTCGTACCGTCGGGGAGACGGATCGCATCCTCCCTCAGATCGATGACTATCCACATCCCGGGCTTTGATCGGATCAGGATCCTCTCGGCTAGCTTCTGAAGCAGGCTCAGCACCCCTGCTCACCGCGCTGTGCAACGTATGGAGAGCTATCTCGGTTGCGGTACCATGGAAGAGTTTATATCCCACGTTTCCAGAGGATGATCACGGTGAGGTCGCATGCCCAGAACGGGTCTACTCGAGGAACTAGCTAAGAAGTACGGCATTGAAATCCGCGAAGTAAAGAGCAAGCTAATGAAGAATGCTGTCGAGGCAGCTAAGAGGCTGTACAAGGAGCTATACGGAGCTGATGTGCACGAGGTTAAGGGAGACTTTAACAGATGGGTCAAGTGCGTCGGAGCGTGCGTAAGGGCTATGTGGAGGATAGTGCACGAGAAGAAAGAGATTCCAACCGTTGAAGAGATCCTCGAGAGAGCTCGAGAACTCGTTGCTACCCCTGCCTAACGCTCTAGAAGTTCCTAGATCCATACCTATCCCAGCTCCTCTTTTTCATCGTTTCCCCGTTTCTCGGTGCGGTCGTTCCTACATTGATGTCGCTCTACGTTTATCAAGCTCGATAGCTAGGCGGATCCTCGGGAGCGTGCATGAATCTCGAGGATATTGGTCAGAAGGCGTTCAGCTTTGCGTTGATCTACGCGTTGCTAACCACGGTGTTTACCATAGCCATGCTCTCGGCAGGGATCAATCCACCCGCAACGTTCAAGGCGCTCTACCTCCCATCGACGTTCTTCTCGAAGTTCGTGATGGATCTGAGAAGCAAGCTTCCGTCGAACTACGTTCCCAGCGACGTGTTCGCTACGATGGCTACCATCACGGCTGTGGCGGCGATCGTGCAGTTCGTGTTCTCGTTGCTGTGGGGATTCCTAGCGCTGATAACGGTCTTCGCCTACATTATTCCAGCCGAGTGTAGCTTCCTCGTCCCCGTGCTGTACTTTATCGGTGCGTTTCTGCAGGGAATGGTGTGGTACTACGTGATAGTCAGGGTGCTGAGCAAGCTAAGGATGTGGTTCGTTTAAGGTGGGGAAAATGGCTCTGAACATCCTTCAAGGAGAGTACAGCCCTGCCGAGATCAGGATAAGGATAGCGTTCCACATACTCAACGAGGTAGTTCCCAGGATGCTCGAGGAGGGAACCCCGATAACGACCAAGGTAGCGCTCGCGTACACGTGGCTACGCTTCGTATGCAAGGTGCTACCTAGGGAGTGCCCCGAGAACCTACCGCACGAGCTAGAGAAGTGGAGAGCCGATACCATAGAGCGCGTAGCGGAGATCCTCATCACGTACGCCGTCAAGCTCCTAGGAACGGGAGTGCTACCGCCCGAAACAGCTACGAAGATAGCTATGCAGAGCACCTCGATGGTATGAACCATGAAAGAGTTTATATCCTACCTTACGGCTGGAAGCAACGGTGAACCCGAATGGCAGAAGCACCGAGCTGGGCAGAGGTCGAGGGAGGTCTTAGGAACGTTATAACCGTTGTAGGCGTACTGATGGGTGCAACCATCCTAGCCGGTACGGCAATATACGTCGTCAGCGAGTTCAACAAGAGCTCTGGAGGTGTGATAACAAGCGACGTGAACCTGATAGGCAAGGCTCTACCATTCCTCGGCATCGTCGGTATCATCGCAGGCGTTGCAGTACTTCTAGTGATCCTAGTACCGGTAATCAGGAGTATGACAGGAAAGTAAGCTATCGTAACGTCTACTCGATCCTTATCTCAAACGATCTGTTTTTCCTTCTTACAACTATTCTCCTTCCGCTTACGCAAGTATACCTGACCTCGAATCCTCCGTTGGTGAACATCTTGACCACGGCATCGATGAGCTTCTCGACGTCTCGGCTCGTGCAACCCGCTTCATCGGCTACGAACAGTAGGTCTATCATCGACTCCTCGAATCCCTTGTTCCGAGAGTAGAAGTTTGCGTCGAATGAACGCACATAGATCACCCAAGGTCTCGATCTGTTCTAGGTTTATATCCACTCCATAAGCTTTGTAGAGCTTCGCACCCATCGACTTGTACATGCAGACGTTGTCCTCGCACTTCAGCTCGTTGCGGAGTCGCTCGAAGAGCTCGGGTCTGCGCCTACTTATGATGTGCAGAAGCTTCCTGACCTTGAGCCTTCTACCGTTCGAGATGCTTAGCCGATGAAGATCCTCGTCCCTACACACCGCGATCAGCACCTCCAGAACGCTATCCATTCTCTGCTCCCATTGAGCGGTAATTAGCCTAGGAAATCTATATGCGTTGCTGGTGTGGATCCATGAACCTCGTTGATCTCCTCCCCAAGTGGTTGGCGGACAGGATCGCTGCTATGACCCGAACGGACGACGCGCTGGAAGCCGTGAGTAGGCTCTGCTCGATGCGAATGACCGAGCTCGCGCTCATCACGCTCCAAGGAGCGATGAATCCCCGCGGTGAAGGGCTCGAGGTAGTGCCGATCTCGATGAAGCTGGATGCGTGCTTCGTGATCGACGAGGACGAGCATCACGGATACGTAGTTCTCGAAGGCGAGCACGGCGGGGCTCGCGACATCGTTTGCATAGCCTTCGAACAGCACGAGGTTTCGGAAGGAGGAATAGAGGAGGGTGGAGAGTACGTAAGGAGATGGATCACGTTCAGACCATGTACGAGGAACGAGTACGAGTACGTGGAGACCCTCGTCGAGGGATCCGAGAAAAGCGTGTTCGTGAAGATGGAGAGCGCGTAGCTCCGCGCTACTTCTCGGATACGAACACTAGGATCAGCCCCATCACTATCGCTAGCGTGAACACTATGTGTGCATACGGAGGTACGAAGCCTAGGCTGAAGAGGAGCTCTATCGCTACGCCGAAGCATATCAGCCCTATCCCGATGCTTTTCACGCTCCCCCTTCCGGCGAGCCCGATCAGCAACGCTATCGGTATGAGCTGTACCAACCACGCTAGGTACCCCTTAAGCATCTTCGCGTACTCGTACTTCGGAACCTCGCAACGTTCGAGGAGCTCCCCGCTCGTAGCGTTGTACACCTCGATAACGATCTTCGCGTAGTCGCTGACGTTGATATCGTAGTAGTAGTTGCAGAGACCCTCCAACGAACTCGTCGAGTTACACATCGCGTCGAGATCCGTAAAGTTCAGATCCTTGACGAGCACGGTATCGTTGTATACCTTTACCTCGATCGGTTGACACTCCTCGGTATAGTTGTAGTTGTATATACACGTATACACGATCCTCAGAAGATCGACGTCGATGTAGCCGATCCTCACGTTCACGGCAGAGAAGTTGTAGACCACGACCTCGCTGAACCGAACCATTATCGCGGTGGTGTTCGTGGTGTTCGTAACGGTCACCTCTATCCCCTGCGCCGTTACCACAGCTGTGGGGTTTGGCGAAGCAAGTCCAGCGAGTGAAGTGCATAGATATAGCGCTAGCACGAGCGCTATGTAGAGAGCTCTACCCATGCTTTCACCGCGCGGATATATACCTCGTAGCTTCATAAGCGTTCGGTGTTGGGTATGGATGGTTCGTTCCCGTTCTACTTCCCGATAGACGTGCTGACGAGCCCGTTCACGTTGATAGGGATAGCCTTCATTCTATTCGGCGCGATAACCGTGCCGCTAACGGTGAGGAGGATGCTTAGGAGGGGAGAGATCGCTGATCTCTACGCGCTGATAATAGATAAGCAACATAGGAAGATATACAGGATCCCGATGGTAAAGCTCGCCGATAGGATATACGGAGCAACGAAGGACATGATGCTCTTCCTATTCATGCCTTCGCGGAGCGTTAGCTATACGTGCTGGTTCAGCTCCAAGGTTCCGTGCGTCCTAGCGTACAAGAGGAACTACATAGCGCTACCCATCGATCCAGCCTTCGTAAGCGCTCTATCCGCGCTGATGCGTACGGAGGAGCTCGCCGACATTCCAAAGGACGAGCTGTCAAAGATAATATCGCACCTCTACTCGATGCAAGAGAAGCTGATCGGGCACATAAAGATCTCTCCATCGCTGGAGATAGCGATGGCGTTCGACGTGGAGAAGATGCTTACGGAGTACTTCGATAAGGTGATGGACGACGCGTGCGAAGCGATACAGCACTTCTTCGCGATGTCCAGGAACTACCAGACGTTCCAGAAGTACGTCGAATCGATGCAGAAGTTCGTGACGGCGAAGTACGCGTGGATGAGGTGGTTGATACCGCTACTCATAACGATCGGCATAGTGTGGATCCTAGTGAACGCAACGTTCTCGTGGTGAGGCGCATGGGTCTCGACTCCCTGAAGAACATAGCTACGCGCCTGATCTCTAGGAGGAGCGTTGCCAACGCTTGCGAGAAGCATAGGCTGTTCGCCAAGATAGCTACGTGTAGCAAGTTCACGACGGATCCGAGCCTCGGGAAACCGTGCTTCGTCTGCCGAGGGAAGGGGGTCTTCGTTAGCTACAGCTTCTCTAGGTATCCCACGGTCTGTGTAAGCAACGCTGAGTACGACATGGTTCTCCTAGCGCACTACCTACTCTACTGCGCCGAGAGCATGCTTTTCCCCGCAACGCTCGTAGCAACCGTAACGATGCTCCCCAACGAATTCGTTGAGGAGAGGAAGGCGAGCAAGCTCGTTAGGAAGCTCTCGAAGTACTCCAACTACCTCCTCGAAGCGATAGAGCTCCTACCGCAGGAGCTACCACCGTTGATAGCGGTGAAGGATGGGGAGCTCGTCTACAGAACGTCTAGCTTGGTAGAGTGTCCGCTGAGGTACGTTCTGCTGATAGCGAAGAAGGTGGTTCGCGAGGAAGAAAGCGAGGAGAAGGAAGGCTCCGAATCGACGGAAGAGATCGCTGAGAAGAGCGACGAGGAGCGACGCGAGAAGGAAGTTAGGTACTTCGTGTTCTTCGTTGGAAGGAGAGCGAGGAAGTAGATCCCCACAGCTGTGGAGATCCGCGAATCCGCATCTCGCGTTTTTGTGCCTTCTTTCGCTCTTCCGTTCCGGGATCGCTGATGAGTAGCGTTCCGAGGATAGATGATTCTGTGTTCGAGATCGTTAGGGAGATCAAGGTTCTCCACGCCAAGTACGTTAGCTTGGTTAGGGGCGCTCCGGCGAACCTCATCGAGCTAGCCAAGCGCATCTGGGGCGCGGTGGTTACGTACCGCTACGAAGATAACCCCGTCGTGAACGTTGATCTCGCTTCCCGGAGGCTGTACCTAGCGGCGTTGATTGCGGAGAGGTTCGCTCTTCGAGTCAAGCGTGGTCTCTGGAAGCACGTTACGGTAGCGATAGTCGGTCTCGGAGGGAGTGGCAAGACTACGTACGCGGTTCTCTCGGCTTACGGAGCGCTGAGGCTATGCGGATTCAATCCGCTGGAAGCCGTTAAGATGGTTGGCGCGTTCACGTTCTTCACCCCCAACGACTTCGTCAAGGTTGCCAGGAGGCTCATAGAGAACAAGGAGTGGGTTCCGTTCATGATCATAGACGACGTCGGTGCGCAGATATCGAAGTACTGGATCTTCCTAGGGCAACACTTCTGGGCGTACCTCTTCTCGATCCTGGATCAGCTGAAGGATTGGTGCGGAGTGCTGATAATGACCGCGAGGAGCTTCAACTCCATCCCGGCTAGGCTCCGAGAGATCACGGACATCGTTGTCGAGGCTAAGGAGGTCGACGTCGAGGGTATGATACTCGACGTATTCAAGTTCGTTCCCTACGACGACTACACGTCGAAGCGTAGGAGGGAGAGGAACGCGCTCGCCGTAGACGTACTCCTCCCAACTGTGAGGATGCCGCAGGATCTCTGGAACAAGATGGTGGAGGCTAGGAGAACCACCGGTCTCCGCAGGATCCAGATCGTTGACAAGATGCTGGAGCTGTTGCCCAAGGTCGAGGAGATGCGTCTCGAGAAGTTCGTGGAGAAAGTCGAGAAGCGGATGGAGGAGGCTGAGGAAGAGGAAGAGATCGAGCTTCCGGAAGAGGTGCATGGAGAGGTTTCCACAGCTGTGGATAAGGAGCCGAGCAACGCAGGGGGCGAGGAGCCATGAGCTTCCGCGGACTCTTCTCACCTACCCTGATACATGGTAGGAACTACATCGAGACGCTCCTGCTTACGTTTACGCAGTACGAGTTGATGAACCGTAGCCTCGATGTAATGGAGTTCATCGTGAAGAGGTTGGAGGAGGAGATCGTTGCCTTGAGCTACGCGATTCCCTACATACGTAACCTGTACCGAGACTACGTGAGGAACCTTCTCGAGAAGGAGTTCAGGGATCTACCTCTTCCCGATCTCGATGAGAGCGACTATCTCTACGATCAGGTGCTTGGATGGATGTACAGGCACGCCAAGCAGATACTTGGATCGCGATACAACGCCCTTACGGAGAGCGAGCGACGCAACAATCTTCGAGCTCTGTGCGTCCGCATAGTCAGAACAGCCCTGATGGCTACGCTCTACAAGTGCGGATTGGTATCGATCAAGTAGGGTGAGAGGATGAAGCTCACTCGATCCGATAGGTTTAGAAAGGTGTACGACGTCGATAACCACTACGTGGTATTCGAGTACTACGCAAAGCCCCCCAGACCAATCAACGCGTTCGCAACGCTCTACCTAGAAATGCTTCAGGAGAAGTGCTTGCGCAGATACCGTTACACCAGGATAGGTGCAGCCATAGCGATAAACAAGGCTACGCAAGCGATAGATGCTCTGTGCACGATATACGTCAAGCGAACGTATCGAGGGCTATGCGTAGGGAACCAAGAAGGGATGGAAGCAATCAAGAAAGCCCTGATGCTGTCGGACATCAAGAAGGTAGAGATACACGATTCGCAACATGGAGAAGGTAGCGAGCAAGGTGGCTAGCGTTTGCCGTACTTCTTCTCCAGCTCCTTCACGAATTTCTTGAATTCTTCACTTACGGACTTGAAGACCTTCTCTTCGATTTCTTTCCACGTATCTTCATCGACTGTTCGATGCACGCAACTCCACAGCATCGAGAAGTACATTAGTGGCAACGGGAGTCTCTCCATTATTTCGATAGCTGTATGTTCGTCGAGTTCCTTTGTTATTACGTTCAGTATCGATCCGGGTATGAAGTATACGTACTCTTCATTCATGTTAAAGACGAACATCGTTGGAAATACCTGTAGTAGCTTTATCACGAAATCGATTATTGTGAGATCGCTAACCTCTAGGTAGATCTCGAAGGTGTAGTCACCGCTAGTAAATCCGTACAGGAGCCCCTTCATGGGATCCCAGTACACGTTGTTCTTTCGTTTGTAGTACAGGTTTAGGTTGGTTAACGTATCGGCATCTACCTCGAACGCTATGTAGATCTTTCTGTGTTCGCGAGAGTACCAGAGGCTCCACTCAGATTGATAGGTGCGTTCCTTGCCGTTAATGACTTCCCTAATACGGATAGGTGTAGCAAACGCGAGCGCAACCATCCTAGCAACGTCGCTCCACGTTATCGCCTTTGAGCAGAGCTCCACAGCTCTCTTAGCATTATGAGGCAACGAATCTATCAAGCTCATAAACCTTGCAACAAACGAAGCATCTATATTCGACGAAGCTTTGGTAGAGCCCACTCCTTCTCACCGCCCACCAATCTACATAGAATACGCATTTAAGGCATGCGACAGGTGCTCGTAGCTATTGATACACGCCATGCTCTTAACTGGGTATCGTTTTAGATACGTATCCATGCTTCGGGAACCATCGCATTGAGCGCCATCCATTTCTCTAGCATTGTGACGCTGTTCATTACATCGTCTATCGCATCCCTCAACGTTATTACTGCGCTTTCCTCGTACTCCTCATCAAAGCCATACTGATATACTGTCATCTTGATGATCTTTATCGTGTATTGCGCGAGTTGCGATACGAGTGATCGTAGACGTTCAAGATTGTGCTTTCGCACAATGTTCTTGGAGTCAACGTTGCGCACCGCTAGATCCGCAACTGTTTCTCCGTAGGCATTCGTTACGACGAGCACCAGGTCGCGGAGGCTAGACATCTTGCATCGCGACGAATGCCACGGTGCGTACGTCGTCTTGATCGGTCCAACGAACTCGAATTTGCTACGCGGTATCGTAACAATGATGTACGGTCTGAGCGCTTCTCTCAACGCGTTGCGAATATCGCTATCGCTTGCGTCCACATCGAGCTCCACGATGAGTCCGTACACCTTGTTACAGCAATCAACCGTTTCCTGCAACACTAAGCTGTTCCCTATCCGTGCCAACGCATAGTTGCTCAACCTATTGAGTGGTAGATACCGCTCATTGCCGTCGTCATTAACGAACACCAGCAAAGGCGAGTGTAGCCATGTTTCTGGTGTGCTTGCACTGATCGTACTCAATCTATTCAGTATGCGGTCAAATATCTCCAAATGCGAAGGATCGTACAGGAACATGCGGATCGTGCGCATATGGATCCCCCTCCCGTCCGAGGGGTTCTACCCTCGGATCTCGGGGAACACCAACGAGAGACAGACAAAAAGAAGATTTGCTTAGTCAAAGAATTCAGATTCAGTCGTACCGAGTCCTCTCGTCGCGTTGATACAGCTCCTTTAGCAACTGTACCTGTTGCTCCTTTGCTAAGGCTCCTCGCTCTAGCGCTTCAGCGATCCTTCTCAGCAACGCTATGATCTCTCCGTGTTGCTGATCGATCCTGCGAAAGTCTTCGTGTAGAGCTCTAGCCACGTAAGCTTCGTTGATGAGCCTAACCGTTTGCGGTGTGTACATCCTGGACGTTATCATCTCTGCGAGCTCGCGAGCTATGGTCGGTATCATGCTCCTAGCCTCGTCTAGAGACATCATTGATACCGATCTCGCTCCTGGATGACCAACGATCTGCCTACCGACGAACTTCGTGTTCACGTACTGCTCAATGATTTCAGTCACTTCCGGCGTTCTCCAGTTCTTTGCAATTATGATTGCGTACTGGTTGGTGCGTGGATTGAACGTTGGTACGATCGCTACCTTCGCTCCAGTTACTGCGCATAGCTTCCAGGCTGTCTTCCATGCAAGTCCTTGTGCTGGTAACTCCATCGTATAGACTACGTCGCCAACCACTTGGTACGGCGGTAGCTGTATCGGCTGAACCAGCGTCTTTGCTACGTTAATTACTTGATCTGGCTCGATTCCGTGCTGAGCAATTGCGTAGCTTAGAGCGCCGACGTTTCCACGAGACGCTAGGTACTGCCTGTACTCGGTACCGATCCCAAGAGCATCTGCTAGCCGTTCTCGCTGGAACTTCATTGCTTGATCCAGATACTCAGCAACATCGATTTCTAGCGATGTCGATACCCTACCAGCTATCGTCTCGTCGAAGTCTGCCACGGCGCCTACGAGCGCCCACTTCTCGGTGAAGCTATCGACCTTTCCATACATCCTCGGTACCAACATCGATAGCTCGTAGGAGCTACCCACCACGATAGCGATCACACCACTCTTGTTGAGGATGTCAACCCACTGGCTGTGACCGTGGTGATCAGCCCACAGCACGCGTCCCTTGAACTGCGCGTGCGATACTAGCGCATCTACGTAACGCTTCGGGTTTCGGATGTCGACGGGTATATCCAGCATCACGATGTCTACGTTACCGAGGTTCTCGATCACGCTAGCCACAGCTTGCGGGGTTGTTGCTGGTTCCTGTGGGTTGGTGCTGAAGTGGCTGTAGACCTCGGCGTCGATACCGCTTCGCATTAGTGCGTACAGCGCATTGATGCCACAGCTGATGCCATGCACATCCGTGTCGTGTATCACCATGATTCTTCGAGTCTGGGTCGGGATTGGGCTCCAGCTCATCCGGCTCCACCCCGTTCAATCCGGTACGTGTTCCGTACCTCATCTCCGAGTGGTACAGTATATAGCGCCTCGGCACATCACTCAATAGAACATTGATTCGAACTCGCTTAACCGCAGAGCTATCTCCTAGGAAGCGTGGATAACAACGTTGCACGAGCGTTACCATGTCTTTGCTTGCAAGAGAAGCATGTATTTACATAGCTGTTGCAACATCGCTGATGGTGGTGATGGTGCACTACTCTCCGCCATGCGATAGTTTATTCATCAAAAAGGTTTTTACATAGGTGATGCAACATGGGATGGATCTGGTTCGGTTCTGAGCGAACAAAACGATGGTTCTGCATCATCCTGGCAAGAAGGTTACTTCTCCCAGCACGACTACGAATCCTCTCTGCTCGAGCATTGCTCGCAACTTCTCGTAGTTCTCTCCACGTGCCTTCACTTCGTAGTAGTGAAGGTGTCTACTCGTTTTGATCGGTACGAAGATGAAGGTCTCTACACCATCCGTAACCACGTAGTACCGCTTAGGGCTCAGGATCTCCTGGTACGCCTTCATCAACTTCTCGAACTCATCCACGTTGAGAGCTATCTTCGCCATTCCCACCACCGAGAACCTCTTGACTAGAGGATTGATTAGCTTAGCTATGAATGCCCACCAAATTAATAGCTCCTCATAACCGAATCAGTAACCAACGGAGGTAGGTGCAAACGCTATGCATAGACGAACCGCGTCTGAAGAAGCAAAGAAGCAATTAGCTGAAATGCTGATGAATGTACCAGAGCCACAAACTATCCTAGAACTGATAGAAGATGTATACCTAAGGTTAGCAGGTAGATATGGTGAGCCTGTGATCGTAGGCAATGTTGAAATATGGGGGTTTAAAGGGATATTTGAAGAGTTGAATTCCGAGCTGATGCGTAGGGGGTATAGAGCTCTAACGTGGCAAGAATTTGTAGAGTATCTTCACGAGCTCGAGAAGTACTATGCAAAGGTTTACGTATCATTCATTGTTTCGCCTAAAGGGACAATAGAACCTCACGACATAACTTTCTTTGAACCAGTATTCAAGCATCGAGTCTCGAATCGATAACGGAGACTCTATGTCTTTCGTTGTCGTTACGCTATATATCTCTACTAAGTTCATTTTATTGGTTGTTAGCTTCTATAGCTCGGCAGGTGTATTGTCAACGTATATATGTTGGGAAGATATATGCGTTAGTGCGTATAAGTCGCGTAATGGTCGATGGTTCTTGGTGGTGGGTATGGGGTTGGGCTTCGGTGAGTGGTTTAGGAGAATCGTTGGGTTCATCGATGTTGCGGTGATGGTGTCGATCCTAGTGGTCGTCGTGGTCTCTCCCTGTGCATGGACGGCGTTTCTATCGATATCGATCGCTCTGCTGATCCTCTCCGTGCTCGGCTTTGCAACAAGGCTCGGAGCACCGATGTGGTGGAGGTACATCGTTGCGAGCCTATCGCTCGTAGCTTCTTCGGAAGCAAGCTTTCTGCTGGCGTGCATGGACTTCTCCACAGCTGTGGATACGAACATCGCCGGCATCGCTCCCCAGCCCATCAACGATACCGTTGCCCAGCTCGGGATCTGGCTACGGCTATCGATCTACACCAACGCCATGGTTGCGCTCCTAGCCCTGGCACAGCCGAAATGCAGAAGAAGAGAACAGGTAGGAGAAGCAAGGGGTGCGAGAGCGTGAGCCTCAAGAACGAGGCTCCGCTACTGAAGCTGTTGCTCGATAGCGGAGAGCGAACGCTTACGAGAATGATCAAGCCCTACAGCAAGGTCGTGGAGAAGGTGCTGAACAGGATAAGAAGCAACACGTGCCCGGTATGCGGCAAGACCTTTCCCAGCCGACAACGCTTGCTGATGCACATCCACAGATCCCAGTCATGCAAAGCAACGCTCCTAGAAATCGCGAGAGGGATCCTGGAGGGTAGGAACCCTAGAGAACTCGAGATCCTCGTAGAGTAGCAGTAGCAAACACGTCTCCGCGCACATAAATCTCAAAAACCATTTCTTCGCGGTGAGAACGTGCCCATACCCGAGAGAAGCGAGCTAGAGAAGCTTCTCGACGAGCTGAAGATCGGCGACAAGAACCTTAGAAGCATATTGGTATGCCTACACGACGCAGCTAGGATACACGCACGAAGCAAGTACGAGGAGTACCTAGGAGAACAATACCTATCGCAACTAGACGAAGAATGCAGAAAGATCTACATCGTTGGCATACCGCTATCGATGCTAGGAATGTGCAAAGAAACAATACTCGGCAAGGGAACCAGCCCCCTACCACAGGAGTTCTGCAACGCAGCAACAGTATGCGTAGCCGTTCCAGCAACACAGCTAGGAACCTGGAAGAAACTCAAGCTCCAGAAAAACATAGCGAACCTAGCAACGAAGCTCAGCAAATGCATCGAGAAAGCTAAGAAAGGAGAAAAGAAAAAGAAGAAAGGATTGCTATCCAGGCTATTCGGAAGATAAAAAGAAAATAAATGTGAAAAACATGGATCAGCGATGTATGCTACACGAAGCATACGTTATGTGTTCTCCTCTATATACATGACATCTAACGCACGTTTCTTCGATACATGCCTCAAAATCGTCAACGGGCTCCTCCTCCACCGCCTCGCTTTCTGTATCAATATCGCTCTTTAGCGTCTCTACAATCTTTTCAGCGTCTTCAAATGTTGATAACGCTAATTCTTTGAGATCAATTTCTTTACCGTTGATTCTCATTTTTGTTGTATGTATAATTGCTTTAGGTTCCAACGCGTACAAAATCCCTTTACTCTTGTAGTAACCCACGTAGCTATAGGTTACCGGAATTCTGGCGATTTCTATACCACACAACGTTACCGCAACATCTACCGCGATACTGACTTCCTTAGTATAACCTACATACTTGTCTTCCTTGTCTTCTTCATCTTGGTAGCTTTCCCATATGCGACGTATCCATTTGAGCTTCAACGGATTCTCATCGCTACACAGTATCCACTGTCCTATTCGTTCTACAGTATTACTTTCGTCCTTTGCTGTCGCCACTTTTATTTCGTTGTATATCGTATGCCATGCAATTGTAAATTCTTTTGTGCGAAACTCGGGTTCGATCTCGGGCTTAATTTGGATCATGCGAGCTCACCCAGACATCTTCCACCTTCGAGGTATAAAATTTTTCTGAGAAAAATATAGATGAAAACCATAGAAAGGAGAGGGTGTGCAGTTGGTTCATCTTTCTTCGTTTCTCCACAGCTGTGGATATTGACAAGCATGAACAACATAGTTTATAGTATCTCGATAGCTATCGTGTACTCGGTGGGTTCAATGGGTAGAAAGAGGGGTGCTTCCCTCAAGAAGCCTGGTATTGCGGAGATTGAGGGTGCTCTGTACGAGGTGGTTCTGGAGACTGGGAGCGATAGGCTTCCCATCGATGCTATGAGCTTCGGCGAGTTGCTGAAGCGCGTCAACGAGAAGCTCGTTGATGCTGGCTACGAACCGCTTACGGAACCGCGCCAGGTAGAGCTCCTCAAGAAGGTTGTGCGTGAAAATACGAGGTACGACTACTTGCTCGGCAAGCAAGTGATAGCTGTTAGAAACCTCCTGATTCCGAGAACGACGCTCTACCGCGATATCCCAGACGAAGCGATTGAGAGAGCCGTAGAGGAAGCGTTCTGTAGATATCTAAACGAAGAGCTCTTCAAGAGGTTCCCACACCTAAGGAACCGACCGCTCCCAGCCCTCGTCGTATCGCTACAGGATCTCTACCCATACATAGCCAACGAGCTGAGGAAGCACGGATACCCCGTCCCATCGCTACCAACGCTCTTTGCATGGCTCAAGAACATCGAGGATAAGTACATCGCTAAAGGAGAGCACTACATCCACGTAGGCATACCGGACTACAGAGGAAAAGAAATACCGATCCCAGTACAGTTCTACCACCTTAGACACGTCAAAGCAAACATACTAGAAGCGTAGAGGATAGAGCCGTGCCCACAGCTGTGGATACCAAAGCTCGCTGAACGGTGCTAGGTTACGGGAACACTTTCTTTCATCGCTTTTTCGAGTTCTTCAAGGAACTGCCTGATAGATACGTCCCTATTACCAATCCTTAGAAGCACGTCTCCGTAGAGGTTCGTGATCTTGAAGTCGGGCTTCAGCTTGGTTAGCGCTTCGATGAATCTCAGAGCCTTCTCCCAATCCTCGAGCGGGTAGTAGAGCTGTAGCTTGCTCTCATAGACGTGGCGCAAGCTAACGTTCCTAGCACCGCTCATCCTCTCCAAACCCTTGATCAGATCGTCTATCGTTGCACTGCTCCAGAAATCCCTTGCCTGCGAAAGCTCTCCCTCACCACCGATCTCAACAACTATCCCACTCCTCACATCCCCAAACACCTTAACCTCGAAACACCTCTCAGGATCCCAACAAACCCACTCCTCCCTACCACGAACCTTCCTACACACCAAACCCAACCTCTTCAACCTATTGACAAACCCCTGAGCAGAAACCATCGCCTCGCCCACGATCTCGAAACCTCGCACAGAAAATAAACTACTTACCCAGAAAGAAAAGTAGTTGAAACACGTCACCACACCACGGAGAGCAGATCCGGAGAGAGCTATACCACACAGCAATACGCATCTCATCGAGTTCCGAAGGATTTCAACTCGATAATTTAGAAGCTAACGAGTATAGATAGAATAGAGAGTAATTACAACGAATAGAGGGGTAGCTCTCGGAGAGCGAAAAGAGGTTTACCTCATCTATATGGAGAGAAGAAAAGTGCTGAGCTTAGGTACGTCTCCACAGCTGTAGCTATGTATCGAAAGTTCGGAGGTAGGCTCAACGAAAAGAAACATTATCTACTTTACCTGGTAACGAGATCGAGAAGGGTGCGTACCTTTCTTGGTTGTGTCTGGTGTCCGAAGATCGTTCTAAGTACTTCGTCTATTCGTGGGGGTAAGGATATCGAGTATGCGCGTAGAATTCCTGGTAGATCCCATCCTCTGCCAAACGCTTCCGTAAAGCTTGCTCCGAGCTCGTAGTGTAGCCACGCTAGGTACTGCTTGAACGTTTCCTCGTCTATTCTTCCTCGCACCATCTTCCAGATATCGTCTATGACACCGCTACCGATCTCTTTCACGATCCTAGCGATGTCTAGCGGTGACAATCCCACGATCTTTCTCAGCAACTCGTGAACGAACTCCAGCCCGCTACGTGCCTCGTTGAGCACCGATCTATACACAGGTCTCAGCACTACCAGTATAGCGCTGACGATCGGCTCTCCCCTGAAGTACATCCGATCTATTTTCGACGCAAGACAAAGATCCCTAATCTGCTGAATCTCAACGGTATCGAGATAGTTGATGGCTTCGCGAAGAATTCGTATCTTATCCTGTCCAAGAAGCCTAGTTGCTTCAATACCTATTCTATGTACTAGCTCACGTTCGCTTGACACAATCATTCCGGATCTACTAAATTCGTCGAGAATACGCTCAACGAATGCTTTCCACGATTCTATGTTGTTGAGAGACCTTGGCTGAGCGACGCTATTACCCTCGCGCTTAGACATCGACAAACTCTTGCTTTTTCCGTTCACCTAGCTCACCAAAGCTCAGAATTCAAATCCAGTAAATAAGTTGAGGGCGTTCCACATAATCATTGTTATTGATAGCAAGTTCTTTAGATACGTATACAACGCAGTATCTGGGGATCGATCTATGCTCTATGCAGTTGGGTATGTGCGTGTCTCTACGGGGGAACAATATGCTACTCCGGAGGTGCAAGAGAAGGAGATTCGTGAGCTATGTAGTAAGAAGGGGTGGATGCTTCTAGGTGTGTACAAGGATCTGGGGGTTTCTGGAGGAATCTATCCTATGAATAGACCTGGGTTCAAGCGATGTGTTGAGAAACTGAGGGAAGTTGGTGGCGGGGTTATAGTTGCGTACGCAATAGATAGGATTGCGCGAATCAACAGCGAGGCGTTCATTAGGTTGATGAGCGAGCTGAGCTCGATGAATATAAGGCTGTACTTCGTTAGGGAAGAGTTCGTTGTTCATGCGATACTCAACAACCCGTTCGTAGGCGGCATACTTCTGAACCAGATAGTTTCGGTATCCAAGCTGGAGAGGGAATATATCTCCGATAGGGTTAGGCTAGCGTTTCAAAACCCGGTCGTTCGACAGAAATTCGAGAAAGGATTCGAGAAGAAGACCGGCTTAACGCTAACGAAGAACCTTCCCGATGACGTGAAGCGAAAGGTTGTCGAAATGCGAAGAAATGGAGCAACCATAAGGGAGATAGCCCAAGCACTAGGCATATCAACGTTCAAAGTACTCAAGATCCTTACAGAAGCCGGGCTAACAAAGCCGAAACCAGGTACGTGCCCCCGATGCTTCTCCAAACTCGAAGTAGACGACTACTACGGATACGTACGCGTCTACCACTGCAAAAACTGTGGATACAAGTACGTAGAGAAAATACAGCTATAAACATCTTCGGCATATTCATCTCTACAATCTGTTTTAGGGGAGGGGGTCTAAAACATATAAACTGATAGAATGAGGAGTGATGCGGCTGTAATTACAGTATTGGGAATCCTTGTGCTTAGCCTATGGCAAGCAATGAAGCTTCTATATCGCGTAACACAACAAGATTTACATAAACTTAATTAATTAGGAGAATCCGCGGGATGTTTTCGCGACACATTACTCTCCCCACGCAATGTTGTCGGCTACGTGGCTCTCTATCGCTTTGATTACGAGCGTCTCTACCTCGTCTCTACTAGCCATGAACTTGCTTGTCTGTACCACCTCTACGTATCTCTCGAGCCCTGGGAACTCCGTGGCTAGCAACTTGCTGATGATGCGCGCTATTCTCTCGTCCCTGACAACGGCAACGCATTTACTTGCCCTGAACTGCACGCACGTCTTTAGGAACCTTATCGCGAAGTCGAGATCGTCGTCAGGAATGCCAGACACGCGGTACCTATGGCTCTTGCTACCGTTGAAGCACTTGATGAATACGTCTATCCCAAGGGATCTAAGAGCGCGCTTCAGATCCATACACCGTTCACCTCGGTAGGGTCATCCCGTTTGGTTTAGGGTAGTTAAGGGTCGCCTATCGAGGTTCATCACGGTTTCTCTCCGCCAGCTCCTTCATTGGTTTTCCTCAGCGAGCCAGCGGAGGTCATCGAGAAGGTTATTAGTTGCCTGGGGTATATACCCTACGGTGTCTACCGCGTGGTGTCGCCAAGGTATGTAACTATCTGCTTACCGTTTCATGTAGATGGAGAGCCCGCTAAGCGGATACTTTCTACAGGGTGGCTATCGAAGGTGGTTGCTCATAGAGTGCTCAGAATAGTTAGGGAGAATCCTCTTTATCTTCAGCTCTCCGAGGCTAGGTTCCTGAAGAACCTACGTAGCGCTTGCTACGATATCTTGCCCAACAAGCGCTACGTAGATGGTGTGCTTAAGCTGGTGTACTCAACTCTTAGAAGTGTCCAGGCACTGAAGATCGATGTTAAACAGATAGAGTTGAAGCAGTGGCTCCTGTTTCAAAGCGATGGAGAGCCCTACGCAAGAGGAAATCTCAACATAAGGTTGTTGGAGCCGTGGAGAGTCAGGGTTCTTACGTTTGGCTATGACCATTCATCGGAGTACGTAGAACTCGAAGTTGTTGTACCGAAAGGATGGAGAAAGCTCATTGAGGTTCTCATCGAGAAGGCTAGCAGAAAAGAGGTTGGTTACCCTGCAAGGATCTATATCTCTGACTACGGCATGGGCAAGAACGGTCTTCATATAGCTGGAGAGCTACAGGTGATGGTTCCGTACAGGTTGTATTGCGAGGTTATGAAGCGCTTCGATTCCCCTCTAAGCGATCTCGTAGCTGGGATAGACGTCAACGTTGAGCGCCTAGATGTAGCTGTAGTATCTCCTAATGGCAAGTTAAAGCTTGTGAAGACCTTCTGGCTGGATGGAGCCATCCACATGGGTGTTAGAAAGAAGCGTGCTTGGAGCATCATAGGCGAAATAATTCACAAAATGTTGAGGTGGCTCTACCATAGCGGGGTTTCCACGATCTACCTAGAGAATCCCGAGATCATTGGCTATCTCCGCTACTACTGGGTACGCAACGGCGAGAGGAAGGGAAGGAAGTGGAACTGGAAAGTCTCTATGTTCAGGAACAGCATCATAGAGCGCATCACATGGAAAGCGCCTCTCTACGCTCTCAACGTAAAGTACGTAGATCCCAGAGGAACAACACGTTCTAGAGAGCACGACGAGATAATGAAAAAGTTCGGATTAGATCGCCACCTAGCATCCGCCTACCTCATAGCCCTAAAAGGACTTGAATTACCCTAAACTACCTTCACAAAGGTTTCTGCCCAGCGAGCGCGGAACGGTTGCAAAGAAGGTGGCAAAAGCTCAGGGCGCAATCATCGTCGTCGCTACGCATCTTCTCTATGCAGATCCTAATACACGTCTCGGGATCGCCCAGCAAGATCATGCTACCACCTGTCGACCAAGTACATCTTCATGAATCTGTGGAAGTGTCCCTCGAATCGCTTGGATTTCCTCACCACGGTCATGTTGCTCAGATCGATCACTCCGTACTCCAGCGGAACGATCATCAACGCGTAGTACACGTCCGTGGACGGCACCGCCAGGTAGACGTAGTTAAAGAAGTTCGCGCGAAAATCCAGTTGCCTAATTGCGTGAAACGCATTCTTCTCGTGTAGAGTCGCTTTCACCTCTACAGCGTACGTAGCGAAGTCGTCGCCGACCCTACGGAGCCCGAGAACATCGATGTCGGTACCAAGCATATCTATCCTTATCCAAGCCCTGTCGAGCTTCAGGAGCTCCGCGATTTGCTGAAGCTTGGTGTAGGGAACGGGCTTTGCTCTCCTAATCCGCATTCCGCACCAACCTTGCTAGCATCTCCCTAATCCTTTCGCTATCGTACTGCTCCAATCTACGAAGCTCCGAATCCTCTTCCCACCTATCGACGAAGTCATCGATGAGCGCGCGCGTCCTTCCAGCCGTAGCGATGTCCAAGATCTTCAGCACGTAGGTACATACCGGATCACCACCATCCTCGCTCCACTCACGAATGCATCTCCTCAACACCTTCCTATCGAGGAACTTCGCGAGCTCATCGATCAGCCTATCGATAGCGCTACGATACTTATCGAGCTCCCTACCAAGCTCCTCGACACGCTTCCGAAGAACTTCGTTCTCCTTCTCCAGATCTCGCACCCTTTGCTTGAGCTCCTCAACGAGCTCAGCACCACATATCTTACGTACCTCATTCAGCTCGCACCGAGCAAGCTTGTAGAGCTTCCTACACTCATCTAGTTGCTCCCTACACTTCTCCAACGACTTCCTGCACTCCCTCAACTCCTTCTCTAGGTAGTCGACCTTCTTTGCGTACTCCATCGAGATCTGCTTCCTAAGAGCGATCTCGCCACCGAGCTCGTAGATCAGTTGCCTAGCCCTATCGATGTCTATCCTAACGAGCAACACCCTACCACGCCTGGAATCCGGTACCAGCTCCTTCGCAACAGGGCACGGATCGATACCGTTCTCCTCGCAGTACCTAACGATGTGATCCACGTAGCGCTTGATCGACGAACGAGCGATCCTGTAACCGTCTCCGAGATCCACGTAGTTGGGAAGATCAGCGATAACTATCTCCGAACCGTACCTCTCCGCAAGCGTAATCATTACGCTGAGGAAGTGCGGTATAGCTCTCTCCCTAGCACGATACACGACTCCCACCATTCTAACGATCAGGCGCAGAGCATTAAACGCGCGGAGCCTCATCGTCGACAAGAATTAAAGAAATTGATCGTGGAGACGGTGCGTCCACGTATCGCTACGTGTGTAGGGTACGTTTCGCTACTACGACTATCTTCGTTGCGTTGTCGATTGCTGTGACTAGTGCGAGCGATAGGAATAGCGCTGGCTCTTCGAGTATGAGCGTTCCCGCTATGCATACCAGCGTCGTTAGCGCTAGGTTCGTCACCACGGATCTGATGATGCGGAGCGATTTCTCGGTATCCATCATCACGGGAATCGTGCGCAACTGTACTATTCTCGACACGATCATGAACACCGTGAGGATGACGAACGCTATCAGGTACGGTATAGATTGCGTCGATGTGCAGAGATACAACGCTATTGTTGCTAGGAACTTGTTTATGATCGCACCGAGGTTGCGATCCATTTCCGAAACACCATCTACCGCTTCAACGTAGAGCGTTAAATGCGCGGAATCTCGTGCACTACACTTAAAGTGTGTGCAATGCTTTCATGGCTCGGGATCGAAAGAGCTAACCATCCGCAATGTGGGGTATGCAAAGCGTTGAGGTCTCTAGCTTATTAATCTTCTCGGTTCAGCATGGATTCGGGAGAGGTTCATGGTTAGGTTCTTCGCATACGATGTTAGGTACTACGGTATGACGTTCACGATCTTTGCTGGATCCTTCGAGAAAGCGTTTCAGAATACACGACGCGACGAGTGAGTGGAGATGAAGAACATGATCGTCGAGGTCTGTCGCATGTGCTACGTAAGGATCGAGAAGAGCGGAAACACCTACCGAATCGATGTCGTTACGGATAGCCACGAGATAACGATCGCGTGCAACAAGCTCGCAATCGACGACAGGAGACCGAAACCCGTCGTACCGCTAACCAACTTCATGGAGACTATTAGTAGCGAAGAAGCATCGAATACAGGTGGTTAACCACGAGGGTTGGATGAGGAGAACGATAAGGGATGAGAAACGTGGCTAGGCTCGT
>Ga0256842_1001159_pt1 | contig 21768 bp, 23 predicted proteins | sample 4559240metaG_FD_185973 | JGI IMG/M metagenome (GOLD analysis project Ga0256842, IMG submission 185973) | Hydrothermal vent microbial communities from Guaymas Basin, Mexico - 4559-240 | ecosystem: Environmental > Aquatic > Marine > Hydrothermal vents | place: Mexico: Guaymas Basin | collected... | reverse complement strand
CAAATTCCTCTTCAGGTTCCTCACGACGAGGTCTCCTACCAGATCTACGTCTGGGCTCTTCTTCAGGTTCATCCTCTGGCATATCATCTGGCTCATCTTCAGGCTCTTCACGATTGGGCTTTCTTCTAGGTCTACGTCTGGGTTCCTCTTCAGGTTCGTCTTCAGGTTCATCCTCTGGCTCTTCACGACGAGGCTTCCTGCGAGGACGGCTCTCAGGTTCATCTTCTTCATAGGAACGTTCCTTTCCTCTACGACGAGGACGAGGTGGCAATTCCTCATCACCTTCATCATCCTCAAGTTCAGAATCAGGCATACCATAAAAAATAGCTTCTAAAGCCTCATAACTATATAGTTTTAATAACTGGTCGAGCATAGGTCCTTGTTCAACAATTTCAGGAGGATATTGTTTTTTCCTCTCAACAAAATCAATCCTATCTGCAGTCAAGAAAGTATAGTTGTTGTATTTATCTTCTATAAACCTGATTTTCAAGGACAATCCATCATCTGGAACTGCAAAGTCCATATACCAATCTTCCCCTTCCCTTAATTCCGTGTCAAGTTTCTTACCGAACAAGAAGTAAGAAATATCCCACAACATTATCCTTCTATGAGGGTCATGCACATCTACCACCCTAAATAATTGCCTTTCACGAGGCCTTAACCTTTCAATCTCATCACGATTCTTTTTATAATCCTCCTTCATTAAACGAGCCCTATATTCACATATTGGGCAAGGCTTTTTAAATGTACCTGGGCACACATAAGATCTTTCATCAGGCCCTATACCACTGTGAAGATAATATGTCATCTCCCACCAAATGTCTCCTTTAGCAAACCCCATTGGATGGTTATCAACAGTGATGACATAAGGAATAATATCAATAACATTAATACCTTTCACCGGATCCCACCATTCTGTACCCTCAGGAATATTTTGGAACTTGGTGGAATCAGTCCCTTCCTTGGCTTTCAACCTCTGGTTGATTTTCTTACGAAGGGCTTTCCTAAAATCAATTTTTCTGGGTTTGGCCATAAATTAACCTCCTTTTTCTATTCTTAATTTATGATGACTTGATTATTATTTTAGATAAAAACTTCCCCAAAAATGTAAAGAAAATTACTGAAATTTTAACTAACAAAAGCAAAGGCCACAACATGAAAATTACAGCTAACAAAAAGTAATCAAAATTACTCAAATGTTTTACCTTGATATAAGGGGTAAGGAAAATCCTAAAAAACAAGATGCCAAAAATAATATATGAAATAATTGCAATACTGTATTCCTTCATATATCCTAATCCTGGTTTTTATTTTTATTTAACCTATCCCTTATATGTGTATTTATAGAAACAAACTCAAGGTTTTCATCTAATAAACGCCTTTCAACAATTTTTTCTGCAAGCAATTCCATAGTATTTAAACGAGGATTCTCAGGAGACGCAAAATATTCCATGGATAATAACCTAACCAGATTTTCTAGAGTGTATTTCCGCTGTTCAACAGCTCTTAAAGCAACTTGTAAATAATCCACTTCCTTCTTGGCATTGGCAAGGTTTCTTAATACCTTTCTGTATTCTGGAATAGTAGAAATTTTTGTCATTATTGCAGTATCAGTTGGTTTATCTATACCATAACTGGCTGGATCAGTCTTTATAGCATGAAACAATTTTCCTTTTATGTAATCTAGCTTATCTTTCAATTTATTATATTTCTCTTGAGCTTCAACAAGTAGTTCCCCATATTTTGCATATAACATAGGTTGTTGTAACCACTCAACATCAAGACGATTAACATCAATAAATAAATCTTCCTTTAATGACATAACTTATTCTCCTTAATCCTCATCCTTCAGGCAGGCTTCATAACAACCCATAATAAATTTAGGCCAGGGGCTGTCATAAACAGGGTCTTTTAATGTAAACATTACTTCAAATGCTCTAGGAGAGTCCTTTTTTAATAAAATGGTAGAACAATAACTTAATATTAAACGACGCACAGATTCAGGGTCCTCTCCTTGGTCTTTCAATTCCTTTAAAATAGGACGGACTCTATCCCAACTATTTCCTTTAATAAGCAATCGACATAATTCAATAGCATCTCTTTCTACCTTATCAATAGCACTATAAATTAAAGAATCTATATTATCAGTCTTATCCAAATCCTTATCAATAATTTTTGATAATGCAACTAATGCTGTTCTTGGCCTTCCATCTGCCATTTCTGCTATTTTTTTCAAAATCTCAACCGGAATCTTCTTATTTTCCTTCTTTACAACAGATCTAAGTAACCTGATACAATCTCTACTGGATAAAGGTTTTACTTCAAGATGTAACGCCCTATCAATTAAAGTGGGAACTAGATATTGAGGGTCAGTAGTTGCAAGAATAAATAAAGTATGTTCATAAGGTTGTTCCAATAATTTAAGTAATGCTTCCTGAGCATCCTTAGTTAACCTATGACACTCATCAAGAAACCATGTCCTAATTGGACCCGCAGTAGGAGCAATCGATGCTTTTTGACGTATATCCCTCGCTGTATCAATCCCTCTGAAAGATGCAGTATCTAATTCCATAAAATCATATTCCATATTACAATCAAATTCTTTTGCTATAATCCTGGCAATTGTGGTCTTTCCACAACCTCTAGGACCCGTGAGTAAAAAAGTCCTTGGACGTTCATTGGCAGGTCTTGCAAATACTCTAGTTAATATATCTTTAACATCATCATTCCCATAAATTTCATCTAAAGATTGAGGCCTATATTTTACATGTAGCATAAGATAACACTCCTTTTTAAAACATTATTAAATATATGTAGATATATAGAATGGAAAGGAGAGTGATATGTATATCCCAAAAAACTTCTCATTAAAAGAATTTTTGCCAAAAGATTTTTATGAAGAAATGTTTCCAAAATATGGAAATAGATTATGGCTAATATTTGACAGAACAGGACTACAAACTGTTCAACAACTACGAAACACATATGGTAAAATGCTCTGTAATGATTGGCCTTATGGAGGTAAGAATCAATATAGAGGATATAGACCACCTTCCTGTAAGATAGGAGCTCCTTTATCTCAGCATAGATTTGGGAGGGCATGGGATTTGATTCCATTGGAAACTCCTTTAGAAACTATCCGCCAACATATAATTGAAGGAAGATGGCCTACAATCAAAGGATTAGAATTAAATGTATCATGGCTACACATAGATTTTAGAAACTCTGATAAATTAGTCACCTTCACACCATAACACCTGTATATATTTTTGCAGGAGTATGTAATCCAGGATATGTGGAATTGTCATAATGAGATTCAAATAAATTTTTCAAAATAGAGAATATTTTTTTATTTCCTTTGATTTTGGCAATAACTTTATCAAATTTACTCTTGAGTACTGCAGAGGATACTTTCATCCTATTAGCAACACTTACAAAAGTTTCTTTTTTGTGATTAAATAATCCTAAGCAAGAGCATAAAATCTCATATTCTTCTTTTGACAGAAAATCAATTAATATTTCTCTGAAGCGTCTCCATTCTTCTTTAACCTCCCACTGAGCTACATTAGATTCATCAGCTATGTGATAGGCATTATGTAAATTATTTTCCATAGAATCATCATCATAATCAACATCAGTAATAGTTGAGGGGGAACAAGTTGTGTTGAAAAGATAAATTTCTTCATCTGTTAACATATTCTTTTTATATTTTTTACACAATGTATCCCTTTTATTATATGGTACATACACAAGATACGACTCATTTATTACACCTTTAACAAGTAGTGCATCCTTTAATTGAAAATTATACAGAGTTATAAAACTTGTTTTCCTACTAAAATCATAAGTATGAACAGTCATCAGCAGCGCTTCTTTACAACAGGCTTTAACATCATCTAATGACAGGCCTTGTATAGGATGAGCTCTGTTATCAATTAAATATTGATAATGTTTACAAATAGGAATGACAAAATCCTTATTATATGCATCAAGTGCAGACTTTAAATGGTCTCTTATTGAATGAATATCCTTTTCTGAATGTAAATTATATTCCTGTTTGATATAAGATAATGGTTTGCTTTCTAAATCTTTAATAGCCCGAGAGCATCCTCTTACTAATAGAAATCTGGAAGGATGAATTATTTGTTTCAATAAATCTAGGTAGGAATTGTCCCAATGCTCAATCATTGAAATTATTTCTTTGCGGTTGCGGACAATTCCTAATTTACTCTGAAATTTATTAACACGCAAAACAGGCAAAATTTCTCTTTTCCAGAAAATAGGAAAACTGGTTACTATAGGGGATACAGATTCACAAAACCTATCAGCATATTTCTTGTAAGATTTAATTGATAACCTTTTTCTCATTGTTTTACCTCCTATTTTAAAGGTTATTTATATACCTATCCTTACCATGTTGATTAATATAATAATAAATTTTAATTGACTTGTCAAGTAAAAAATTAAAAAAATTTGTTACCACTCAAAAAGGATTCTAATTCTGCGTTTGAATTTAGTTATAGGTAGAACTAAATGAGTTGAAGATTGAGGTGCATATCTCTTGATTGCATCATAAGTAACAGAATGGTTCCATTCTGTGAGGTGGACTGTTCCTCTCTTGTGATCATATCTTGATATAAGATAATCTAACCCCTCATATCTAACAATGGAAAATGGCCTTATCATATGTATTACTCCTATGAAATCTCAAAATATTCTAGACTATTCCTTGTGAGGATAATAAGAAAAAAATGTCTTGTCAAGAGTAAAAATAAAAATTCTATAATTTTTTACCTCAACTCTTATTTGATAAGGTTTTATAGGAAGGATATAATAGAAGACATAATGGATCAGGACCCTTAAGTAATGAACCATTTTTCAGGATTCTTTGAGCTGTACAGCCCCCTCTACACAAATCTAAGAAATGGCATTTATTACAAAAACTAATTTGGATAGGATGAACATTACGCAATTCCTTTAGGAAATCATTTGCCTGCCATATCTCTATCAAAGAATCTTTAAAAATATTTCCAAGCCTAGCAATAGGAATGTCTTTAAATGCAGGACAAGGTATAACACTTCCATCTGCCATTATATCTAGAGAAAAAATTCCTGCATGACACTCATGAACTTCAAATTGTCTTGGATACTTAATGTTTACCATATTGAAAGGACATCCTACTCGTATAGCAGGATGAGAGTTACTCTGTGCCAAGTCATATACAGAATCAAAAAATTTTAAATATTCTGCACTTCCCATCTCTAGAATGGATTGATTATATCTAGCCCTACCTTGAAGAACTAAACGTAGAAGAGCTAATTCATCTACATACAAACCTTTCAAAAAATAATAAATTTGCTCTATCTGAAAATAATTTTGTTTATTAGGAACAAAATGAATACCTACCCATAAACCAATTCCTTTACTATAGATGATGCTATCAATTAATCTAGTGAACGCTTCTTGTTTTCCTACTAACATATCATGAACGTTCGCTAATCCCTGGCAATTGAAAACAATCTTTTTTAAACCTATTCTCTGTAATTTATTGAGAATATTCTGGATATCATAAGAATCTGGAAGGACACCCGATGTGTATACAATTACATCCAGATCCCTATCTAAAGCATAATCAACTATATCAATAAGTTCTGGATGCATAAGGGGCTCACCACCAGATAATTCAAGTAATTGTCCTCCTAACATACAAAAATCATCTATGACTTGCTTGATTAATGAGAAAGAAAGATAGTTTTTACATTTCTTCCTAACAAAATCATCAAAGGAGGAGCAGTAAATACAATTTAAATAACAATCATTCACTATTTCAAAACACAACTCTCTTAGTTCCATTTTTACCTCTATCTGGTATGAATTTATAAGAATCTCTTTTGACTTTAAAAATTATAAACTTTCCTTCCATTCTTTTTTCCATTGAAGTTTATCACGCTTGCGGTTATATTTTTTCTTATTTTTATGAATCATAGTGGGTGGAGGAAAACCCACCATAGCTCTGGCTTGTCTCTTATAGGTTTTGATATCAGGTTTGATTGAAATTTTTTCTTTTTTTATTTTCACCTTTCCTCTCCAAAAATGTTTCATATATTACCTATGTGAAAGTAAGTTTTGCCCAACCAATAAACCACTTCACCCTTACAGAAGGGGTCTTCCTACCCACAAAAGATAAAACACAATATTAGTTGAGTTTTTATGTCTAACTCTTGTATTGTCCCTCTTATTTTTGAAACAGGTTGTTTTATATCCATACCAAACCCCTAACTAAAAGTTCTCAAAATTAACTTTTTGCCATCATATAATTCATTTCATACATTCTGGTAAATCCTTGATATAATGAACCCAATTACAAAACAAACCATAACACAGACAAGAAGTTTCAAAATTTCAATGAAAGAAAGTGAGCTAACAAACAATACAAGTACAAAAGCAATAAAGGCTAAAAGGACTGAAGCTAACATTGAGACTATAACTTTAATAACTAAATTCATATCCTTAGAACCCTCATCCTTTTGTATCAAAACAAACAACACACAAAAAATAATGAAAAACATTATTGAAAATATGTAATTTTCAAGAAATACCATAACATTCCTCCTTTATTTTCAGAAATTCTGTAATCATTTCTCTTCAAAAACCATATTATTGATTACATCAGTTACTAATATTATACCCCAGGCTAGATTTATCATAGGTAATATACACAACACCCAGCCCAACAATAGACTACGACACCTTTTTTCATATATTAGATATAAATAGGAAGAACATCCTACTATGAAAGGTATAATATAAACCAATATGAACAAAACCATTATATCTCTCCAATTTTCAATAATTTTTCTTAATTTTTTCATAACCCTTCAAAAATTTATCAGATTTGTAGGAACAAAACTTATCATCACTCATCTTAATGAATATAATCTCCTACACATACTGATACTATCCTTTTTGGAATTTCAATAGCAATTTTTCGTAATAAATAATATTTCTACCATTGGAGGAGTGTTTATACTTCAGATGTCTAATTTTTCTTTGTCCAAAACTCAAAACTTTACCTATGTTGTCACCTGTTCACTTTATCCTATAAATCTTCTTTTAAAGGACACCAATCAGGTATTGGAACCCATTCCTCTTTCAATTCCAAACGGTTAGGATTATTAGGATTATCCCAATCCCAATCATCAATGATTCGTCTACCTGCAAGGGTACAATTGTATCCACTATCAACACTTCTATCATAGTAAGGGTCATATTGACAGTAAGGACAAACAAAACATGTTGAGATTTCCCTGTCAATCTTCACTCTGACCGTTGTCATAAATTACCTCCCTCTTCAATAACTAAAAATATATTTCCAAAATCAATATACCTTCATCTATCTAACTTCCAAGGTAAACATTTACCTTACGTATAAAATGAGGAGACATTAAAGATTTTAATCCATATTTCTTACAAAATTTCATCCAATCCCCTATGTCAATACTAGCTTTTGTCAAATTAATCTTATCATATAATGACTCATCAAAAGGCAATTTAACTAAAGGTTTCCATTTCTTATAAACATCATCTAAACTATCTTTTATTCTTTTATAATAAACTGAGGTATCAGATAATTCTCTATTTAAATATTTGATTGCAGATTTCATACCAACATTTTTAACACCTGGGACATCATCAGAGGAGCATCCTGCTATGGCTTTAACCATCATCCACTTATTAGGAGTAATATTATATTGCTCTTTCAGTTTAGAACCAGTCATCTCTTCTTTAGGCTTGATTAATTGAATAATATTCCCTTTCATATCTAATAATTGAAACAAATCATTATCACTGCTTATAATAAATATCTTATTAGTCTTACCATATTTCTTACATATAGTCGCGATTATATCATCTGCCTCATAACCATCAAATTCAAATCCATTCGGATATTTTAATAAAAACTTCTTCAAAATACTGAGTTGCATATATGTAGACTCCCTAAATGCTATTTCTTCAGGAGTGTCAACTTTTTTTCTTCCTTCTTTATAACCTGAATATAATTCCTTCCTTTTTGATTTTCTGGAGTCCCAACAGAATACAACATAATCAATGTTATATCCTTTTTTATGTATATAATCAAAATCTGAAATGATTTTTTTGAAAAATCCATATAATACTCCAGTATCAACACCTTCATAAGCTAATCCATACAACTTGTAAGCACATGACCATGCTACACCTGAGCAGTCTATTAGTACAATAGTTTTATTAGTCAACATATAAAATCTCCTTTTTGTTAAATAATAGAAACCTTCTATTATACAAACAAGCAAACAGTCAAACAATAAAAGGAGGAAAATATGAGAAATACACCTTTTGACACAATGACAAACTGTTCATTCAGTATTGATGTTGAATTTCTTGGAAAAAATACAATAATCATTAAGGCACAGTGTCATAGAGGATTATCATATATGTACATAACAGAGAAGAAATTGTTTCCTTTCCTCACTAAGGCACACATAAAATCTATAGTCAAAAAAATAATTAAACAAGCAAAAAAAGGATGTGAACTGTATAATCATCATTGCTTGACTTCTATTGATACAAGGTTACAAGAAATCAAAACAGACTGCAACAAAAATATGAATCCTCATTGTGTATATAACTTCATCTAGTATCACTTCATAAAACCTCACCTTGTCAACCAGTTGCCTTCACACCTTTCAAAAGGAGGACATCAACCAAACCAGTCCTCCTTTCACCTGAAAAGTAATTTATTAAATTCAAACCTACAAAGATTTTTTAGGTAGAAAACATCATAGGAACCTGTAAGGAAAGATGGGATATCAAAAAACTTGAGATATTTTATGATAAACAAGTCATTCAATGAAGTTGAATAGAAAAGTAACTACGCCAAATTGATTAACCGGTTAGCTAATTTCAATACCATTTTATACTTATAAAGTCCTGTGATCAATTTCTTAGGTATGCCTGTAATCCCATAATAGGAACCAGCAATCATTCCATACAATGCTCCAACAGAATCTGCATCACCTCCTCTATTCACAATATCAACTAAACCATCATGAAAATTATCATATTTTCTGAAACAATGTAATGCAATTGCCAACCCTTCAACAACATAAGGGGAAGGGAATCTTTTATCATTATACTTGGTTAGTTTGCCTATATACATATCATATATATCTTTATTTTTAAATTCTTTTCTATGCCATCTATCATCAAAAGGTTTATAAGGAATAAATGAGGACTTATCATACATATCATAAAAATTACCTAATACCACTGAATATAACACCTTGACACAATCAACACAATCTGGATGGATATGAGTAATTTTACAACACTCAATGGCAGATTTCAAACAGGTCTCAGGATCACTAGCATAAAAAACAAGTATGGGAGCTAATCTAACAATACCTCCATTCCCAGCAGAATACTTTTGGTACCTATTTATAAAGGTTCCTGTAGATTTATAATACCCTATTGCCTGACTAGTAGTTATTCCTACATCAAATGGAAGGCCAAGAGTCGTATATTTTCCTTCAAACAGCCACTTTACATATTCAGATGCAACATGATGCTTATCAAATTCTTTTCTATTTATAATAGAAGCCATTGTTGCAAGGGTCAATTCTCCATCATCCGTAAAACATCCATTAGGAATTTGATGGACATAAGGGGTTCTATAATAGACTACCTTTTCATCAATAGATTGAGGTCTGACAAACTCAGTAACCGCACCTAAAGCATCCCCTACAAACGTTCCTATGATTGCACCTAACATCTTATCTTTTGCACGACGATTCATGTCAAACCTCCTATCAAACTGATACAATTTTAACCTTGATATTATCAATTTCAGGGTTTGATTTTAAATCAGTCAATAGTTTTAATAATTGATTGAGTACAAAGTATAAAACTGTAGAAGATATATCAATGAGACGTTCCTGTAAAAAATATTCAAAATCTTCTGGAGAAGAAAATTCTTGTTCTTCCAACACTGAAGATTCCTCTTTTAACAACACATGTAATTCTGCCGTTCCATTTATAATAATGATAATTTTTTTCATATGAACCTCCTGAAATCATATTCTTTGTATGACAAAAATATAGAAAATATTGAAATGAATTCATAAAACATATGAAAATAAATAACTAAAGATTAGAAAGACAACAAGAGAGGTATAATATCATGGCAAAAAGAAAGAAAAATCCTTGGTTAAATCCTCGCACAAAAAAGATGGTTAAAGGGACATTAAGAGTAACCAAAAAAGGAACGACATTTGTAGAGCCTCATTTACATGAATACCCTAAAGGAATGGAAACAAAAGAAACAAAGAAAAAGAAGAAAAAAGAAAAACCAAAAGAAGAGTTACAAGTTTCAAAGAAAAAAAGAGAAGAACAAATAAAACAAGCCAAAGAAGAAATGGCATGTAGACTAGGTGTATAACAAATCATATAGGAGGAAAATAATGTATACAGTAGCCATCGGAGATGTATTCCCATATTATCGTATAGGATATGATAAAGCACCTACAATAAAAGATTGTGTGTATAAATCCCTTGCAATCAAAGTACCTAAAATAGAAAAATATAAAGAGGAATTATTGAAAAACACTCCAGATTTAGAAGGAACTGATGAAATTCAAGAAGGATTACCTTTAATAGACAATGACTTGTTATTAAGTGATAGTGATATTGGCTCCGTAAAAATTTTGGAGAAAATGTCTGATAATATTATTATATTACAAACTGAAGTAGAAAGAGATGATCTAAATGATTGGTATAAAATAAATGAAATCTTATACGGAATTCCAGAAGAGATTCAGTTAGGAAAAAATTATATAATTCTAGTGAGACCTGCACTGTATGATGAACTAATAAAAACTGCTGGAGACATTGTATTATATGCTTTAGATGAAAAACAAATCAAAGATGCCATTGAAGGGCTATACATGTACTATCTAGCAATAAAAAAACTTGTTCACGACGGGGCAAATTATCAAAGGTATCAAGCATTATTACGTTCCATAGATTCTGCTGGATTAGCTTCCGCAGCAAGAATAAGAGGAATTCCTGGATTGAACTTCAAAGCAGTTATGTTCTCTGAAGTAGCTCCATCAATTTATCCTTTCAGGTATATAATAGGAAAGGATACAAAAGAACTAGAATGGAAAATATTAATAGCAGTATTGAGAGTATTAGCAAAAGAAAAAAATATATTCAAGATAATCGAAAAAATTCAAAATATTGATTTAAAAGAAAGAGCAGAAACATTGATACAGTCATAATATGGAGAAGGCAAATGATTAATATCAATTTTCAACAGCTAGTTGATAATTATTATGAAACAAATTATAAATATCTAACCAGAGCAAAGGCTTTTTATAAAGGGGAATTAAGTAATATACCTCAACTAGCAAAAATTCAAGATTGGTATACTTTCTCAACTCATCCTGATATAGATACAAACACGTTGAAAGAACTAAGTAAGAATATTGATTACATGTTATTGATTGAGAGGTATGGAATATACAGGGTTCCTGTCGAATTACAAACATTATATCAATTTTTAGGACTTGTATCTGATGTTGCAAAGCAGGTAGTTATATATGGAATTCCTTATGAAAAAAATAGGGATTGTGCTGGGATAGCTATTGATATGACAAAAGCTGATGAAGATATCAAATATTTTGTAGTTTTATGTGGGTTATGTATTGAATTGTGTTCTATAAAACACAACATAGATCTAACAGAATTAGAGATAGCACAATCCTTATTAAGAGAGTAAAAAGGGGAAAGAAAATGGGAGATAAAGTAAATTACTTAAAATCTGAAGCATTAACAAATCTAGTTGACTTATATAGAAAGGATGAAGTGTATAAAAAATATTTTCCGAAAGACCATGAAAAAGAAGTTGAAGAATTTGATGAAAGACGAGCCACCTTTAGAGAATTGAGTTTCCAAACCGGATTGGGAGAATATTTAGAAACTGAAATGATGAAAAACACAATGGAAAGTGTGTCTACTACCAATAGGATATTAAATCTATATCTTCCTGACCCCGAGACCGTCAATAAAAGGCTCAAGAAATTAAATCAAGTTATGAACAACCTAGATCCCGAACAGGATAAAGATAAAATACAAGAAATAAAAAGGAGTATGAAACAATATGATAAACTCAGACAATTACCTGATACTGCCTTTGCAACCAAAGTGTATAGTAGTAACATGGGAGGGTTGGTATTTTTCATAGGAGTAAGTGACCATCTATTTTCAGATTTATTAAAAAAGTATGAAGGTAATGAAAATAAAGTAGCAAAAGCATTAGCAACTGTCATTGCACATGAAACGGATCACATTTTAACAGGAGACTTAGATCAGAATCAATGGACAACAGGGGGGAAGGAAAAGAAAAATTTAGGGCCTGGCGATAGAAACGTTTTATCAGATTCCAGAATAAACTCCACATTATTACGTTACGGATATGAAGATAGTAAACACCTTTTAGACTTAATGGGAATAAGAGGGTCTACTATACCTCAATATTTAATGTCCCCTGCACTAGCAGAAGCGATGGCAAGATTAAAAGAAGAAAAAGGAAATCCAACAAGTAAAGAAGAATATTTGAAACATTTGGCAAATGTAGCAAAGGAATATAATATTCCTGATGAAAATGTTACACAAATAATGGATCAAATTGATGAGAAATGGTTAAAGGAATTATCAAACAACCTTGATAAAGCTGGAAACCCCAAAGATTTCATGAAAGATATTTTTGAAAAACATGATAAAAGTTTAAAAAAATTGAAGGAAGCAGGGTCTATACCAGTATCGGAAAAAGTTATTAATAGTTTTGATAGGTATGAACATGTAATTGATATTATGAAATCCAACATGGAATCTTTTGAAAAAGGTGAAGATCATATATTATTAACAAATTTATGGGCAGATTTATTAGATAGAACCAATAGTTTACTTCCTGAACCTCCAAGTCAAGGTGAAGGCGGTGGACAGGGTCAAGGACAAGGTCAAGGTCAGGGTCAGGGACAAAGTAAAGAAGAAGGAGAAGGAAAACATCAAAAGAAAGGAAAAGGAAAAGGTAAACCTACTGGAAAGCAACCAATGGAAAAAGGGTTTGAACCTGATGATGTATTTGATCCTGATGATTATATTCCTATCCCTAAGAGGAAAGCATGGTCTGAAGAATCAGATTTGAGGGATATTTTAGATGAAGTAAATAAAAGGAGAGGAGGTAATTTTGCAAGTCCTACAGGATCTGCAGATTTAGGAGTAGAATTAAAACCTCCTGGAATAAGTGAAAAATTAAAGAAGGCAATCAAAAATATATTGAAACTAATGTCAAGTTCACTACAACCTCAGATACAAGAAGAATTATATCCTATATGGCAACCATGGGCATTACCTGCTCATATAGAGGCTACAGAAGGTAATCTAGAAGAATTTCCTCCCCCAATAGGAGTTGATATTCAAGCGGTTGAAAAAACTCCTTTTAAAGGTGTAGTATTCACTGTATTTGATGAATCAGGTTCTGTTTCAGATGAAGAATTAGCAATGGCTAAAGAAGTAATGACACAAGTATGTAAATCAGAAAATCTAATACTTGTTGGTGTGAGTCAAAGTGCAGAATCTACCAATGCTGATTTCGCAATCTATAATAAAAATAAACCTGAGACAAAAGAAGATTTCATGAAAAGGTTTAAAACTGGAGGAACAGCAAGGTTTCATGAACACATATTTGATTTTGATGAGTTATCCAAACTTAAAGGATACAGAAAAAGGTTAGATGAAGCTTTACGGAGAGGTGGTGTTAAACATTATAGTGAAGAAGGCGGAAAAGAAGAGCAAACAACTGTTGAAACTCTCAAGAAATTGTGGGACCAGGGAAAGCTAGTAGGGTTAGTATTTACAGATGGAGAATTGATTCCAGAAGAAATAAATACTGACAAATATAAAAAATACGCAGAAAAGGTTGGATTTCCTCCAATAACATACATCTCTTTTAGAAACCCTAATGTAAAACCTTTTAATGTTTCAGAAAATTTGAAGAAAAAACTAATAGATGTTTATCATATACCTACAGATAAAAAATAAAGATAAATAGGGAGTGTATAAAATGACCACAGAAGCATTACAAAAGAAATTAAAGGTTTTGAAAGAATTAAAAGCTCGGCTTGAGGGTGCAACTCATGCTGGAGAAGATAGATTGAGTTTTGGAGATGTTATCACACGTCCAAAGGATGCAAAGGATTTAATAAATGCCTCTTTATTAGAAGAGGGCACAGATAATGCAAGAGCCGAAGCCTTCAAACGAGCTATAGGTAGTCCTGTTTCAATGGCTGATACAATGATGGGGTTGATTGCAGACTATCCTGCTGCTTTGAAAGCAAGAGCACATGAAAATAGAACACATACCTGGAACTTACATGCTCCTGCTGGTGCTGGAAAATCATTTAATGCAGGTGCAGTAGGAAGTAGTTTGTTATTAATGCACATCGACACAATGAATAAATTAGATGAGGGGAAAAAGAGAGAAGATATTGTAAAAGGATTAGCAAAAGATGCAGAATATTTATTTTCCCCTTATCATGAATCGTCTCAATTGAAGGTTGATTGGAATAAATGGGCAGACAAATTTGTTGACAGTGTTATAGAATACAGTAAATCTCCTGATGCGTCTAAATTAAAAAGCCTTTCAAAAGTATTATCATCAGGAGCTACATATAAAGATTTGCACTCTCTATTATCAGTTCAGACTGTTGCTTTAAAAGGAGGAAGAGGAGGAACGTCAGAAGCTGAAACAATGAGAGTGCAACCTTCAACACCAATAGCAGTATTTGATGACTTATTCAGTTCTGCACCTAGAAAAGACCAAGGGACATTTACAGGGTTATTGCATAGTTTAGGAGATAAAGGAAGCTCATTAGGGATGGCTGTATTCACAAATAACCTAGACAGTGCATACTTTCAAAAATTTATAAATGATTCACTAGGTGGAGGGAACACAATACAGGGATTATATGCTAGATCGGGTGTTGCTTTAAAAGTAGGAGCTATCGATGAAAAAGCTCTTAGCAAGAGTCGTGAGATAATGCACGATGGGTTGCAGGAACGTCTGCAAAAGCAATTATTAAAATATGTATATCAAGGACACATAAAAAAGGATAGTAATGCTGAAAGGATATTAAATAATCTGGTTAATAGTGCTCCTGACCCTACAAGAGCTAATAATGCCTTAGTAAACATGAAAACAAGTTTGAAAAAATTTATAGAAACCAATGGAGAAGATAGTATAGAAAAGGCTTTGCAATTGCATGATATAGCCGATGAACAAGGAGGGTTACGCACATTAAAAACATTGAGGGATGCGGCAGGGGTAGATAATAGTTTAGCAGGTTTACTGTATGCCCAAACTAAAGGTGAACCAAATGAAAGGATGAATCATGTCAAGAATTTATTTGATACTTTGCATAACATGACTGAACATATTGGGTATCCTTTTAATAAGAAACAATTAAAATTTGAAAATGAAGAAAAAGCTGATAAAGTTTTTAAAGATTTAACTTCTAAACTAGGTGATAAAGATGAATTAATTAAAGCCTTAGATGAATTAACAGCCAATCAAGCAAAAGAAGAAACAAAAGCTGAAAAGAAAAAACCTGGTAAAATAAATTGGGATAGAGTCAAAAAAGCATTTGAAGATATCAATGTCAATGATTTTTTTGAACATTTAGTAGATCAAATACAATGGCAGTCCAAGACTCCAAAAGGAGAGGAAGATTATAAGAATTACAGTTTAGTTGAAGCATTAAATTCATCACATGTATGTCGTAAAGTAAAAGGGGTTGATTTAAAGAATGCCAGAGAAGAAGATCATATAGTACTGTCAAAATCAGGGGATTCAGCCATTGCAATAAATAAAGGAGACTTATTAAAAGATAGGCCAATCAAGCAATTAAGTGAATTTGCAGAGACTGTATTGGATATTGCCAAGAATCCAGAAGATGCAAAAAGCTATTTAAGAGATATCCTATTTTCTAGTTATAGTCCTATAGCAGCACATGCGTTAGCATCAGGTTTAGGATTATATGAAACTGGAGGAACATCAATCAAAGGTATTAGAGGGCATCTGGAAGAACTAAGTAAAAAATTATCATATAAAGAAGAATATGATGATAATGATAGGAAATTAGCTGCTGAGACACTCTATAATATGTCAAAAGAACATGACGCACTGGCATTGAAATCAGTAGATGGAATGCACAAAGAATTTAAAAACATACTGGATGAATTGATTGATCCGAAATCATTAAAATTGAATGAACAAGCAGTGCATCAATTAAGAGGGGTAGAATTATTAACAGATGTATTATCAAAAACAAAGAATTTAAATAAAGATATACTTAGTCATTTAGGAGAGGATTTGCCAGAAGAAGATATTATGAAACTTCAAGGATTTGCTTCTAACTTCAAGAAATTATCTGAAGAAACATTTACTCCTAACAAACCAGAAGATGAAGAAGAATTTAAGAAACAATTAGAAGAATACAAGAAAAAAGAAGTATGTCCTGATAATGTAAGAGAAGCCGTTGCAGATAAGGCTTATAGTACCGTTCCTCATACAAACAAAGTAAGTAACTTCACATTATCATTAGCAAATACAAGGTTGATGAGGATGCTGGGAATTGAGTAGCCATCTCCTCTCCTTCATTTCCCAATATATATTAACCTGCAGGACATGAAAAATGTCTTGCAGGTTTGTTATGTTAAGAAAACATAGTTTCTAAAATTAAGTTGTTATCTTAAAATTTAAAATATCACTTAATTTAAGAAAAGGAGTGTATTTAATTATGTCCAAAATCATATATTTTGATGGTGCATGTTTACCTAAAAATCCTGGGGGAATTGCTTGCTTTGGTGTTGTTGCAACAAGTAACGGTAATATAATCAAGAAAAAATGGGGTGTTGTTGATGAACAAGGAACTAATAATATAGCAGAATGGGCAGGACTTGTCGAGGCAATACGAATAGCAAAAAAACTTGGATGGGATAATGTTAAGATATTAGGCGATAGCCAGTTAGTAGTAAACCAATTTAATGAAAAATGGAAGATTAATAAAGAACATCTATTAGATTATTTCATTGAAGCTCATGAAGAGTGTCAAGGATTGGATATCATAGTTGAATGGATACCTAGGGATAAAAATATAGCAGATCCTGTATGTCATAGAGCGTTTGTAGAACATGTAGAGAATCAAATAATAGCACAGGCAAAACAAGAAAGAGAGAACTGTATAATAAAACAATTAACCCATAAAACTTTCATAATTATCAATAAACACAATAAGAAAAAATATAAAGTTAGTATAGATCCTAATTTTTCATGCTCCTGTTCATTCTTTAAAAAATATAATGCACATGCACTATTAAAAAGGAGCAATTTGAAAATAAGATGTAAACATTTTTTCATACTGGAATGGTTTTTAGAAAAACATAAATAAAAAAGAGGTGTGGATATCATGAAAAGGGCAATTATAAGCAAAAACAGGAAGAAAAGGGTGAGGAGACCGTATGCTCCTTGTCCATGTAATAATAGAAGAAAGAAAAAAGTAAGGAGGAATTAGTATGGCATCACTACAAAAAATTGTATTATTATCAGGTGCAAGACATCTAGGGATCAATAAATTAATGAGTGATAAGGTGATTTTAAAATGTATCAATGGATTTCATTCCGATGGAGAGGCTAGATTTGAACCACAAGAATCTGTAAAAGGAAAAGAAATAATAGTTGTTCAATCATGTTATCGTCCTAATGATCATTTACTTGAGTTATTAATTGCAATTGATTCTTTGAAGAGGGGAGGGGCTGCGTCTATTACAGTATTAACACCTTATTTTCCTTATACAAGGTCAGACAAATTATTTACAGAAGCATCAGCTATTGGATTAAAGGTTGTAGCCTCATTATTAGAACAAGCAAAGATAGATAGGTTGATAGTATTTGATATGCATTCAAGGGATTCCTCACTTGCATTTAATTTACCTGTAGTGCACATGTCTATAGTTCCTTTGCTCGCTAGATATTTTAAGGATTTTTATATGCCTAACAAAGATTGGGTAGTATGTGCAGCAAGGGAAAATGTAGTAGAACCTGCATTACAGTTTGCAGAACTAGCAGGGATTGAAAATTTTATTTTATATCCTAAAAAAGCCAAAGAAAAAACAATCAGGGGGCGGATAAAAGATAAGACAATAGTCATATATAATGATATGGTAGACCACAATGATACAATATATGATTGCTGGCAAAAAGTTTTAAGTAAAGAACCAAGAAAAGTTATATTATGTGGGGTGCATGGAGTATTTCCTAAAGGAAGTGAAGAAAAATTCAAAAATGTTGCAATATGGGTAAGTGACACATTACCTTGGAACATCAAAGTTCCATATTACACAAATTATGCACCTTCAGGTCATTTTTTGCGTCAAGTTATAGAATCCTGTTTTTCAGGAGCTGCCTTACATGATTTATGGGATGAAGGTTATACAGGAGATATTGAATATGTTGATATAACCGATCCTGATGGTGAGAAAAAAGAAGAAAAAGTAATTGGAACACACGAAGACCATCCATGCTTAATGTGTAATTATCCCACTGAAATTCATATAACTCCAGGAAAGGGAGAGTTACATAGATGTAGGCTTGTTTGTCCATCATGTGGATTAAAAACAAGTAGAATGACAATAAGAGTGAAAAACATCGAGGACATAGAAGAGGTAAAAAAAGCAATTAACCTAGCTTCTATTCCTAAGTAAACATGGAGTCTCAACTTAGCTTAATCAAAAAATCTAATGAATGGTTGAATACTTATTCATATTGTTCTCCTTTATGTAAATCAGAACAAGTAATTATCAGGTTTGCCTCCAACCTTCACATGAAACTAGTTGATAATCCTATAGCTAGGGTTAACATGTTTGATATCATTAAGGAGGTTGGAGGCAAGATACATACATTAGGGGTATATAGCTACAACAACATTGAAGGAACAGTATTCATCCATTCAAAAAACAATTTTGATATATTTCTTCCTGAATATACCTCTCCCATAAGAGATATGTATACACTAGCTCATGAATTTGGACATTACATATTGCATGCAGTAGTCAAACAAAAATTTAAAGTGTGGGCTAGTAAACATGGAAAAGGGCAATTAGAGAAGGAAGCTGATTGTTTTGCTATAGGATTTCTAGTACCTGAAAGGATTCTTGATGATTTATCTGAACAAGAAGAGAAATTGACACCTGGATTAATCAGTGATGTATTTGGAGTATCATCTCATATTGCAAGAGTTAGGTTAGATATTTATCAAAACAAGAAAATATGAGATATTCACTCTCACCTAATTTTAAAACCCAATCTGAATGATAATATGTAAACGTAATAAAAATGTCATCTCGTCAAGATCTCAATGTCTCGCATGGTGATTTGAAAGCAGGATGGAGATAATTATCAAGGTAGAAATTAAATCTGGTTATCAGACAATGATATCTTTCATTCTCACCCAGTTTCTTAAAAATCAGGTATGATAATATGTAAACATCATAAAAATGTCATCTCGTCAAGATCTCAATGTCTCAGACGGTGATTTGAAAATAAGGCAGAGGACAATTGAAGATATTTAAATTGATAATAATTAATATTGAAGGCATTAAAACAAATTGAACCTCTGAATCTGATTCAGAGTCAAATTTCCAATAATTTCAAAGACTTATTTAAATTGAAACAAATTTTTAACAATTTCAATAATTTATAAAATAAAAATGCCATGCCTAATATTTAAATTAGACATGGCAAATATTTAAAATTATTTAATTTTTTGCTATTTTAAATAATTCCAATAATTTACAACCCACTTCACAAAATCTTTATAATTTTCAAAATAATAAACTTCCTTTCTTTCATCTATTAATTTATTTATAACCTCTTCAATATTTTTACAATTTTCCAATTCATTATCTTTTCCACTATCCGTCCATAATGTCATTTCTTTATAAAATCTATATCCATCCGCCAATAATTCTTTTATAAATTTAACTTCTTTATTATTCACACTTATTAAAATTCCTTTTCCTTTATTATTCTCAATTTTTTCTATAATTTCCTCTATTGTCACAAATTCCTCTCCTTCATACTCTTTATACTTTCCACTATCATACCAATTTCTAAACCAATTCCAAAACTCACTCTCAAAATCAAAACATTTAATATTCTCAAATCTCATTTCACCTTTAACCCTTTCGTCCGCCATCCTCAAATCATACCTGCCATTATCCTTTATAACAATAACTTCATCATTAACCAATTCCACAATAATTCCTTTCTTACTATCACTTCTATTTAATACCTCTTCAACTATTTCTTTTACTTCTCTTCTTATAATCCTCATAACCAAACCTCCTTTTAAATTTTTAATTTATTATTATTGCCTTAACTTAATTATTAATATAATAAAAAATAAAAAACTTGTCAAGTTAAAAATTAAAAAAATTTAAAATAAAAATTAAATAATTCCAACAATTTATAAATAATTTTTAAAAAATTAATTTTGTCTAACTATTTAAAATTATTAAAAATTTTCTAACTTATTGAAATTATTGGAGATTTATTCCTGAATCAGATACTGACCAGTAATCATAATTCTAAGATATCAAACCTGATTATAAAAATAAAAAATCCAGACTCACCCGATGCCAATCATCACACAACGAGATTTTAGTTTCTCACCCAGTTTCTTAAAAATCAGGTATGATAATATGTAAAATTGATTAAAACGTCATCTCACCGGTGTTATCATTGTCTCGCATAAGGATTTGAACACATAACCAACTCAAAAACTATACCCAATGTAAGCCACAAGATTTTATAAAAATAATCCATTGAAATATTTCAAAAACATGATCTCAACCAAATCTCATTGTATGAATGTATAATATAAGAAAGTAGAATTAATAACCTAGGTGTGTCACAATGAGAATATAGGTGATATGCAAACGTCAATCAATTCAGGTGGAGAGATAGTGATATGATCCAAAAAATCATTTTTTCAAATCAATAGGGCTGGTGAGTTAATCATCAGCCCTATATATTAGTCTAGAGGCAATCCACCATAATGTGTAATCTTGGACTGACTCTAAATCCATATTTACAGGCCAACCTGAAAGTACATGGAAAGGAACTTTGCAATTCATTTATAGTGGAACCCCAAGGCATCAACCAAATATTCTCATTTGGAAAAGAAATTTTATCCAGATCATCAATAAATCTTTCTACCTTTGGATGATCCCACGTTACTACCTTGATACAAATATAATCTTCATAACAATCTATTCGATACTTATTGATAGAATCAAATAAATTCACCACTTCTTCTATCTTATAAGACTTGGGACTATAATTTACCTGAAATCTGGATATGAGAAGAAGAAAATCTGAAGGGATATTAGCAAGCAATTCAGGAAGCTGATATCCATTAGTTTCAATTTCAATCGTAGAATTAGTCATATCTAAGTCAAATGACAAGAACTTGAATAGAGATACTATATGGTCAATATATAACGTAGGTTCCCCTCCAGTAATAACAAGATGATTAACTAATTTAAACTTTTCTGATAACTCATGAAAATCTAAATCATACTCATTTAATTCTCTCATTTTATCAAGT
>Ga0256842_1001158_pt1 | contig 21775 bp, 25 predicted proteins | sample 4559240metaG_FD_185973 | JGI IMG/M metagenome (GOLD analysis project Ga0256842, IMG submission 185973) | Hydrothermal vent microbial communities from Guaymas Basin, Mexico - 4559-240 | ecosystem: Environmental > Aquatic > Marine > Hydrothermal vents | place: Mexico: Guaymas Basin | collected... | reverse complement strand
ATTTTTGCGCTTATTTCAAGTTTATTTGCAATGTTACGTCCAAGGTTTTTATCAGGAAGGAAAAAGATTTTTTTGTTTTGTTTAAGCGCCCACTCAATAATTTTCTGTGCGTTTGCGCTTGTACATGTAAGTCCGCCGTTTTGTGCCACTATTGCTTTTGTTTTGGCGGTTGAGTTTATATATGTAACAGGAATAAAGTCAATGTTATTTTCTTTTAGTGTTTTAATATCTTTTTCAACTTTGTCTTTCTGAGCCATTCTTGCCATCGAGCAGTCGGCAAGACGCGGCATATATACGGGTATGTCGGGATTTAAAATTTTAGCGCTCTCCCCCATAAATTTAACGCCGCAAAAAATAAGAGGGTTTTTAAGCGTGCTTGTTTTTCTGGCAAGTTCTAAACTGTCGCCCGTTAAGTCTGCTAAATCAAAAATTTCGTCTTTTTCGTAATAATGGGCGGCAAGTGTGATGTTATGCTTTTTTATAAGGTGTTTTACTTCGTTTATCATTTAGCTCCTTTAAAGTGGGTAGTAGGTAGTTTTTTAATAAATACCGTTTTTCCGTGATTTTGATTTTCAGTATCGCTACTCACTACATACTAAAATTATATTATAATTTCACAAAAAAGGAAAAATATGTCACCTTTGATATGGTATTTAATAGCTTATTTAGTAGGCGGGATTCCGTTTGGATATTTAATAGCAAAATATTTTGCCGGAATTAACATAAAAGAGCACGGAAGCGGAAATATAGGGGCTACCAACGTACTTAGGGTATTGAAACAGACCGACCCGGCAAAAGCGAAAAAACTTGCGGCAATTACACTTTTTTTAGATGCTTTTAAAGGTGCCGCCGTTATATTACTTGCAAAAACAATGGGGGTATGCGAGGCAACCCAGTGGGCGATAGCCGTTATAGCGGTAATAGGGCACTGTTTTTCCCCTTATTTGAAATTTGAAGGCGGAAAAGGTGTGGCAACTACCGCAGGAGTGCTTTTGGTGCTTGTGCCAAAAGCCGTTCTTGTCGCGCTTGCCGTATGGTTTATAATGGCAAAAACGGTTAGAATCTCTTCTCTTAGTTCATTAACCGCAATTATTGTTGGAATTGCCAGTACCTATGTTTTATATCCTCAATTACCGATACATTCTCACGCCCCTTTATGGATTATTGCCTTTGTCGTACTTTACAAACATAAAGAAAATATATACAGACTCTTAACGGGGCAGGAGAAGAGGGTAATATGAGTTAAAGAGGGTGAAAAATAGTAAAAGAAGGTGAAAGAGTGTGAAAAATGATAACAGATATAAAATATTAATTGAAAATTTGGAGTTTGAAGCGATAATAGGAATTTTGCCCGAAGAGAGAAAAAAAACTCAAAAAGTGCTTGTAAATGCCGAGATAGAATACGAAAATAAAGAAAAGTATATCGATTATGCGGAGGTCTGTAATCTTATAGAAAATTTAATGAAAGAAAAAAAGTTTTTATTAATTGAAGACGCACTAAAGTTGATTGAAAATGAATTATCGGTCAAATATCCTCAAATGAAAAGTCTTAAACTTAAAATTCAAAAACCTGAAATTTTAAAAAATGCTTTGGTCGGAGTGGAAATTTTAAGAAAATATTAATTTTTGATATAATTTTTAAATATAAGGTCGGGATTGCATTCGGACTCCTGCCGGATGCGAATATAAAGGAGAGAAAGAGTGAGACTTCTTGTAATTGAAAAAGACGAAACGTTAAATCATTTAATTACGAAATCTTTAGAAGAAGTGGGTTATAAAAGTGATTCGGCTTATACGGTAAGGGACGGAAAATATTTTTTGGATGTAAGACATTATAATCTGGCAATAATAGATGCCGATTTCGGTCTTAGCGAAGTATTTAAATTTATCGATTATGCAAAGGATATATACCCTTTGATTAAAATAATTGTAATTTCCAACGACAGTTCTGTGGAAACGGAAATAAAAGTTTTAAAAATGGGCGCGGATGATTTTATAAGAAAACCGCTTAATTTTGATTTGTTGATTACACGAATTAATGTGGCGCTTAGAAGCGGAAAAGAATCCCAGATTAAAATAAAAGATTTAATAATTATTAAAGATGAAGAAAAAATTATCTACAACGGAAAAGAAACATATCTTAAGGGGAAAGCTTTTGAAGTATTTACCCATCTAGCCAGATATCCGAATCAGGTTATATCAAAAGAGCAGCTGCTTGACGCCATTTGGGAAGAACCCGAATTAGTAACCCCGAATGTCATTGAAGTTGCTGTAAATCAGATACGTCAAAAGGTTGACAAAGTTTTTAAAATTGATACAATTAAGACCATTCGCCGAAGAGGCTATAAATTTTGTTATCCAAAGGAGTAGCATGTCACTGATGATAAATGAAGAATGCATAGCATGCGATGCATGTGTGGATGAATGTCCAAACGGGGCGATTGAGCCGGCAGATCCGATATATGAAATAGACCCGGACCTTTGTACCGAATGTATAGAACACGGAGGAGAACCTCAGTGCGTTCAGGTATGTCCGGTTGATGCGATTGTACCGGATCCGGACAATCAGGAAAGCGCAAAAGAGTTAAAACTCAAAGCGGAATTAATACATAAAGATGAAGAAGAATAATGGCTAAAATAACGGCTGTAATAGATATAGGTTCCAACTCAGCCAGAATGGCTGTGTTTAAAAAAACCAGCCGTTTTGGATTTTATCTTTTAAGGGAAGAAAAAAGCAAAGTCAGAATAAGCGAGGGCGCTTATGAAAACGGAGGGAATCTTCAGGATTTTGCAATTAAAAGGGCTTTAAGCGCTCTTAGGGAATTTCTTTTAATTGCAAAATCTCTGAAAGTAAGAAAAATTTTAGCGGTGGCCACTTCCGCCGTTCGGGATGCTCCAAACAGAAGTGAGTTTTTAGGCAGGGTAAGAAGAGATCTTGGAATAAATATTAAGGTGATTGATGGAAATAAAGAGGCGTTTTTCGGAGGAGTTGCGGCGGCCAATCTTTTATATGAAAAAAACGGGGTTACTATAGATATAGGCGGCGGATCCACCGAACTTGCTTTAATGAAAAAGAAAAAAATAACAAATACCGTTTCCCTTAAACTGGGAACCGTCCGGCTTAAAGAGCTTTATTTTGACAAAGGCGACATTGAAGGCGCCAGAAAACATATAAGAGATGAAATAAACAGATTAAATGAAGAGTTTAAACAAAATAAAGTATTCGGTATAGGCGGAACCATAAGGGCTCTTTCACAGGTTATTATGAAAAGAATAAAATACCCTCTGGATATTTTACACGGCTTTACTTATGAGATAAAAGACCATATTAAATTTATTAAATCAATGGTTAAAATGAAAGACGAGGAGCTTTTAAAAATAGGAGTAAAGCCCGAAAGACTGGATGTAATACGTCCCGGTGTGCTTATATTTACCGAGCTTTTAGAGTTTCTGGAATCCAAGCACGTCATAACAAGCGGGGTTGGTGTGAGGGAAGGTGTTTTTTTAACGGATCTTTTAAGGCATGACAACCATAAGTTTCCTGAAAATTTCAACCCGTCTGTGAGGACTATTATAGATGTATATCAGATAGATACCAGACTTTCAGCGTATGAAACGAAAATCGCTCTTGAACTTTTTGACTTATTAAAAGACGATTTTAATCTGGACGATAAATATAAACTTCATTTGAGTTATGCAATTAAACTCTCCCGCGCGGGTGAACTTGTGGATTTTTACGAGGCGCATAAGCATACGGATTATATTATTTTAAATTCTTTGCATTACGGATTCAGGCATTGTGACAGGCTGCTGATGTCTAAAATAATACGTTTTTATAAAAGAAAAAAAATAAAGAAAAAAGATATAGAAAAATACAAATCTCTTCTTCCCCAAAAAGGCATTATTGAAAAACTTTGCAATATTTTCTGGGTTGCTAAACTCATAAATATTAATTTATCAATGCCGAAAGTAAATATAAGTAAAAACGGAAATGAAATTATAATTGAAGGTGAAAATTTATATTTGGCAAAAGAGAGAAGTAAAAGCAGGGAACTGTTTTTTAATCTGAATATAATAGATAAAGGCGTAAAATGAATAAACTTTTTTATTTAATTCCGCTTGTATTTTTAGGATGCGGTATTTCAAACACTACCGCAAAAGTCAAAAAATTTACAAAGTGTTACGTTCATCAGATGCCGGCACCTTTTTGGGTCTGTTATCGGTCTTCTTTTTTAAGTGTCGGAAAGGTTAGTGCAGACAAACTTACACGTTTAAAACAGGAAGAGGCTTATTCTTTAGGCGTCAGTGAATTAATTGCAAAACTTCAAAGCAAAACAAAACTTTTTTTAAGAAAACTGGGTATTGAAGATAAAAAAATAGATTCTCAAATCAAAGATTTTGTAATATTAAATGTGCTACAGGGTGAGAGCTGGTATGATAAAAAAGATAAAATGATTTATGTAGAGGTGAAAATCGATAAGGAAGAATTTAAAAAATTTTTGTTTGAAAAATATAAAAAAATAGACAAAAAAGTGCTTGAAAGTACATTTGATGAAACATTTTGATTTTATCATCATCGGCGGAGGAATAGCGGGGCTGCTTACAGCTTATGAATTAAGGGAATTTAAAACGCTTTTAATTGATGAAAACGGAATATTGACTTCCGGGGCCAGTGCGGCGGCCGGGGCTTTTTTATTTCCAAAAATCGGCTTTGATACCTCATATACGAGATTTATAAATAACGCTATTTTAGAGTCTTTGAAATTTTATGAAAAAGCAGGGATTGACACCCATAACATAGGGGTTACCCTGCTTCCTAGGGATGAGAAGGATATAGAAAAGTTTAAAAAATACGAAAAGGAAATCCGTCTTCCTTTCGAGAAAAAAAACGGCGGGTTTTTCTTTAAAGACGGCGGGGTTGTTTTTCCAGAAGATGTTAAAGAAAAAATAAAAGTTGATTTTGATATTCAAAAAGTAAATTCTTTACATAAAGAAGGGGAATATTGGAGAGTTAACGAATATAAAACAAAAAATGTGATTCTTGCCACGGGATATAAAAAACTTTTCGATATCCCATATATAAATATCCGCTCCGTCTGGGGGGAGAGGATCGAAGGGCAGGGGAAATTAAAGAATATACGGGAAAATACGCTGTTTCATAAAAACTGCTCGGTGGGAATAATTGACGGTATTATTAAAATCGGGGCAACCCATAAAAGAAACTGTTTAGAATGCCGTGAAAATGAGGAAGAGGTCAATGAACTTATTGAAAAGGCCGGGGAAATAGTCGATATTCAAGAATTTAAAATATCCAAAATCATCGGAGGCTTCAGGGCTGCCAGTGTTGATTATTTTCCTGTGGTTGGTAAAATTATAGATGTAGATAAAACACTGACAATGAATCCGAAAACGGTAAAGGGTGAAATGCCCAAATTTTTAAGTTTTATTGAAGGTCTTTATATAATCAACGGAATGGGCGGCAGAGGTTTTTCGAATGCTTATGTGTGTGCCAGGGCTTTAAAAGAGCATATTACTAAAAATAAAGAGTTGGGGATTTTAGATACAAAAAGAGTGTTTATTAAGTGGGCCAGAAGAGAAGGGGAAAAGTATTTAAAAATGAATAGTGAAAAATGAAAAATGAGCACAGCGAACCCGGCCGCTTGAAAAGTGGCGGGGTGGAAAATTAAAAGACAATATTCTAGATATTTTGCTTTAAGTTTTTAGCTTTATGCTTTAAGCTTTTGAATAAAGGAGAAAAATGCTAAAAGTTGAAAATGTCACAAAGCAGTTCGGCGGTGTTGTAGCTATTAAAGATGTCAATTTTGAAGTAAAACAGGGTGAGATTTTTGCTTTGGTAGGACCTAACGGAGCCGGGAAAACCACTCTTTTTAATATTATCACAGGGGCGTTTGAGCCTACAAGCGGGCATGTGTATTTTAAAGACGAGGAAATAACGGGGCTAAGTCCTATAAAAATCGTGGAGAGGGGAATTGCAAGAACGTTTCAGAATATCAGGCTTTTTAATTCAATGACTGTTTTGGAAAATGTGCTTATCGGATTTCACAACCATATCGAATATACATTTTTTGAAGCCGTTTTCAGACTTCCGAGATTTTTTTCGCAGGAAAAAGTTCATAAAGAACTGGCAATGGAAATTCTAAAGTTTTTAAAAATAGATCAGTATGCGAATTTAAACGCCAAGGCGTTAAGTTACGGGAATCAAAGAAAAGTAGAAATAGCAAGGGCGCTTGCTACGGAGCCCGATTTGCTTTTATTGGACGAACCTGCTGCGGGAATGAACCCCAAAGAAACGGACGAACTTGCCGATACGGTGTTTAGATTAAGGGAAGAAAAGGAAAAAACGATTCTGTTTATCGAGCATGATATGAAATTCGTTCAAAAAATTGCCGACAGGGTAATGGTATTGGATTACGGTAAGACTATTTTTGAAGGAAAACCTGCGGATATGATGAAAGATGAAGCGGTAATAAAAGCGTATTTAGGAGATATCGATGTTGAAGGTTAAAAATTTAAAAGTAAAATACGGTGTAATTGAAGCCGTAAGGGGAATTGACTTTGAAGTAAAAGCCGGTGAAATAGTGACAATTATCGGGGCAAACGGGGCAGGTAAGACTTCAACGCTTAGCGCTATTTTCAATCTTGTAAAAAAAGAGGGCGAGGTTAGGTTTGTAGAAGGCGACATCTCAAAACTTTCAACCGATAAAATTGTAAAACACGGAATAGCGCTGGTACCAGAAGGCAGGAGGATATTTATAAACCTTACCGTTGAGGAAAATCTTAAAATAGGCGCTTATACGAATGAAGAAAATTACGAAAATTTAAAAGAAGAGATGTTTAGGCTTTTCCCCAGACTCAAACAAAAAAGAAACAATTACGGAGGGAGCTTAAGCGGCGGTGAGCAGCAGATGCTGGCGATTGCAAGGGCTTTGATGAGTGAGCCTAAAATGTTAGTGCTTGATGAACCCTCCCTCGGACTTGCGCCTATTATCGTAAAGGATTTATTCGGTATTTTGACGGATTTAAATAAAAATGACGACGTAACCATTCTTTTGGTTGAACAAAACGCCGCCGCGGCGCTTAAAATCGCCCACAGGGGATATGTAATGGAAAACGGGCTTCTTGTTATGGAAGATGATGCTGCGTCACTTCTTAGAAGTGAAGAAGTTAAGAAAAAATATTTAGGCGGATAAATTTTTTTAATAAAATACAGTTATCCTTTTACCTTTTTTATTATAAGATTAATTTATATTTATATTGATAATTATGACAATTTGGAAATATGATATATAATAGTTAAATATTAAGCAAAGGTTAAAGGATGGATGAGAAATTATTCAAAAAAATGATGGGGGAGTTTTATTCAGAATTACTTCAAGACGAACACGCTTCAAGTTTTATCAGCTCCGTTGCAATGTTGGATGAGTTAATAAACAGGCAATACAAGATTTTGGATAAATTATTTAAAAATGAATGTAAAACGGAAGATATAGTAAAAATTGCAAAAAGACATAAAGAAATCGGAATTCATTATCAGGCAATGTTTGACAGTATTGAGATTTTTTTTAAACAGGCCAAGGAATATAAAATGTTAGATGAGGGAAAAATAGAAGAATACAAAAAAAGATTTGAGGATGTGAGCGCAAAGGAATACATCAAATCGATTGTAAATGAGCTTGACAGGTTCTTGAAACTTGAAGGTATAAGAGAACTTTCAAAATATGACGAGTTCGTATATGAAGAAATCGTAAAACATTTAGAGCTGATTTTGGATATTATAGAAAAAAAACAGACGGATATTGAATTTTTATTTCATACAAGCTGTAAATTAGGAAAATTTTTAAACGGGATGGCATTTAAGATAATTTCTTTTGAAAATGAAGAAATAGCGTTAAAAATAAAAACCATCCATAAAAGCGTGCATGTTTTATTTAAGGATTTAATAGCTTACATGAACAATAAGGAATATAAAAGGGCCGTTGCCACGGTGGTTGAAATAAGCGAAAACATATATAAGCTTTTAAATGAATACAGGTTGCTCTCTTTAAACTGGAATAAAAAAGAGGATGAAATTATTGCATCTTTTGCCGCTTCTTCAAAGAGCAAAGACAATATATACTCTTTAATTATCAACATTCAGGCAAATGAAAAAATACTTGAATTTTTAAATAATAAGCTGTGTGATATTTTAGATGAGTTTTTTGAAGATTTTGAATTTGTGTTTTTTAACAGGTGTGAAAACAGTGTAAAAGTTTTTCTTAATAAAAAATGCCCGAATTTTAACCATAAATATGAAAACCTTTTTAATAAAATTACGCAACTTGCAAAAGAAATAGACAAAAACTATTCCGCTATAGTATCAACTCCTGTTTTATATATTGCCACATTGGATGTCAGCAGGTTAAACTACCTTGAGAAGGATGAAGTAAAAGAGGTGTTCAGGGTTATTAAAAAAGATTTGATTAAATCAAAAAGCGATAGCTTTATTTTAGTTAAAAACTATGATGAAGAATTTGTAAATCTTCTCCATAAAGCCAGAGAATCTTATTTAATCAGAAAAGCCTCAAGAGATGCGGTAATGAATAAAACAATAGAATTGTTCGGTCATTTTATGTTTAACCTCAATGAAGAAAAAGTGGCGGTTGAGATTTTAAGCAGAATTAAAAGAGACAGCGAATATATACCGGCTTTTAAATTTATAGATGTATTGCAAGAAGAAAAACTCATAGAAAAACTTGATTATGTCGTTTTAACCAAACTGGCTGAAAGTATTGATTATATAAAAGCAAGCGGGGTTAAAAAAATTTTTGTAAACGTATATCCCCCTTCACTTATGGACAGTGATGTGATAGGCGCTTTAAAAAGTGTGATTGAAATATTCAGTAAGCACGGGCTGACTTTGTATTTGGAATTAACTGAATATGCAATATTGCCGGACTGTGATGTGCTGAATTTATTAAATGCCAAAAAATTCAAAATAGCTTTTGATGATTTCGGAAGCGGCAGTACCAATTATGAATTAATAGGAGAAATGGCGCACAGGGAAAATGCGGAGGTTATAAAAATTGACGGGGAAATTGTAAAAAATATAATCTCTTCCGATATTTACAGGTCTATTTTCCGCTCAATCTCAATGTTTGCAAACAGTATAAACATGCTGCTTGTTTATGAGTATGTGGAAACAGAGGAACTTGTCGGAAGAATTAAAAAAATAGCAAAAGAATTTAAAATTGATGCTAAAAACGCTTTTATTCAAGGCTTTTATTATCATAAACCGGAGAGTATATTAAATTTTATTAAGTAATTCCCCGATTTTAGCCCTCATCCATTTCCCCATTTTCATATTGTGATACGCCCAGCTGAGGTATTGTATATCAATCTGGGCAACGTCTTCTATTTTCATACCCTTGTATTTACCCACACCGAATCTGAATTCCATAGGTTCATTCAGGTTTTCAAGATGGTGTTCGATAGAGTATTTGACGTCAGGGTCAAGGTCGGTTAGGCTTAGCATATATTCTATATAATCCGGGTCTTTGATGAGAATATCTTTTATTTTTTCGAATTTATATTTGCCCTGGTAGAATTTGTCGTGAAGCACAGGTTTTGTAGTAAGTTCCACGAGCTCGTCAAAAGTTTTGTCGAAATTTCGGACAATATATTCAAAAAGAAGCCCTAAAACAATTACATCCCCGAGTGCGTCGTGGGCGTTGATTTGAATATTGTATTTGTTGCATATCTCTTTTTCTTTTTTGTAAAGTCCAAGGGCATATCTGTTGTATTGAAGGGAAAATTTTCCTTCCGGAAGCAGGTGTTTTAATATCCTGAATGTATCGATTAATTTAAAAAACGAATTAAAGCCTTCTTTTTTCAGCATATCGAGATCGAATTTTGCGTTGTGTATAACGATTAAATTTTCAGGTGAGTTTAATTCTTTTAATCTTTTGTATGCATTGGTATGTTTGATTTGAGGTTTATCTTCAACCATTTCGTTTGTGATATGGTGAACGGCCATAGCTTCAAAGCTGATAGGCAGCGGCGGTTTTACCAGTTCGTCGTGTATTTCTTCGATTTCTAAGTTTTCGTTCATTACAAGGTAACTCAGCTGTATGATTCTGTCTTCTTCTTTATTTCCGGTTGTTTCCGTGTCAAGTATTATTATTTTCATTTATTTCCTTAATAAGTGGTATTTTGATGGTATATCCGTCGTCATTGTTTAATATTTCAAAATAGGGCGATTTAACTGTTTTTTGAGGTATTGTTTTTATTCCTATTTCTACAATCTGATATTTTTTATCTTTGATTTTGATGTATTCCCCAACATTTACCTTGGTTGAAATTATAGCTTTTTTTTGATTTTCAAGCATATCGAAAATTATATCTAAAAGAGCTTTTTTATGGACAAGTATCTTAGGAATGGAAGGGTCAAACATTGTATCTATTGAAATGCTGTTTTTAAGTGTTACATATTCTACGGCAAAATTTATAAGCATAGAAAGGTCTATTTCTTCAAGTTTGGTGAGTTCGATTGAGCGGGTGTTTGTATTGATAAAAAATCTGACACCTATGTTTGTATCGTCTTTGTATCCGATGGAAAAGCCGTTAAATTCGAAATTTTTAAATTTTACGGGTTTAAATTCCGTTTTTATTGTAGGATTTAGCGGTGCGTTATTTATTACAAAATCGTAAATCTCTTTTTTGTGAACGTATGAAAGGAGGATTTCCGCTTCCTGATTACAGTATTTTATATGACTTTTCTCATCAAAAACAATAATGGGGTTTATGTCGTATTCACAAAAAAATTCAAACATTTAAAGCCTTCATCTTTTTGGTAAGGGTTACTCTGTTGATTTTTAGATGATTTGCAATTTGGAGCTTGCTTTTATATTTTGTTTTCATTGCGCTGAACAGTGTTTTTTCAAAATTATTCATTTCTTCTTCATAGGTTAAATGTTCATCCGTGTTTTCATAGTAATATTTTAATGTTTCGAATATTTCTTTTTTGTTTTGAGATAATAAAAGCAGTGAATATATCTGTTTTTTTAAAGAATTTAAATTTTCGCTGATGTCGGGATGTTCAATATTGATTTGCCTGTTGATTTTAAACTCTTGCATTGCCTGCCGTTTAAAAAGGTCTATAAAATTTTCAATATCTTCGGGATGCTCTCTTAAAGGCTTCAGTTCTATGTCCATAGTGAAATGTTTTTTTAACAGTTCTTTATTTAAAGGCCTGGTTCCTGTTGCTATTAAAAAGTTGTTTTTAAATTCAAGTACGGGATGAGTGTCAAAATCTTCCAATATTACAGGCTTAATGGTGGATGATTTGGGATTAACGACGGCGTTTGGTGCTATATATTTGGCTAAAAACGTTTTGCCGACACCTTTTTCCCCCCAGATATACACGTTTATTTTAAGCTGTTTGCACATATCTGCGATATTTTTTATTTTTTTGAGATATTCGGACGTTGCTAAAAACATAATCACCTTTTTGTATGAATTATAACAAATTTAAATTATAGATTTACACAGCAGAGTAATTTTATCTTATTTTGATTTTTTTTGTAAAGTATGATAAAATCAAAATAAAAAGGAGATATAAATGCTAACACCAAAAAGACCCGATGTTGATATGACCAGCGAAGAATTTAAAGCGGAAGAAGCCAAAACAAAAAAATTTGTGGAAAAAGTGGTAAAACAGTTCGGATGGTGTATAAATCCGGATAAAGAAGTGTATGATGCAATAGTCATGGGGCTGACAAGAAATAAACTGATGTACGGAAAAAGATACTGTCCCTGTTTTATTCCAATGGGGGATAAAGATGACAGAATCTGTCCATGCAAACCGGCAATAGAGCATGAAGTAAAAGAGGGGTGCTGTCACTGCGGAATTTTCTGTAATTCTGAAAAATGTAAAAGTGAGGGTTAATGAAAACGGTTGATATAAACTCACCCGAATTTCAGCAGGAATTTGTGAAAACGGAGAAGTTTGCGCATAAAGTGGTAGAACAGTTCGGGTGGTCTTTTCATCCGGATGAGGAAATAGTGGAGAGGGTTTTAAAAGGCCTTACAAACAATAAACTGATACACGGAAAAAGATATTGTCCCTGTTTTGTTCCTCAATTTGACGGAAACGACAGAATATGCCCATGTAAGCCAGCTATCAAAAAAGAAATTCCTAAAGAGGGAGTGTGCCACTGCGGTATATTTTGCACTCCGGAGTATGCCGAAAATTATGATAAAGAACATCCTAAAAAAGAATCAAAACAAATTGAAGGCTTGAGTGTTAGAGAGCTTGAAAACATTTTAGAAAAAGAGCAGATTTTGGGTGAAGAGCTTGAAATACTGCTTAAAGCAAGAGAGGCCGGGCTTGTCAAATTTTATCTCATAGACATCAGAGAGCCGTTTGAAAACCAAATGATGAGAATTAAAGGAACCGACGAACTTTTGCCTATAAGCAGGGTGCAGTATGACCTTGACAGATGGATGAAATATAAGGATGAAAGAATTATAATTTATTGTCATGTGGGCAGCAGAAGCGGATATTTACAAAGAGCCCTCCAGCAGCAGTTGGGTTTTTCTAAAGTAGGAAACCTTACATATGGAATAGCCGATTATTTTGGGGAAGTGGAGAGAGGGTGAAAGAATTGAGAATTGAGAGCGGAAATTAATTGTGGTATAATTATACAAATACTTCAAAGGAATTATAATGACCGTAAGAAAACAGACATCCATAAAAGTAGACCCCGTTGCATGGGAAGAAGCAAAAAAAATATTTAGAGAATACGGAATCACAGCAAGTGATGCTATAAATATTTTTTTAAACGAAGTCAGAATGGTAGGGGGACTGCCTTTTGAGATGAGGCTTCCAAGCGAAAGACTAAAAAAGGCTATTGAAGAGGCAAAGAAAAGAGAAGTTGAAAAATTTGACAGTATAGATGACTTGATAAGCGATTTGAAATGAAATATCAGTTAGCTAGGACTAAAATATTTAAAAAATCTTTTAAAAAATTAAATTTTAATGATACTGAGATTCAAAGTGAATTATTCAAAGGATAAACATGTTTTTAGAAGCGGCATATGAAGCAGTAAGAAAAAGAGATGAAAAGATAAATTCTTATTTTAAAAAATGTCCCGCGGATATAAGAGAGCTTTTTGAGGCTATTTTAAAAGAATTGGGGCTTGAAATAAATGAAGAAAATCTTCTCAGTCTTAAAAAAAGATTTTTTCATCTTCGTGAAGACAGTATTTTAAACCTTTTGAAAAAAGGGAATTTCAGTGAAGAAGAAATAAAAGAAATCCAGCTTGATTTGTATGAGCTGACTAAAAATTTCTGGCTAAAAGAGCATGAAGAGCTGATTCAAAACCTTGCTCCTTTCGTGGGGCCTTTTTATGCGGAAATTCTTAGGGGCGTTCATAAAATAGGAATTGCCTTTAGCAAATGGCAGCCGAGCTGGACTAAACATATAATCCATACGGTAAATGAGGATTTAAGCAGGGAATTCGGAGGGGATGAAGCCAAAATTATGGCTTATCTTTTGGAAAAAGATTTAATTGACAGGGGGCATGACGGAGAAATCGGGGAGAGATGTTACAGTGTGCTTATAAAGGGGGAGAGCGGAAGTTATCTTGCAAAAAGCTACTGTGAAATTTTTGAAGAAGAGGTAAATGAAGCGGTTAAGGCAATTGATGAGCTTATACTTGCCCTTGAAAATTTAGAAGATGAATATAAACTCCAGTGGATTTTATATTTCCATGCGCTTAAAATGGCGCTTCTTGAAAAAAACAGGCATGAATTAATAAAAAAATGGGCGAATGTGGATAAACTTTGGATGGATATAAAATCTCCGGTTCAGGTGGGGCATCCGCTTGAATATTATGAGGATAAATACCGTAAAGCCGTAGCGCTTGAGCTTGATGTAAGAATAAAAAATCCGAATTTAAAAAGCAGTGTAAAAGAAAACATAGTAAAAATGTATAAAAAATACTGTGACAGTGAAAAGCTTTTAAATACGGCCCTTTCAAACATTAAAAAAACACAACTGTATATTTCAAGCCCCGCTACTTTTTACGGGGCGGAATTTAACGGACTCTTTTCCGCCCAGGTTGTTCCAAATGACGAGGTTGTAAGTAAAGAAAAAGGCAAAAAAATATTCGCTTTTGTTGATAAGGTGTATGAAGATACCAAAGCCAGGCCTAAAATGGCTCTTAGTTATGAAATATTAGGCAAGGAGTTTATGGACAGGTTTTATAAAGATTTGGAAGATAAAGATAAATTTGTCAAAGTTTATGATATTACGACTATCGGGCATGAGTTTGGACATATTTTGTGGGTGGATGAAGAAACCGAAAGCGCTATGAATAAATCCGGAATGTTTAAAAACGTAGAAGAATTCAAAGCCACAACGGGCGGTCTTATGGCGTTTTTTGAAAATGAAGACGAAAGTTTAAAAGAGGCGATTTTAGATGACACTGTAAAAAGGGCGGTAGGACTTATAGCATGGATGGAAGTTGATGAGGTGCTGCCTTATTATATTGAAGGGCTTATTCATTTAACGGGTTTGTTTGAGAGCGGAATAATTGGTTTTAACGGAAATAATCTTGAATATAACTACGGCAATTATGAGAAGATAAAAGAATGGTATAAAAAAACATATCTTGAACTGGCTGAAATTTATGTAAAAAAAGCCGATGCCAAGGAATTTTTAGACAAATTTGTTTATAAAGATAAAAATTTTTATCCTAAAAACAAAGAAGCCGATGAGTTCGTAAAACATTATTATCAGAGATACAGGGAAATTGGGGAGAAGGTTTATAATGAGTGAAAGAGGGTGAAAAAAATGAAAGAAAAACTTGATTTAAGCATTGAAAATATAAAGAATCTGCATGAAAAATGCAAAAAGCAGGATAAAGATCTGTATATGTTTTTGAAAGACGAAATGCCGGATATTTCAACTGAAGAGAGGCTTAAATATTTAGCAAGTGTGTTGAATGATTTTATTGAAGAGTATAAGTGGGATGAAAAAGCCCCGCGTCACAGCGACGGGGGGTATTCGATAGTTAAATTTTGGCCTAAAAATCAGTCGTGAAGACCTTTTTTGGAAAGCCATCCGAGATAAATCAGCACCAATCCGTCCATTAAGAAACTGACCCCTACAATGATTCCCACAGTATAAGGTGCGCTAAACGGCCAGTTTATTAGCATAATGATTCCAAGAAGCAGACTAAGCATTCCGTTAAGGGCTGCAAGTCCCCAACCTTTTAAAGGCCTTAAGTCAAGCGCCATTCCAAAAGAGGCAAACGCATCCATAAAGAAGTAAGCCGCAAAAAGAATCGCAACCGCTGCAATACCGCTTCCGGGCCAGATTAATAAAAGCACACCTGTTACAAAAAGTAAAAACACCTTAAACCATGCTCCCAAGCTTTTTTGGTGAGCTTTAAATGTAATGTAACCTTCAATAATTGAACCGCTTATGAATAAAGCACCTAAAAAAATCACAAAAGCTACACTTCCCGCTAACGGATTGACTATAGCTAGAATCCCTGCCAATGCCATTAATATACCGGTAATTATCGACATAGTGCTGAATTCTTTGAGTTTATCCTTGTCGATGTTGTTTAAAACAAACATTTTTTCCTCCTTAAAAGTTTTACAACGGTAATTATAAACTAATTCACTATATGTTGTCAAACAAATTGAGTATAAACGACTTAATGGGTTTAAGAATTAAGAGAGGGAAAGAATGTTAATTGTCTATCGGCAGCCCTTCTGTAGGCAGTTCTTCGACAAACCAAGGAAGCCCCTGTTTGTTTAGCTGATAAAGAAAAGGACGTGCTTTAAATTCTTCCATGTTTTTAACACCTTCTTCAAACCACTGTTTTGTGGCTATCATTAAACATCCTATCATTGCCGGCACTCCCGTTGTATAGCTTACACACTGGGCGCCCACTTCCCTGAATGCACACTGATGGTCGCAGATGTTGTAAATATAATATCTTTTTTTCTCGCCGTTTTTATATCCTGTGGCCACTACCCCGATATGTGTCTGTCCTTTTGTTCTGGAACCTAAACTTGCAGGGTCGGGTAATACTTTTTTCAAAAATTCCATAGGGCTTATTTCACACCCTTCCGTAATTTTTATAGGTGTGATGCTTGTCATCCCTACATTTTGAAGAGCTCTTAAATGCCACAGATATTTATCGCTGAATGTCATAAAAAATCTTGCCCTTTTAATGCTTGGAAAATTTTTCGTAAGGCTTTCAAGCTCTTCGTGGTATAAAAGATAACTCGGATATTCCCCGACTTTAGGATAATTCCATTTGAATTTGACACTCATAGGCTCAATTTCTTTCCACTTTCCGTTTTCGTAATATCTTCCTTTTTGGGTGATTTCACGGATGTTTATTTCCGGGTTGAAGTTTGTGGCAAATGGATATCCGTGGTCTCCCGCATTGCAGTCTAGGATGTCGAGGTATTCAATCTCATCTAAAAGCTCCTGAGCCGCAAATGCCGTAAATACGTTTGTAACGCCCGGGTCAAATCCGCTTCCAAGAAGTGCCATAAGCCCCGCTTTTTTAAACGCCGCATCTCTTGCCCACTGTTCTTTGTATTCGAATTTCGCAATATCCGGATGCTCGTAGTTTGCGGTATCCACATAATGTGCCCCGGATTTTAGACATGCATCCATTATGGCAAGATCCTGATACGGAAGCGCTACGTTTAAAACAATGTCACTGTTGGTGTCTTTAATTAATTTTGCGGTGGCGTCTATATCCATTGCGTCTATTTGGGCTGTTTTAATATCTACCCCGAGCCTTTCTTTTATGTCTTTTGCGATTGCGTCGCATTTGCTTTTTGTACGGCTTGCCAGCACAATGTTTTTAAAAATATGGTCATTCATCGCAGCTTTAAACGTCGCTACCCTGCTGACCCCTCCCGCTCCTATGATTAATAAATTGCTCATTTTCACTCCTTGATTTCATTAACTTTAATAGGAAGTCCGTCTTTTTCCATTTCTTCGAAGAAAGGCTTTGCGTCGAATTCCTCAACGTTTTTAACCCCTTCTTCCCACCATATTTTTTTGGCCATTAGTTTACATCCGATAATAGCAGGAACCCCGGTAGTGTAACTTACGCAGTGTGCCCCCGTTTCTTCAATGGCTTTTTCATGATTACAGATATTATAGATGTAATATTTTTTTTCTGCGCCGTCTTTTTTGCCTTTTGCAATTACACCGATATTTGTCTGACCTTTGTAGTTTTTAACCAAATCCTGCGGATCCGGAAGGATTTTGGCTAAAAACTGAAGAGGTGAAATTTTAACCCCCTTGCAAACTTCAATCGGTTCTATACTGAACATTCCCACATTTTTAAGAGCGTTGAAATGGTAAAGATACTGATCGCTAAAACACATATAAAATTTTGCTTTTTTAAGGTTTGGAAAGTGTTTTACGATGCTTTCAAGTTCTTCATGCCAGATAAGGATGCTTGTGGCATTTCCGCATTCGGGATAGTCGTGATTTATCTGAATTTCAAAAGGCTCGGTGGTTTTCCACTCTCCGTTTTCCCAGTATTTTCCGGGAAGATTCAGTTCCCTGAGGTTTATTTCGGGGTCGAAATTGGTTGCAAACGCTCTTCCGTGACTTCCGAAGTTACAGTCGTATATCTCTATTTCTTCAAGCTCGTCAAGCAGATAATCCGCTGCGTATTTAACCATAACCGATGTAACGCCCGGATCAAATCCGCATCCTAGCAGCGCCATTGTATGAGCTTTTTTAAATTCTTCATCCAAAGCCCACTGAAGGTCGTAATACGTGTCCGGATTCTCTTCCGTTTCAGCTAAAGCCGTATCAAGATATGCACATTCCGTTTCAATACACGCGTGCATTATCGGCAGGTTTTGATAAGGAAGGGCGACATGGCATATGATATCAATTTTTTCTTTTTTTATTAAATCCACTACGTTTTCTTTTCTGCTTGCATCAAGCGCGTAAGTTTTTATTTCAGTCCCCAGTTTGTTTTTAATATCGCTGGCGATATTGTCACATTTGCTTTTTGTGCGGCTTGCCAAAACGATATTTTCAAATATTTCTTTATTTTGTGCCGCTTTGAATGCGGATACTCTTCCGACACCTCCGGCACCGATTATAAGTAGATTTGCCATAACTCTCCTTTTTTATCAAATTATATCAATTTTTGGAATTAAATTAATACTGTTTATTTGTGTTATAATTTACGAATAGGAATTTATTAAGAAGGAAAAAAAATGTTTTTTGAAAAAAAAGAGAATATGAAAGAATCTGCCATCGCTCAAAAAGTAAATAAATGTTTAAGCGACATTAAAAAAAGGGTTATGGATGAAAGTTTTTTAAAGGGGCTTGAAAGCTGTAAAACAACGGAAGAAAAGATGGATTTTATAATTGATTATTTACAAAACATAACGTATGAGTTTAGTTATTTTATAGAGCATTATCCGATGGCGATGTTTGCCGTTGATTCCAAAAGAAAAATGCTTGTGTGGAACAAATCGTTTGAAAAACTGACGGGTTTTAGTGAATATGAAATAAAAAATTTGGATATTCCCCAGGCTCCGAAAATCTTGTGGCCAAAAAACCCCTCTGAATGTAAAGTCTGCAAACTGGTAATGAAATACGAACAGGAAAAAAGAAGCGGTATAGGCGTTGCGGAAATTATGAACAAAAACGGTGAAATTATACCCGTTTATGTATATGTGGAGCCTATTGTAAAAAACGGCGAGGTTGTTAAAACATATGCAAGTTTAAGAAATCTTGGGGAAGAGAGAAAAAAAGAAGCGGAAATAAGAAAAGATTTTTTTAAAAAAGAAGCAGGCGAACTTATAAAAGTGCTTGAAAATATTTCAAACCATAAACTTAATACCGAATTTACTATTTCCGATGACAATGATTTTAAAATTTTAGAACAGCCTATAAAAGAAATACAAAAAACCTTGACAAATCTGATTAAATCTCTCAGGCAGTCCTCAGATTTAGTAAAAGAAGTATATGAAGATGTTTCAGAGAGATTAAACAGATTGCTTGAATGGAACGAAACAAAATTTTTGCCATCCCAAATGGAAGTAAGCAACAGGGCGAATGAGTTAAGTGAGTCAATGAATGAAATTGAAAAGATGGTTGATGTTATTAAAGATATAGCGGATCAGACGAATTTGCTTGCCCTTAATGCCGCAATTGAAGCGGCAAGGGCCGGGGAGTACGGAAGAGGGTTTGCGGTGGTAGCGGATGAAATCAGAAAACTTGCCGAAAATTCACAAAAAAGCGCCAGCGAAATTACGGCCGTAATTAATCTTATACAATCGAATGTACATAATATGAATACCGATATTGAAAATACTCAAAATGAAGTAAAAGAACTAATGAATTCACTCCAAAGCATTATAGATAAGTTTGATTCAATGGCAAGAAATATTTTTGAACTTAATGAAATGATAAAAGATTTTGAGGTGTGAAGTGAAAGAAATTTTGAATTTTTATATAAATTTAATAAACTTCAATCAGTAATGGGAGAAAAAATTTTTAAGTTAGTTTTAGAATATGCTGGGATGGAAGCAATGGAAAAAAGTTTTTTAGAAATATTGTCACTTCTTGAAAAAGAAAAAATCTTAGATATGAGAAAGAGGCGTTTTAGCTTTAAGTTTGTAAAAGGAATATTATGAAGATAAGTCTTATACAGCAGGAATTCAAAACTGATAAAGAATCAACGATACGGCATACGGTTGAAATGATAAATAAATCAGAAGGCGAACTTGTTATTTTACAGGAGCTTCATCAAAATGAATATTTCTGTAAATGTGAGGATACGAAATATTTCGATTATGCTGAAAGTTTTAATGAAGATGTGGAATTTTGGCGAAAAATAAGTGAAAAGAAAAATATAGTTTTAATTACTTCTTTGTTTGAAAAAGTGATGGACGGAATTTATTATAATACGGCAGTCGTATTTGACAAAGGAAAAATAGCCGGAAAATACAGGAAAAACCATATTCCCGACGATCCTGGTTTTTATGAAAAATTTTATTTTACCCCCGGTGATGAGATTGAGCCTATCGATACGAGTGTCGGAAGGCTCGGGGTGCTTGTATGCTGGGATCAGTGGTATCCGGAAGCGGCAAGGATTATGGCGCTTAAAGGTGCTGAAATTTTAATATATCCTACGGCCATAGGCTGGCTTATGTGTCCTGAAAACAGAGTTGATGAACTGTGTGAAAAAGAAAACACCACTGAAGAAAAAGAAAAAATGTTTAATGTCTGGATTTCCATCCAGAGAGGACACGCCGTGGCAAACGGGGTGTATGTGGTTGCCGTTAACAGGGTCGGGCGGGAAAAAGACCCCTCAGGCGTACTTGGTGGAATAGAATTTTGGGGAAACAGTTTTGTTTGCGGACCCCAAGGCGAAATGATATATAAAGCTCAAAGGCATGAAGAAATAATAAATGTGGAAATTGATTTGAAAAGGGCGGCGGAAATAAGAAAAATTTGGCCGTTTTTCAGGGATAGAAGAATTGAAAATTACAGCTGCCTTTTAAAAAGACATTGCAAAGGAATAAAATGAAAATAGCTCCAAGTATTTTAAGTGCAAATTTCGGTAATTTGGCTGAAGATGTAAAAGCGGTGTGTGATGCGGGCGCGGATTTGATACACGTTGATGTAATGGACGGGCATTTTGTGCCTAATCTCACTATGGGACCTATGATTGTCGAAGCTGTGGCGAAAGCTTCAAGCAAGCCTTTAGATATTCATTTGATGGTTGAAAACATTTCTTTTTTCATAGATATGTATAAACATTTAAAGCCTGAGTTTATAACTTTTCATATTGAAGAAGAAAAACATATAAACAGGGTTGTGCAAAAAATCAGAAACGAAGGAATTAGACCGGGGGTAGTACTTAATCCGGCTACGCCGGTGAGTTGGCTTGAATATATTGTCGCGGATGTCGATATGGTTTTATTAATGAGCGTAAATCCGGGATTCGGCGGGCAGAAATTTATTCCTGCCGTAATTGAAAAGGTTAAAGAATTAAGAGAACTGGCCGATAGAAAAAACCCTTCTTTGCTCATTGAGATTGACGGGGGAGTGAATGACAAAAACGCATCACTGCTTAAAGAGGCGGGGGCGGATATATTGGTTGCAGGAAGTTATGTTTTCAAACATGAAAATTATAAAAAAGCAATTGAAAGTTTAAGATGAAAGTCAAAATATGCGGAATTACAAACTATGAAGATGCAAAGGTTGCGTGTGATGCCGGGGCTGATGCCCTGGGATTTGTGACATATGCCAAATCTCCCCGGTTTATAAGACCTGAAGATATTAAGGCAATTATTGAAAAACTGCCCCCTTTTGTTACTAAAACGGTTCTTTTTGTAAATGTTGATGCAAAGTATGTAAATGATGTAATGGCTTATACAAAAGCCGATTTGGCTCAGATACATTTTGAAGCCGATGATGATTTTTATAAAAATTTGAATTGTAGGCATATTAAAGTTATCAGGGCAAAAGAAAAAAGCGATATTGAAAAATTCAAAGACGAATACAAAATAGTTGACGCTTATGTGCCGGAATACGGCGGAAGCGGCAAAAGAGTGGCGCTTGAGTGGTTTGAGGGAAGGGATAATTCAGATATTGTTTTAGCAGGGGGGCTTAATCCTGATAATGTGTTTGAAGTCGGTAGATACGGATTTTACGGTGTGGATGTCAGCAGCGGGGTGGAAAGCGCTTCCGGAAAG
>Ga0256842_1001157_pt1 | contig 21796 bp, 22 predicted proteins | sample 4559240metaG_FD_185973 | JGI IMG/M metagenome (GOLD analysis project Ga0256842, IMG submission 185973) | Hydrothermal vent microbial communities from Guaymas Basin, Mexico - 4559-240 | ecosystem: Environmental > Aquatic > Marine > Hydrothermal vents | place: Mexico: Guaymas Basin | collected... | reverse complement strand
TTCTCCTCGACGATCCTCCTCGGAACCCCCAGGTGGTCCGCCACCAGGTACACCTGCGTCTTGTAGAGGTGCCGGATCGGGGCCAGGTCGCAGGCCCCGTCCCCGTGCAGCGTGAAGTACCCGGTGAGCCACTCCGTCCGGTTCCCCGTCCCGACGACCAGCCCGCCCAGCTCGTTGGCGAAGTAGTAGAGCACGCACATCCTCACCCGGGCCTTGAGGTTGGCGTCGGCGGCCCGGTTGAACGGTCGACACGGCACGTAGGAGCCCGCACCGAACGCCTCCAGCACCCGGGTGATGTCGTGCACGTGGTACTCCACGCCGAACCGCTCCGCCGTTCGGACCGCGTCCTCCACGTCCGATTCCGGCGTGTCGCGCTCGGGGAGGATCAGCGCGACGACTCGGTCCTCGCCCAGCGCCTCCACGGTCAGCCCCAGGGCGGTCGCGGAGTCCACCCCACCGCTCAACCCGATCACGGCGGTGTCCCGTCCCGCCTCCTCGAACACCCGTCGGATGAACCCGGTCACCCGCTCCACCTCGCGCCCCGGGTCCAGCCGGAGCTCCGGGATCGGGGGCTCGTACCGGGGCACGCCGCTTCCCCCTCAGAGCCAGTACTCCAGGATCCGCTTGAGCAGCCACCAACGGGAGTAGCCGGCCCCCTCCCGGGCCAGCCGGGCGGCCCGGGCCGCGTTGACCGCGGTGTCCGGCGGTAACCTCACCCCGTAGGCCCGCTCCACCCGGCGCTGCACCTCGGCCGCCCGGTTCGGGTCGTCCTCGCCCCAAAGCACGCACACGGCCACCACGGTCGCGGCGGCCGCCCGCCTGCGGGCGTCGTTCCCGGCGGACTTCACGGCCTCCAGCACGGCCTGGGAGAACCGGGCGTCCCGGTCGGAGACATGCACGCCCGCCCGGCGGAGCGCCTTGTGCACGCCGGCCAGCGCGGCCTCGCCCGTGGCCCGCACGGGGCTTCTCACGGTGATCGAGCACGGGGGCGCCCCGATCGAGGCCAGCGCCTCCGCGTAGGTCTCGGGGCGGCACACCGTGATCTCGGGTCCGACGTAGATCCGGTAACCTTGAACCTCCCGGTACGTCCTGGGTGGTCGATCGTAAGGGGTCACGGCCGCGCAGCTGTAGATCTCCCCCGGGGTGTACCGGCGACCCGTGATCTCGGCGGCGACCCGGTTGGTCTCCTCCGCCGTCACCACCTCGCGCCGGGCGCCGGACACGTCCACGCCCACCGATCGGAACAACCGGACGGCCCGGTCGGTCGCGTGCCGCCAGGTCGTCTCACCGAAGGTTACCACGGGGTGTTCCACGTATCCTCTACCGTAGTTGACCTCGTGGTACGAGCCGCCGGTCGCCGTCGCGATGACCGCGACGATCACGATCGCGAGCGTCCGTCGCAACCCGGACACCCTGGTCCGGGGTCGATGCGCGTTGAAAAAGCTGGCCGTCTACGGCAAGGGTGGGATCGGGAAGTCCACCATCGCGGCGAACGTGGCCGCGGCGCTGGCGGAGGAGGGTCTGGACGTGATGCTCGTCGGATGCGACCCCAAGGCCGACTCCACGCTCCTGCTCACGGGTCGGTTGATCCCCACGGTGATGGGCGAGTACCGGAGGAAGGGGGAGGACCTGTCCGCGGAGGACGTGATCTTCGAGGGCGACTTCGGGGTGCGCTGCGTGGAGTCCGGGGGACCGAAGCCGGGCGTCGGGTGCGCGGGCCGGGGCGTGCTGAAGGCGCTGGAGCTGCTGGACCGGTGGGGGGCCTTCGAGGGGGTGGACGTGGTCATCTTCGACGTGCTGGGTGACGTCGTGTGCGGGGGGTTCGCGCTGCCGATCCGCCGGGGGTTCGCGGACCGCGTGTTCGTCGTCACGTCCAGCGAGCCGATGGCCCTGTACGCGGCGAACAACATCTGCGTGGGGGTGGCGGAGTACGCGCGCCGGGGCGGGGCGAGGCTGGGCGGGGTCGTGCACAACCGGCGCGTGGAGGAGTCCGATCCCGACCGCGTGCGGGAGTTCTGCGAGCGGGTTCGCGCCGAGCTGGTCTACGACCTGCCCTTCCTGCGGGAGGTGCGGGAGGCGGAGGCGCGGCGGAGGACCGTGATCCGGGCGTTCCCGGACTCCGAGGCGGCGGACCGGTTCCGGGAGCTGGCGGACCGGATGCTGCGGGCCCGGGGCACCGTGCCGGAGCCGATGGGCGAGCGCGAGGTGCTGGAGTTCTTAGGACTCTCCTAGGCGCGACCGAACACCAGGAAGCCCGTGTGGCCGCGGGTTCGACCCGGTCGGGTGCCCCTCGGCTCCACCCGCACCTCCCGCTCGATCAGCTCCACGGCCTCCAGCCACGAGCACCGGTCCTCCAGCGCCTCCCACACCCTCCTCACCTGCTCGTAGAACGGGCAGAACACGGCCACCTTCCCCCCGGGGCCGAGCCGGTCGAGGCCCACCCGAAGCACCTCCTCGGGCTGAGGTAGGTCGAGGACCAGCGCGTCGAACTCGTCCTCCTCGTTCTCCAGGAACTCCCGGGCGTCCCCGCGCCGCAGCTTGACGCTCTCCTCGTAGACGCGGCCCAGTCGTCGGAGGTTCCGGCGCGCCCGCTCCAGCCGGTCCCCGTCGATCTCCACCCCCACCACCTCACCCTCCGGGTACACGATCCGGGCCAGGGAGGCCGTGAGGAACCCGGATCCGACGCCCGCCTCGAACACGCGGTGCCCGGGGAGCAGGCCGAGACGCTCCGCGATCAGCCCCGCGTCCTTGGGCTCGATCGGCCGGGTCACGCGCTCGAAGACGGTGGCCTTCAGCCGGTCCAGGTCCAAGCGTCACACCCCGAGGAGCTCCGGGATGGAGGTGGACTCCATGATCTCCTCGGCCCGGTCCAGGTTCCTGAGGAAAGCCCGCCGCACCGCGTCGTACCCCGGGGGGCGCCACTCCCCGCCCGAGATCCACCGCAGGAAGGCGTGCCGGAACCGCCGGTTGAAGAAGATCCCGTGGAGGTACGTACCGAGCACCGGGGGGTCCGTGCGGTACGCGCCGTCGACGCCCGAGCCGTCGTTCCCGTACCCGTCGCGGACCCGGAGGAAGGCCGGATCCCGGGTTCGGGTGCGGCCCTCGTGTATCTCGAATCCTTCCACCTCGATGCCCCGCAGCCGGGGGTGCAGGACGCGCCCGCGGGCCCGCACGGTGACCTTAGTTGCGTCGGCGGGGAAGACCGTGGTCGCGTTGAGCAGGCCCAGCCCGGGCACGGACTCGCCCTCGTCCAGCTCGGCCCCCGCCTCGTCGATCAGCTTCCGGCCTAGCATCTGGTAACCGCCGCACACGCCGAGGACGACGGTGCCCTCCCGGGCGGCTCGGACGATCTCCTCGTCCATGCCGTGCCGGCGGAGCTCCTCCAGGTCGGAGACCGTGGTGCGGGTGCCGGGGAGGATGACGGCGTCCGCCCCCTCGGGTAGGGAGTCGCGGGGGTCCACGAACTCGACGCGGACGTCGGGTTCCATGGCCAGGGGTTCGAAGTCGGTGAAGTTGGCGATGCGGGGGAGTCGGACGACGGCCACGTGCACGGTGCCGCGGCCGGGGGAGTGGGCGTCCAGGGCCTCGGAGTCCTCCCAGGGCATCCAGAAGTCCTCGACGAATCCGAGGGTGCCCAGGTACCGGACGTTGAGCCGGCGTTCGAGCTCGCGGATCCCGGGCTTCAGGAGGGACTCGTCGCCCCGGAACTTGTTGAACAGGAAGCCCTTGATGAGCCGGCGCCAGCGCTCGGGGAGGAGTTTGATCGTCCCGTAAACGGCGGCGAATGCCCCGCCCCGGCTGATGTCGGCGACGAGCACCACGTCCGCGTCCAGAAGCTCCGCCACGCGCAGGTTCGCGATGTCGGTGTCGAGGACGTTGATCTCGGCCGGCGAGCCGGCGCCCTCCGCCACGATGACCTCGTGCTCCTCGGTGAGTCGCTCCGCCGATTCCTGCACGGCCTCCCAGGGCTCGTCCAGGGCGATCCGGCGGTACTCGTCGTACGTCATGGTGTCCAGGGGGCGGCCGTGCACGATGACCTCGGAGCGGCGCTCGCCGCGGGGCTTGAGCAGCACCGGGTTGTGGTGGATCGAGGGGTCCAGCCCGGCCATGCGGGCCTGGAAGGCCTGGGCGACGGCGATCTCCCCGCCCTCCCGGGCGACGTAGGAGTTCAGTGACATGTTTTGGGACTTGAACGGGGCCACGTCCACCCCGCGCCGGCGCAGGTAGGCGCATAGGGCGGCGGTGAGGAAGGACTTACCGGAGTTGGAGCAGGTCCCCACGAACATGATTGCGGTCAAGGTCAGCCCCGGTTTAGTCGACCGTAACTCGGGCTAATTTCTGCCGTCGGGTCGGATGCGGAGGGGGCGGTCCCCGGTACCTATTTCTCGGTCGGGGACGGCGCCCGGTGGGGTGGTTCAGGGTTGACGGGGTTGAGGCGCGCGATCCGGTGGTTTCGGTCGCTGAGCGGGTGGAGGGCCGCGGTCGTGTACGTGGTCCTCGGCGTGGCGCTGGGGTACGGGCTCCGGTACGGGCTGGGGTTCGTCCTGGGCACGCCGGACCCGGTGGTGACGGTGATCTCGGAGAGCATGTACCCGTACTACAACGTGGGTGACGTGCTGGTGGTCGTGGGCGTGCCGTACGGCGAGATCCGCCGGGGGGACGTGGTGGTGTACCGGTTGCCGGGCCGGTCGGTGCCGATCGTGCACCGGGTGATCGCGAAGACGCCTCGGGGCGTGGTCACGAAGGGGGACAACAACCCGCTGCCGGACCCGTGGTCGCCGGTGCCGCCGAAGTACATCAGCGGGAAGGTGGTGCTGCGGATCCCGTACGTGGGGTACCCGAAGGCGCTGCTGGATCGGTACCTGTACGGGGCGGGGTAGGCTACTCCTCGACCCGCGGGGCCAGGTAGAACTTCAGCCGGCCCTCGCCGGCGGGACCGATCCGGAACTCGAGCTCCAGCGGCATGTCCTCGCCGAGCCGGATGATGACGCTCTCGGCGCCCTGGGCGGCCTGGATCATGTCCTTCAGGTAGTCCAGCGGGTAGGCCGTCTCCACGTTCTCCTCGGCGTCGAAGCTCAGCAGGGCCTCGGCGCCCTCCCTCACCTTCGGCTGCACCACGCCCCGCTCGCCCTCCGCCTTGAAGTAGAACGTCCCGTCCTCCACGCCGACCTTCACGGTGTCGCTGACCAGGTCCGCGTCCCGCACGGCGTCCTGCACGAAGTCCGGGACCACCGTGACCTCCACCGTGTAGTCCAGCTCGGGCTCGTCCGGGATGTCCTCGACCTCGATGCTCCGCAGCCGGAACTCGCGCTCGTAGCCGCCCGAGGCCAGCTTCACGATCACCTCATCCTCGCTCTCCGCCTCCAGGGTGAACTCGTCCGTGACCCGCGCCCGCCGGACGATGCGGGTCACCTCCTCCATGTCCAGCCCGTAGATCAGCTCGTCCTCCTCCGTCGGGGCCTCGTACTCGTCGAACATCTCCCAGGGCATCTCGAGCACGGCCATGGCGATGTGCGAGGCGTCCATCGCCCGGGACAGGATCCCCTTGTCCGGAGAGACGATCAGCGGGGCCTCCTCCACGACCTTGCCGGCCGCGTTGAACGCGTACTTGAAGTACCTGGCCTCCTCCTGGTACGCCCGGAACAGGGTCATGCGCTCGCCCCCGGCCGGGTTCGGCGGGGAGGCTGTTTATTCTTGATGGGTCACCCGGCGCACGTCCCGCCAGAGCTCGGGCTCCAGGTTCAGCCGCTGCACGGCGTGCGGCTCGAGCGTGATCCGGTCCTCGCCCGCGTCGATCACGACGCCGAAGACGCGGACCACCTCACCCCGCTTCGGTGTCTCCTCGATCCGCTCCCCGCGCTCGTCCCTCACCTCCATCGTCTCCGTCGGGGGGCACCTCACGATCCTCCTCCCGTCGTCGATCGTCAGCGGATCCTCGCTCACCACGATCCCCGTCACCACCACCCGATCCCCGGGCTCCGGACTCCCGCTCGGAGGCTCGTACATCCTCACCACCCCGGTCGGACTCGGACTTCCCCTCAGCCTCCCGTTCCACCTCCTCGAGCAGGTCCGCCGCGCGCTTCACGCACCGCAGTGCCCTCAGGGCGTAGGTGAGCGCGTTGTACTTGGCCGGGATGCGCTCGGACCCCTCCTCCAGGTACTTCTCCGCCTTCCTCAGCAGCCCCAGCGCGGCCCGCACCTTCTCGTTCTTCCGGAACTTCAGGGCCCCCATCCCCGCCATCACCGTCCCCGACAGGAACCCGGAGACGATCGCGAAAAAGCGGTCGCACAGGGCCGGGTTGTCCGTCTCCGGGAGCCGAGGTGGCTCCGAGAAACCGTTCAAGGCGTAGGAGGAGATCGTGAGCACGGCCGCCCCCAGGGCCAGCAGCGCGGCCCCCTCTACCTCCCTCCTCAATCCACAATCCCCGCGTCCCGGAGCATCCTGTAGTGGTCGAAGGCCAGGTCCTCGGGGGACAGCTCACCCGGATCCACCACCTCCACGTCGGCCGCGTCGGAGCCAGCCCGCAGCTCGCCCCCCTCCACCCTGCAGAGGAAGCACACGGAGACGACGTGCCCGCGGGGGTCCCGGTCGGGGTCCGAGTACACGCCCACGAGCCGCTCGGGCCTGACCCTCAGCCCGGTCTCCTCGCGGACCTCGCGGACCACGGCCTCCTCCACGGTCTCGCCGCACTCCACGAACCCGCCGGGCAGGGCCAGCCGGCCCTTGAACGGCTCGCGTCCCCGCCGGATCAGCACGATCCCGCCCTCGTAGGGGACGATCCCGTCGACGGCGAGGGCGGGGGCCGGGTACCGGCCCTTGCACACGCAGAAGCATTTGGTTTTCCCGGTCATCCGATCACCCCGGGAGTGCCACGTGCTCGTTTCCTATCCGCACCCTCCTTAGCCCCGCCACCTCCCGGGCGAGCCGCTCGGCCGTCTCCAGCTCCGACCTCAAAGGCGGGCGGGCGGACAGCTTGTACTCCGGGAAGTACGCTAGGATCGTGAACGGGATGTCCCGGTCGACCTGGGCAACGTGGTGCGCGATGCGCAGGATCTGGTCCGCCTCCACGTGCCCGGGGATGTAGAGCGTGCACACCTCCACCACGATGTCGTGCTCCCGGAGCAGTTCCACGCTCTCGAGCGTGTAGCGGTTGGTGGCCCCCGTGAGCCTTCGGTGCGTCTCCTCGTCCCAGGCCTTGATGTCCAGCCACACGGAGTCGAGGCCGGCCGCGGCCAGCTCCTCCACGTGCTCCCTCACGAGCCCGAACCCGTTGCTCTCGAGCAGCACCCACAGGTCGTCGGTCTCGCGCTTGAGCGCCCGGATCGCCTCGACGTAGAAATCGGGCCGGCAGGTGAGGTCGCCGCCCGTGAACGCGACGATGTTGCGGGCCGGTCCCCACCCCTGCGGGCTGAGGACGAGGTCGTCCGGATCGACCCGGCCCGGGCACCAGTCGGGCCGCTCCCCCAGCACGCACCGACCGCACCCGAGGCAGAGGTCGTGGGCGTGGAACGCCGTGGCCCGCTCCCGGGGTTCCCACACGGTCACCCGCTCCCGGTACTCGAGCGCGCGCTCGACGAAGTCCTCGGGGCTCCACCAGGTGCCTACCGGGCGCTGCGTGAACCGCCAGGAGTGGCAGAACTTGCACTCCCAGTTGCAGCAGCTCTGGTACACGGAGTAGTAGTGCTCCGGCCGGGACAGGTGGGCGTCGTGGATCAGGCGCCTGCCGTCCTTAAGCCCGGCCCGGCAGGCGGGCTTCCCCTGCACCTCGCACCGCTCGGCCCGCTCGTACCCCAGCTCAACCATCCTGCAGGTCAACCTCGACCGGGATCCCCAGCCGACGTGCCTCCTTCACGATCTCCGACGGGGGGAGGTTCACCACCTCGCGGACGCTTTCAAGGGCTTCGCGATCCAGCCGGTCGAGCCCTTTTAACTCGAGCCGGAGCCGGCGCCGGGCGAACCGGGGCGATTGCACGCTGAGGACGGCCTCCCGGAGGCTCTCACCCTCCACCAGCACCCGGCACAGCGCCTCGACCAGCGCGTTGATGCGGTCGGGGACCCCCTCGACGCGGCCGCGGAGCGTGATCTTGCGCCGGATCACGTCGGCCGGGATCCCGGGGGCCAGCTTCTCGGTCCAGCCCTGCATGTTGTCGTCCACGATGCCGCCCAGCGCGAAGACGTCGTAGCGCCGCAGGTCCCGCTCCGTCAGCTCCTCCTCCGCGTTCGGGTCGAGCAGCACGACGCGGTCCTCACCCAGCCTCGAGAGCAGCGTCTCCCAGTCCGAGAAGCCCCCCTCGAACGTCGGGAACGCCCGGGCGAACCGCTCGCGGGCCTCCGGCGGGGCGTTGACGAGGGTGAGGTGCCGGTCGGAGAGGTACCGTCGGAGGGTGGACGCGGTGACCGCGGTCTGCCGGATCAGGTTCGTCCGGCCGAACCGGGAGTGCTCCCCCCAGAACCGGAGGTCCACGACGAAGTGCGGGCGGGCCGGGTACTCGGGGAGCCGGGCCTGCAGCTCCTCGGCCGGGATCTCGGCGTCCCGGGAGGCGGTCGTCCGGTAGTCGGACCTCTCCCCCTCCCCGGGCACGGTGAGCCTCAGCCCTCTCCAGCCGGTGATCGATCGGACGGGCACCTCCTCCGGGTCGAACCCCAGCCCCTTCCGGGCCGCGTACAGCGCGAACCGGTTCACCGCGGCGCGCCCGGTCGCCCGGCCCGTCTTGTACCCTCGCGGCAGGAGGAGGCGACCCCGACCCAGCAGCCCGAGCAGCGCCTCGGCCGGGGTCGCGATCCGGGCCGTCATCTAGCCTCCTTCACCCCGCGGGCGCTCGATCCTCAGCTCTCGGAGTCCCTTGAGCCCGCGCAGCTCGCGCAGGACCTCCTCGTGAACCACGTTCTCCGCCTCGAAGCGCATCACGGCGATCCCGTCGACGACCTGCAGCTCGGTCTCCAGGATGTTCACCCCGGCCCGGGCGAACCGCTCGGACACGTCCGCCAGCAGGCCCGGTCGGTCCTTCGCCTTCACGGTGATCCTCGCGCGGGAGCCGCCGCGGCGGACCAGCCGCACCCGACCCTCGGAGCGGACCAGGACGACGGAGTCGCAGGTGGGGTACACGCCGCCCCCGCGGCCGGGCTTGGTGCGGACGAGCCCCAGGTCCTTGAGGATCTTGATGTACCGGTCCATCGTGCTGCGGTGCAGCCCGAGCCGCTGGGCGAGCTCGGAGACGGTGGTGCCCGGGTTCTCCACCACGAGCTTCAGGATGTCCCGGGCCCGCCCCCGCAGGTGCACGGCCCGTAACCCCCGTCGGTATTTTCACAAAAGCACGTCGTGGGATAAAGGCGCGTCGGGGTCTCGATGCCCGCGGACTGGATCCCGGATTCCCCCGACGAGCTCTTCCGGCGGATCCGCTCCGGCGAGGTGATCGAGCTCGGTCAGAACACCAACCGGCTCGGGCCGCCGGAGGAGGTTCGGAGGGCCGTGGTGCGGGCCGCCCTGGAGGCCCCGTACAACGTGTACACGAACCCGCGCGGGGACGTGCGACTGCGCCGGAGCGTCCTGGAGTACTTCGGGCTGGAGGATGACGAGTTCGAGGCGGTGATCACGAACGGGGCGATCGAGGGCGTGCACGCCACCATCCGGGCGCTGGCGAGCAACGGGGTGGCCGTGACTCCGGACCCCGGGTACAAGACGATCGACGGGATGATGATGGCCGAGGGGGTGGAGGTGCAGGAGGTGGACGTGTACTCCCCGGAGGTCGGATACAAGATGACCGCGGAAGCGGTCCAGGAGGCGCTCGACGGGCGGCTGAAGGACCTCGACCTGATCTTCGTGATCAACCCGCTGAACCCGCTGGGCAGCAGCCTCAACGAGCGCGAGCTCCGGGCCCTGGTCGAGCTGGCCCAGGACGCCGACGCGTTCCTCGTGCACGACTGCACGTACCGGGACTTCGCCCCGCACCGGCCCGTGGCCTGCGAGATGGATCCGGAGCGCTGCGTGGACCTGTACAGCTTCTCCAAGACCTACGGGATGGCGGGGCTCCGGGTGGGGGCCATCGTCGGGGAGAAGCGGCTGCTGGAGCAGATCTGCCGGTACAAGGTGAGCAAGCTCGGAATCAACGCCATCGCGCAGGAGGCGGCCATCACCGCCCTGCGCGTGCGGGATCGGTGGGTGCCGAGGCTCGTGCGCGAGACGCGCCGGAACCAGCGGCTGATCAAGCGCGAGTGCGAGGGGGACGGCGTGAAGATCCCGGTGTATCCCTCCCACGCTAACTGCCTGGTCCTGGACTTCTCAGAGTACGAGCATCTGGACTCTCGCACCGTGGTGGGCAAGCTTTACACGGAGCACCGCATCTTCGTTCGCACCGGGTACTACACGAGCACGCGGCACGGGCGCGGGTTCATCCGCGTGGCCTTCTCCGCGCCCCGGGAGGACATCGAGCGGTTCTGCGAGGCCTTCAACGAGGTGATCGGGGAGCTGGTCCGGTCTTGACCGTGATCCTGGAGGACGAGGTCCTGAGGGCGCTGCGGAGGAGGGGCATCGAGGTCCCGGAGTACGCCGTGCTGGAGTCGCCGGAGGAGGCGCGCGACCTGGACCTCGACCCGCCGTACGTGGTGAAGCTGCTGCACCCGAAGGTCACGCACCGGGCCCGGGAGGGGGCCATCCGGACCGCCGTGCCGTCCCGGCGCGACGTCGAGGAGTTCTCGCGGACGCTCTTGGATCGGTGGCCGGACGGCCGGATCATGGTGCAGCGGCACGTGGACACGGTCGGCGGGGTCGAGGCCTTCCTGGGGATCAAGCGGGATCCCACCTTCGGCCCGGTGATCCTCCTCGGGCTGGGGGGCGGGCTCGTGGAGGAGCTGGGCGCGTACATCGTCCGGCGGCCGCCCCTAGAGCCCGAGGAGCTGGAGCGGGCCCTGCGCCGGGTGCCCGGGGGCCGATCGCTGCTCTCCGAGCTGAGCGCCGAGGACCTGTGCGACGTGGCGCACCGGGCGTTGAGGGCCTACCGGGAGGAGGGGTGGACGGAGCTGGACGTTAACCCGATGCTGCTACGGGACGGGGAGGCGGTGGCGCTGGACGGCCTGGCCCGGGAGTGATCAGCCGAGGAGCCGTCGGACCAGCGCGACCCCGCGGCGCGCTCCCTCCACGCTCTTCACCTCGATCACGGGCAGCTCGCCGGCCTCCAGCGCCTCGCCCAGCTCGCGCTCCCGGAGGATCCCCTCGCCCGGGGGCCGGTGCTCGTCCCGGTCCCCCGAGTTATCGTGCACGTGAATCACGCAGGGCTCGAGCTCCTCCAGGTAGGGGAGCGGCGAGCCCTCGCACGTGAGCGCGTGGCCGACGTCCAGCGCGAAGCGGCAGCCGCTGGCCCGGACGATCTCCGCAATCTCCTCCGGGCTCGAGCCCAGCAGGAGCTCGTGGTCGGGCATGTTCTCCACGGCGGGCACGAGACCCTCCTTCCTCACGACCCGTCTCACCTCGCGCAGCGCCTCGATGCAGAGGTCCAGGGCGAGGTCCCGGTCGTCCACGGTGACCGGGGTGAGGTGGCCCGGGTGCACGACGACGTACCGGGCCCCCAGGTCCCTCGCGAGCTCGGCCGACCGGCGCAGGACGTCGAGCGCGTACTCGCGGTGATGATCGCTGGGCGTGGCGAGGTTCACGTCCGCGAAGGGGGCGTGCACGGACTCCACGTCGACGGTCAATCGTCCGGGGTCGAGCCGGGAGGGTTGGTGCGACCCCTCCAGAATCAGCTCCACCCCGTCGGCCCCGGTGAGGCCGGGAAGCTCGTTGATTCGCCCCGTGTCCGCCCACCAATCGCCAACGCTTAAGGAGGAGACGGCCACCCTCATGCCGGGCCCCGGTTCGATCGGGGTCGGGGCCCGGGTTAAGGTGTCGGGGGAGACTCCGGTTGATCGTGGAGATCGCCGTGTACCCGCTGGGTACCGGGTCCACGAGCTTCAGTCGGGAGGTGGCCTCGGTCGTTCGGGCCCTGGAGGAGGGCGGCTTCGAGCCCGAGGTGGGGCCCATGGGTACCGTGGTGGAGGCGGAGGACCTCGAGGAGGCGTTGGAGGCGATTCGGGTCGCCCACGAGGAGGCCGTGAAGCACGCGGATCGGGTCGTGCTCATGGTCCGGATCGACGATCGGCGCGATCGGGAGGTGACGGCCAGGGGGAAGGTGGAGGCGGTGAAGCGCCGGCTTCAGGAGGAGTAGTACAGCTCGACGGCCCTCGCCAGCAGCTCGGTTAGGACCCTCTCCGAGGTCTCCGTGACCGTGCGGGCGGTCTCGGTGTCCGTACCTCGGGCGGCGATGTAGACCTCCTCGCCCAGCTCGAAGCGCCCGGCGAACACCTCCTCCCCCTCGCAGGATCCGTACACCTCCACGGCCTCGCCTCGGGGCAGGTCCTCCCGCTTCTCCGCCCGGATGATGCGGGGGCGGCGGTTCATCACGTCCCGGAGCTCGCGCTCCAGCCGCTCCTTCGCCTGGAGGACGGAGTCGTCGTCCACGCTTCGGGAGATCTCGGATTCCTCGGTGGAGAACCGGAACCGGCCGTCCCGGTAGCTGAGGTAGGCCCGCTCCGGAAGGAGCTCGTCGTCCAGGGCGGTGAAGAGGACCCGGTCGGGCAGGGCGGTGAGGTACAGGTGGCGCATGCCGACCGGGCCCCGGGTTTCGGTGCGGTGCCGAGGCTTTTGTGGGGTTCCCCGAAACCCCTTTGTCCAAATCGTTACGGGAATCGTAACGTACCGGCGCGGCGGTCAGGGGCCGGATCTCACGTCCAGGTACCGGTGCACGATGACGATGCACTGGTCGGCGTGGTAGGGGACCGGACCCAGGGAGATCACGGCGTCGGCCCGGCGGCGGAGGAGCTCGTCCTGCTCCGGGGTGGTGCCCTCGTGGTCCCCGAGCACGAACACCGCGTCCTCCTCGGGGTCCACCTCCTCCAGCGGCTTTCCGTCCTCGCAGAGGTAGTAGAGGGTGGCGCCGCTCAGCTCGTCCAGGAGCTCCTCGAGGTCCAGCCTTCGGACGTAGAAGCCGGGGTGCGGTTCCGTCCCGGGCTCGGCGGCCAGGGCGCGTCGGAGGTGGATGGCGGTGGTCCGCTCGTCCGGGTACAGGCGCCGCACCCGGCGCCCGGTGACCGTGATCAGCTTGGGAGGGTCGTCCGGGCCGCGGAGGAGCAGGTGGACGACGGAGTCCGTGCGCACGCCGTGAGAGTAAAGCAGGGCCTGGGTGGTCACGCGGCAGACGAGGTCGAAGCGGCCGGAGCCGGGAAGGTCCTTCAGGCGGACGCGCTCCGGGGTGGTGGGGGCCTCGTTGAAGATCACGAGGAACTCCCTCACGTTACGACCCCCGTAACGATTGGCCGGGGGCGTGGGGAGGGGGTTAGGAGGCCTCGGCCTTCTCGATGAGCTCGTTGAACTCCTCCTCCATCCGCTCTCGGATCTTGCGGATCTCGTCCACCGCCTCCTCGTTCGGGATCTCCTTCATCCGGGCGATGTCGTCGATCACCTTCATCTCCAGGATGTCGTCGATGGACACGCCCTTGTCCAGGGCCTCCTCCGCCAGGTCCCGGAAGTGGAGGATGGTCTTCAGCATCTCGTACTGCTTCTCCGGCGGGCAGTACGTGTCCACCTCGTGGAACGCGTTCTGCTGCAGGAAGTCCTCCCGGATCATGCGGGCGACCTCGAGGATCAGGCGCTCGCTCTCCGGCAGCGCGTCCGGGCCGACCAGCTGGACGATCTCCTCCAGCTCCGACTCGCGCTGTAGGAGCTCCATCGCCTCGTCGCGCAGCTTCCGCCAGTCCTTGCCCACGTTCTCGTGCCACCAGTCCTCCACGTCGTCCAGGTACAGCGAGTAGGACTGCAGCCAGTTGATCGCCGGGAAGTGCCGCCGGTCCGCCAGCTTGGAGTCCAGCGCCCAGAACACCTTCACGATCCTGAGCGTGTTCTGCGTCACCGGCTCCGAGAAGTCGCCGCCCGGCGGGGAGACCGCGCCCACGACCGTGACGGAGCCGATCCGGTCGTCGGAGCCGAGGCACACGACGCGACCGGCCCGCTCGTAGAACTCGGCCAGCCGGGACGCCAGGTACGCCGGGTAGCCCTCCTCGCCCGGCATCTCCTCCAGCCGGCCGGAGATCTCTCGCAGGGCCTCGGCCCACCGGGACGTGGAGTCCGCCATCAGCGCCACGTCGTAGCCCATGTCCCGGTAGTACTCGGCCATGGTGATGCCCGTGTAGATGCACGCCTCCCGCGCGGCCACGGGCATGTTCGAGGTGTTCGCGACCAGGATGGTGCGCTCCATCAGGGGCTTGCCCGTGCGCGGGTCCTCCAGCTCCGGGAAGTCCTCCAGCACCTCCGTCATCTCGTTGCCGCGCTCGCCGCACCCGATGTACACGACGACCTGCGCGTCCGCCCACTTCGCCAACTGCTGCTGGGTGACCGTCTTACCGCTCCCGAACGGGCCGGGGATGGCCGCAGTACCGCCCTTGGCGACCGGGAAGAACGTGTCGATCACGCGCTGCCCCGTGATCAGGGGCTCCTCCGGGTCGAGCTTGCGCTTGTACGGTCGGGGCCGGCGCACCGGCCACTCCTGGTACATCTTAACCTCGTGCTCCTCACCCTCCTCGTCCTCGATGACCGCGATCGTCTCCTCGACCGTGTACTCGCCCTCGTCCGCGATCTCGATCACCTCGCCCGAGATCCCGGGCGGGACCATGATCCTGTGCTCGATGAGCTCGGTCTCGGGCACGGTGCCCAGGATGTCGCCCTCCTCCACCTTATCCCCTTCCTTCACCTTCGGCGTGAACTCCCACTTCTTCTTCCGGTCCAGGGCCGGCAGCATGACGCCGCGCTCGACGAAGTCGCCGACCTCCTTCCGGACCTCGGGCAGCGGGCGCTGGATGCCGTCGAAGATCTGGGTCAACAGGCCCGGGCCCAGCTCCACGGACAGCAGCTCACCCGTGCCCCGGACCGGCTCGCCCGGCTGCAGGCCGGCCGTCTCCTCGTACACCTGAATCGTGACCCGGTCGCCCTCGACGTTGATGACCTCACCGATCAGCCCCTCGTCCCCGACCCGGAAAACCTCGTACATCCGCGCGCCCTCGCATCCCACCGCCTCGACCACCGGTCCCGCCACCTTCACGATCTCGCCCTTCACCTGAGCCATGCTAGGACCGCCCCTGCCCCTCGATCTTCTCGACGTCGATCTCGACGCCCACCGCTCTCTTAACGATTTCCTCGATCTCGACCTCCTCCTTCGGACCCTCCGGACCGGGCACGGTCACGAAGATGGGGGTCGCCTCCCCGCGCGAGAGCTTCTCCTCCTGGATCTCCTCGATGACCTCCTTCGCCTCCTCCGCGACGTCCTCGGTGAGTATGATCACGCCCACCTCCGGGTCCGAGGCCAGCTCGCGGACGGCCTCCTTCGGGTCCACCTCACCGGCCTCGATCGTGCGCACGCCGGCGAGCCGGAAGCCCGGGGCGACCCGGTCGTCGACGATCGCGGCCACGACGTACGACATGAGGTCGGCCCCCCTACACCGGGGCGAACCCCACGTCGGCCACCTTCGCGTTGACCAGCGCGATCAGGTTGTCAACCTCCCGCTGCTTGGCGTACACGGACTGGACGATCGCGGGAGCGCCCACGATGTCCGACTGGACGAAGTCCAGGACCGTCTCGTACCGGGCGCGCCGGACGGCCCGGTCCAGGACGTCCGCGCTCCCGGACTCCGAGTACTCCTCCAGCGCGTCCCGCAGGTACCGGCCGAAGGAGGTGCCGGACACCTGCTCCACCACCTCGCTCGGATCCTCCGCCTCCGCCAGCTCCCTCCTACGCCACTCCGCGAGCTCCCAGCCCCCGTCGGCCATGGCCCGGAGCACCGTGTCGGGGTCCAGCCCCATCAGGGCGCCGCGGAGCGCCACCTCCACGTTGTACAGGTCGATCTCCAGCCCGAGCAGCCGGGCGAGCTCCTCTCCCACCTCCTCACCGGTCGCCAGGTCCCACAGGTACTCGTAGTAGGCCCGGTCCAGCGCGAGCTCGACGGGCAGCAGGGAGCCCGTCTCCTCGTACTCCCGCAGCGCGTCCTCCAGGCCCCGGTCGTACGGGGTGCCTCGCAGCCGCTCGAGGACCTCCTGCACCGACTTCGCGTCCCGAACCTCCCGCCACGTGTCCTCCTCCAGCAGGACGGGCCGATCCACGAGCTCGCCGGGCTCCTCGCCCGCGTGCAGGGCGCGGATCACGGCCTTCAGATCCTCCAGCTCGTACCGGGCCATCAGGGCCTTGACCATCGCCTCCACGTCCTCCGGACCGGACTCGGCCAGCCGGTCCATCACGGCCTCCACGGCGCGCCGCTTGATGGCCACCTCAACCGGCTCCGTGTTCCCCCGCATCATTGGCCTGACCCGATCCGGCTCGATCCCCAGCTCCTCCAGCCGGGTCGCCAGGTCGCGCAGCGAGGCCTCCCTCAGCTCCTCGAACTCCTCCACCTCCAGCGTCTCGGCCTCCAGGGCCTTGGCCTTGGGCAGCGGGTAGGCGTACGGGGCGTACCTCCAGACCACGTCGGTGATCGGGATGGAGAGCACGATGGAGAGCACCGTGACGAGCGCGAGCACGCCGACCGCGATCAGCACGTAACCCTGGGTGGAGAGGTGAAGCAGGTCCACGGGGCCCTAGCCCCCGAAGAGCGCGTCCGAGACCCTCCGCACCAGCTCGGACCTCATCCTCCGCATCCGGGCCTCCACGGAGTTGTCGAACACCTCGGACCCGTCCTCGCTCTCCGCGATCACCCCGCCCAGGATGTCCACCGGGTCCCCCAGCTCAACCTCCTTGTCCACCTCCACGCGCACGTCCGGGAGGAGCTCCTCCATCGCCTCCCGATCGCGCTCGTTGACCCGGAGGATCACCTTGTCCGCCGAGATCGCCCGGGCGGCTTCCACCGCCGCCCGCTCCAGGAACTCCAGGTAGCGGCGGCTCCCCTCCTCACTCAGCTCCCGGATCCGCCCCCGGGCCCGCTCCAGCGCCTCCTCGATGCACTCCTCCTTCGCCTGAAGCTTCAGCTGCCGGGCCTCCAGCCGCGCCTGCGCGATCTCCCGACGCTTCCGGGTCTCCGCCTCCCGGCGGGCCCGGTCCAGGATCTCCCGACGCCGCTCCTCGGCCTCCCTCCTCGCCTTTTCCAGGATCTTCTCCGCCTCCTCCTCCGCCTCCTTCACGATCTCCTCCGCCTCGCGCTCGGCCTCCTCCAGGATCCTCTCCTCCAACTCCTTCAGACCCATCCCGGCGCGCCCCCGAGGGGGATTAGGTGGCGGCGAGCGCGGCGAAGACGATCAGGATCGCGATGAGGAGCCCGTAGATCGCCTGGGTCTCCGGGAGCACCGAGAAGATCAGCGAGCGACCGAACGCCTCCTCCCGCTTGGTCATCGAGGCGGAACCCCGGGCCGAGGTCACGCCCTGTCCCACGCCGGACAGCCCGGCGAACCCCACGGAAACCCCGGCCCCGAGCGCCGCGAGACCGGCGGCCAGGTTCGCCTTCGGCGAGCCGCTGAGCAGCCCCGCCGTCGACATGCCAATGATGGCGATGAGCATCCCGTAGATGGATCGCGTCTCCGGGAGGATCGAGAGGATCAGGGACCGGGCGAACAACTCGGCCCGCTCGGACAGGGCGCCCGTACCGCCCGCCGCCGCGATCCCCTGACCGATCCCGGACGTACCGGCGACGCCGACCGCTAGGCCCGCTCCCAGCGCCACCAGGCCGGCCGCGACGCTGACCCCGCTCGCGCTGGTCATGACCGGCAGCAGCGCCAGGATACCGATCAGGAGCCCGTAGATGGACTGGGTCTCTGGGAGGATGGAGAACACGATCGACCGGCCGAACAGCTCGGAACGCTCCCGCACGGCGGTCGCGCCGGCGGCGGCGGAGAGTCCCTGACCGATACCGGAGCTACCCGCGATGCCGACCGCGAGGCCGGCCCCCAGGGCCGCCAGCCCGGCGCCCAGCGACGGTGACTTCGTGCCGCCCAGGATGCCCAGGAACATCATCACCAGGATCGCGATGAGGAGTCCGTAGATCGCCTGGGTCTCCGGGAGCACCGAGAAGATCAGCGAGCGACCGAACAGCCCCGGGTCGCGCACGACGTTGCCGATGCCGGCGGCCGCGGTGACGCCCTGGCCCACGCCGGACAGGCCCGCCATTCCGATCCCCACGCCCGCGCCGAGCGCCGCGAGACCGACCGCCGCGTTGCCGCTGAACGACCCACTCATCACGCCCAGACCGACCATCACCAGGATCGCGACGAGCAGGCCGTAGATGGATCGCGTCTCCGGGAGGATGGAGAAGATCAGCGATCTACCGAAGGAGCCCGGGTCCCGCTCGAGGGCCCCGATGCCGCCGGCCGCCGCGATCCCCTGGCCGATCCCGGAGAAGCCGGCGATTCCAACCGCGAGGCCCGCTCCGAGCGCGGCCAGTCCCGCGGCCACCGGGGCGCTGGCCTTCAGGGCGAACGTGGTCAGCAGGATCGCGATGAGGAGCCCGTAGATGGACTGGGTCTCCGGGAGGATGGAGAACACGATCGACCGACCGAACAGCTCGGGGCGCTCGGACGAGGCGCTCGCGCCACCCGCCGCCGCGATCCCCTGACCGATCGCGGAGCTTCCCGCCAGTCCGACGGCGAGGCCGGCGCCGAGCGCGATCAGGCCGGCCCCGGCGCTCACTCCACCCGCTCCTCCGCCCAGAACGCCGCAGGTCATCATCACCAGGATCGCGGTGAGCAGGCCGTAGATCGCCTGCGTCTCCGGGAGCGCCGAGAAGATGATCGCCCGGCTGAAGAAGCCCTCGTCCTTCACCAGGGTGGCGGAGCCGCTGGCGGCGGCGAAGCCCTGACCGATCCCCGAGACTCCCACGAGCCCCACGGCGAGGCCGGCCCCGACCATCGCCAGTCCGGCTCCGAACGCGCCGGACTTGAACGCTGAGATCGCCAGGATCGCGACGAGTAGGCCGTAAATGGCCCGCGTCTCCGGGAGGATAGACAGGACCAGGGATCGAGCGAACAGCTCGTTTCTCTCCACCGTGGCCTTGACGCCGCCGGCCGCCGCGATCCCCTGACCGATCCCGGACGTGCCCGCGAACCCGACCGCCAGCCCGGCCCCGAGCACGGCCAGCGCGGTCGCCAGGTTCGCCTTGGTGCCCACCAGGAACGCGGCGATGATGGCGGTGAGCAGCCCGTAGATGGCCTGGGTCTCGGGGAGTACCGAGAGCACGAGCGCTCGACCGAACAGTTCCTCCCTCCTGAGGATGCCGGAGATCCCGCTCGCGGCGGCGATCCCCTGACCGATCCCGGACGTGCCGGCGATGCCGACCGCTAGGCCCGCGCCCAAGGCCAGGATTCCGGCCGCCAGGGACATCGACGGGCTCATCAGCGAGAACATTACCAGGATCGCGACGAGTAGGCCGTAGATCGCCTGCGTCTCCGGAAGCACCGAGAATACCAGCGCCCGACCGAAAATACCCTCATCCTCGGCCATGGCCTTGATGCCGCTCGCGGCGGCGATGCCCTGACCGATCCCGGAGGTGCCGGCCAGTCCGACGGCGAGACCTGCTCCCAGGGCCGCCAACCCGGCGCCCAGGGAGGCGGGGCCGCCGCCCAGGATACCCAGGATCTGGGCGATCAGTACCGCCACCAGCAGGCCGTAGATGGCCTGGGTCTCGGGGAGTACCGAGAACACGAGCAGCCGGCCGAACAGCTCCTCCTTTCGCATGATCGCGGAGATGCCGCTGGCGGCGGCGATCCCCTGACCGATGCCGGACGTGCCCGCTAGACCGACGGCCAGTCCGGCCCCCACCGCTGCGAGCCCGGTGCCCAGGGAGACCTTGACCGAACCGCCGCCCAGCATCCCGGCCCCAACCAGGATGATGATGCCGACGAGTAGGCCGTAAATGGCCTGGGTCTCCGGGAGGACGGAGTACACGATGGCGCGGCCGAAGAGGGCCTCGTCCTTGAGCATCGCCCCGATCCCGCTCGCGGCGGCGATCCCCTGACCGATCCCCGAGATACCGGCCAGTCCGACGGCGAGACCTGCTCCCAGCGCGGCCAGGGCGGCGCCCATGGTGATCGTCTTGGCGGCGCCCAGGAAGCCGATGCCCACGAGGATGAGGATCGCGATGAGGAGCCCGTAGATCGCCTGGGTCTCCGGGAGGACGGAGAAGACGATGGCCTTGCCGAAGGCCCGCTCGTCCTCCGCCACCGCGCCGGCGCCGGCCGCGGCGGCGATCCCCTGGCCGATACCGGAGCCTACCCCCGCCACGCCCGCCGCGATGCCCGCGCCTATGGCGGCGATCGCGAGCTCGGTGCTGACCATTCGGCTCACCCCGTTACGCGCGGATCTTCAGGTGCTTGCCCTTGATCCTGAGGGGGTCGAACGGCTTTCCTCCACCCTCGTAGAACTTGCTGAAGAACTCCACGTAGTGGAGTCGGAGGCTGTGCACGAAGCCGCCGAGCCCGTTCATCGCCATGTTGAAGACGTGCCCGATGACCAGGATGATTGCGGCCATGATGACGCCGAGGGCTCCTCCGGCGCCTTTCGCCATCTTGGCCAGGAGGTTCACGACGAGGGCGATGCCGGCCGTGGACAGGCAGCCGGCGAGGAGTCGCGAGTAGGAGAGCACGTCACCCATGAGTCCGATCACGTCGAGCACGCTCATCAGCGCCTCCATCACCTCGCCCTGGGTTAGGGAGGCGAGGATCACGAGCAGGACGCCGATACCGAGCAGTCCACCGCCCGCGTAGGTCACCGGGCTGTGGAGGCCGAGCTTCGTCGCGCCCGCCACCAGCATCACGCCGCCGATCAGGACGAGGAACCAGGACAGGTGGTCACCCAGGAAGGCCCGGACGTCGCGCTCCTTTCGCAGTGAGATGTACATGCCCAGGATGAGTCCGATGGCCACGTGCAGTACGCCGAACCCGAGGGAGACGAGCAGGATCGTGATCGGGTCCTTCATCGGGTCGACCCAGAGGGGCTTGATGCCGAGCAGGTTGCCGAAGTAGCCGCCGGTGAGCACGCCGAGGACGATCGTGGCCGCGCCCGCGTAGATCATCAGCTCGGAGAACATCTTGAGTCCCTCGTCCACTCGGCCACCGGTGAGTCGGATCGCGGTCGCCAGTCCGAGGAGGATGGCGCCGTAGGCGGCGTCGGTAAGGATGAACCCGAAGTAGATCGGGAAGAACACCGCCAAGATGGGGGTGGGGTCCACCTCGGTGGGCCTCGGGGGCGAGAACATCTCGACGAGCGTCTCGAAGGGCTTGAGCGGGCGCGGGTTCTTCAGCTCGACGGGCATCTCCTCCACGTCCGACACCCGCTCCCGGATCAGGGCGTAGCACCCGTCGGTCGCCTCCTTCACGGCGCGCTCGAGCCGGTCGATCTCGTCCTTGGGCACCCAGCCGTAGATGAGGTACGTTCGGTCCGTCATCGCCAGCTTCGGGATCTCGTCCAGCAGCTCCCGCTCGTTCTCCAGCAGCTCGATCCACGCGTTGATCTCGGCCGCCCGCTCCTCGTAGTACTCCGCCAGCTCGCGCCGCAGGCGCTCCAGCTCCTCCCGGGTCTCCCGGATCCGCCGCTCCAGCTCCTCCCGGACGGAGTCCACGGACCCGGACATCTCCGATAGGATCTCGTTGACGGCCTCCGGCTCCGTCGCCCCCATCCGGCGGATCTCGGCCTCCAGCTCCGTCTCGCCCTTGGGCAGGGCGATGACGGCCACCACGTCCTCGTCCTCGGTCTCGCCCACCTTACCCGCGTACGCGGGCTCGTCCTCCAACCGCTCGACCAG
>Ga0256842_1001156_pt1 | contig 21810 bp, 23 predicted proteins | sample 4559240metaG_FD_185973 | JGI IMG/M metagenome (GOLD analysis project Ga0256842, IMG submission 185973) | Hydrothermal vent microbial communities from Guaymas Basin, Mexico - 4559-240 | ecosystem: Environmental > Aquatic > Marine > Hydrothermal vents | place: Mexico: Guaymas Basin | collected... | reverse complement strand
CTAGGATACGCAGAACTAGTAGAAGAAAGAAGAGTCGGTAATGACAAAATGGTGTTCGTAGAAGGCTGCAAGAACCCCAAAGCCGTAACAATTCTTGTACGTGGAGCAAATGATATGATCCTAGATGAAGTAGAGAGGAGCTTGAAAGATGCATTAAACGTACTAAGAAATGTCATGAGAGTACCCAAGATCCTACCAGGTGGTGGAGCTGTAGAAGTAGAACTAGCACTAAGACTAAGAGAATATGCATCAAAAATCGGTGGCAAAGAACAACTAGCGATTGAGAAGTTTGCCGACGCACTAGAAGAAATACCAATGATCCTAGCAGAAACAGCTGGTATGGACCCATTAGAAGCTTTGATGAAGCTAAGACAGCTCCACAGCGAGGGCAAGATCTTTGCAGGAATTGATGTAGTAAATGGAAAAGTAGTAGAGGATATGACACAGATAAATGTAGTAGAACCACTCATAGTCAAAACAAACGTTATTAAGAGTGCAACTGAAGCAGCAACAACCATACTAAAGATCGATGATATCATAAGCGCGAGCCCATTAAAGAAAGAAGAAAAAGAGAAAGAAAAAGGTAAAAGCAGCTTCGGCGGAAAGTTCTAAACAAGTTTTTAATAACTAATGAATAATTCTAATCCTAATGTTTTTAAATCCATAAATACATGTTTTTCCTAAGAAAAACCATATAATAATGCAAGGGATAGGAATATGGTTTTTGACAAACAAATAATTGCTTGGTCAAAGAAATTAACTAGATATGAAATAGCACGTGTAATTGGTGCAAGAGCTCTTCAATTATCCTTAGGTGCGCCTCCATTAGTTAATCCTGAAGAAGCCCCGGTTAAAGATCCTATAGCTATTTCTATAGTAGAATTACTAAAAGGTCTACTTCCAATGACAATTAGAAGGAGGAAACCTGATGGGACAGCCGAACTCCTCCCTGTATCCAAGATATTATCCCCAGATAATAGAAGATATCTTGAAACAACTCTTAAGAGCTGGACACTCAGTAAGACAACATAGAATTTTTGAAGATAAGAAAATAGGGACGATAATAGATATCGAGCTAGAACATCCACTAGATCAAGATCTGTTCGACGAACTATATACTTATGTTATTAAGAAACATAATTACATGATTATTCAAATAAAACACGATTATCCAATTCTAAGACTAATACCTATAAAGGAAGATAGTAATACGACTAAAAGTAGAATTATAAAAACTGCACTACTAATGGCTACATTCATTACTGTTTACATGACGGGATATGGGTTATTTTCTTCATACACACAGATACTGGGTGTCAAAGCCAATATAGTCCTTTGGAGTTTCATTTATACCATATCTTTCCTAGGAGCCTTGTCTATACATGAGCTCGGACATATGTTTTCATCGAAGAAAAATGGTGTATTAATAGATGGACCATACTTTATCCCAGCACCCCCAATACAAGTAGGCTTCATTGGTACGCTGGGAGCAATTATTAAAATGAAAACCTTGCCAAGTAATAGGAGGAACTTAGCTTTGCTAGGAATTTCTGGCCCATTGTCAGGATTTATTATGGGATTAATAATAGGTATTATTGGTATACATTTGTCGCCAACTATACCGATCAAGCATGCAGAAGAACTGATCAGGACTGGAGAGGTTAGTGAGTTATCGTTTATGCCTCTTATAATTGCGCTTCTTACATATTTAAAGCCCATGCCTGAAAACTATATACTTGTTCTACATCCCTTAGCATTTTCTTCATTAATAATAATGTTTGTGACATTCCTAAACCTGCTTCCAATAGGACAACTAGACGGCGGACACGTTATAAGATCAATTATGAGCTCCTCATCGTATGAGAAGTTAAACTACTTGGTCATATCATTCTTTGCTATAATGGGATTGCTCTTCTTCAATAAAGCTATCGGCCAATATTTCATCACAATATCAATAGTTTTAACTATATTGAAGTTCTTGACAGGAAGGAAGCCACATCCAGGCCCAGCAAATCAGTATGCTAATGATAAGAGCTATGCATATTTAGCGCTCTATTTCTTATTATTAGTTTTAACAATGCCTATTCCTCTTTAATCAAACCTTATTAAGAGATATTAATAACGTGATGAGAGGGATATAGTGTAAAATGCGGAAAACTATACTTGATTACCTGAAGAAGACGCCCGAGAAAAAAGAAAAGAAGGAAGAAATACCTGAAAAACAGAGAGAAGTAATAGTTAAAACACCTAGTTCTAAGACTCTTAAGACTAAGTTTTCTCTCAGAGAATTAAGCGGTAAATTAGTAGTAATTGCCGAAAAGCCAAAAGCTGCTAGGAAGATAGCTTTAGCCCTAACTAGTAAGCCTCTGGTGAAGAAAATCTATGGAATACCATATTATATTATCACTAATAAAACATCAAGAATAATAATTGCTAGTGCAGCTGGTCATCTATATGGTCTCCATACTAGCGAAAGAGGCTATCCTGTTTTTAGTTATGAATGGAAGCCTTTGTACGAAATTGATCCAAGTGCTAAACATACAGAGAAATTCATAAAGCTCTTGGAAAAAGTATGCAAGGATGCTGATTACTATATAAATGCATGTGATTATGACATAGAAGGATCCGTTATTGGTTACCTAATTATATTATTTCATGGATCTCTCGAGAAAGCTCTAAGAGCGAAGTTCTCTAGTCTTACACCGTCTGAGCTCAGAAATGCATTTAACAACCTAACTATACTGGATTGGGAAATGATCGAGGCAGGTCTTTGTCGTCACGAGCTTGACTGGATATGGGGTATAAATATTAGTAGAGCATTAATGAGTTCTGTCAAAAGTGTTTCAGGTAAGAAAGTTGTTCTTAGCGCTGGTAGGGTTCAGACACCTACGCTTAGACACGTGGTAGAACACGAAATTGAGAGAAACTTATTCATACCAATACCTTCATACTTGTTATCTGTTAACATAGTTAAGAATAACGAAAAATATCATCCAGAATATAAGGGTGAATCAATCAATACTTTTCTCGAAGCAAGCGAGTTAGCTAAAACTATAAGAGAAGCTGGTTATCTCAAAGTAGTTAAGTACGAGGAAAAGAAAGTATACTTACACCCACCCCCAGCATTTAATCTAGGGGATCTCCAGGAGGAAGCTGCTAGAATATATGGGTTCAGCCCTTATAAGACACAAAGTATAGCAGAAAAGCTCTATCTAGACGCACTAATTAGTTATCCGAGAACAAATAGCCAGAAGCTACCACCAACACTTAACTATAGAGGAATCCTTGAAAAGATCAAAAGTATCCCTAATTATTCTCAATTAGTAAACACATTGTTTCAAGAAACAAAAGGCGTTCTCAAACCAGTTCAAGGTCCCAAGGACGATCCTGCACATCCAGCTATTTATCCAACAGGCGTCAAGCCTGTGAATTTAAAACCAGATGAGTGGAAAATATATGATTTAATTGTGAGAAGGTTTATGGCAGCTTTCGCTTCTAAGGCTGAATTAGTTCATAGAAACGTTGTTTTTAAACCCATAAGTGGAACAGGTAAGAATATTGTTTTCCAATTAACTGGCCAGAAGATACTATTTCTTGGATGGCTTAAATACTATCCATTTAGTAAGCCACGTGAAACAATGATCCCAAGCTTTAAGCTCGGAGAAGAAGTGCCTATATATAGCGTAAGGGTTAGAAGAACATATAGTAAGCCACCCGAAAAAATTACTAGGATAAAAATACTTAGATGGATGGAGAACGTAGGAATAGGAACTGAAGCAACTAGAGCAAGAATAATAGAACTACTTTTCAAGAGAGGATATCTAAGAAGTGTCGGGGGAAAAGTAGAAGCAACAAATCTCGGATTGGGCGTTATAGAAGTATTAATAGAGCATTTCCCCGAAATAACTAGCGTTGAACTAACTCGTTATTTTGAAGAAGAAATGGAGAGAATCCGGAAAGGTGAGAGAAAACGTAGTGATGTTGTGAGAGATGCTAAGAAAACACTTTTGTCGCTGATTAATTCTTTTGAGGAAAAGAAGAGTATTATAGGTAAACTGCTTTCGTATAGGCTTGGCCTCATTTCTCCTGAGAAGAAGTGTTTATTATGCAATAGGGAAGAGTATTATAACGGGTTATGTAAGTATCATTACCAAGCCGTAGAGATCCTTAGGCAGAAGTATCATGTTTGGAGAGAAAAAGAAGGTGTTTCTTGGAACGAGTACTTAAAACAACTTAGAAAACTAAGATCTACCGGGAAATGGGTGAGAGAAATAATTGAAAATTATTCACCCACCATGGAACCATAAAGAAAGATATCCCAGATAAGGTATTTTGAATGTGGCATTATTTATCTTTATAACCACGCCTTCTACTCTCTCATATGGGACACCAGGTCCTCTAAACTCTGGGTAGTCTGGTATAGGATTATTGTCTCCCTTAGTAACGTAATAATACCTATTGTCTTCAATGACTACTTTTATAACTCTATGAATGATTAGTTTTCCATCAATACTTTTATAGATAATTATGTCTCCTACATGGATATCATTTGGTGCAGGCTTATATGCAAAAACTATGTCGCCTTCACGAAGGAGAGGAAACATACTATATCCTTTAACTACAGCTATAGGTGTGTCGGAACCTGTTATGTATAACAATATTGATTTAATATTTAGTGCGATTAGTAAAAAAGAAATAATCACAAGTATTTTTATGATCTCTAGTTTATTTATTTTACCTATATTCATTTGAGTTTTACTCCTCTTCTAAGTCTAGCTCATCCAAGTCAAGAACTATCTCTTTTACTCTGCGGGGTTCTTCTTTTTCTTCGCCAATAACTTTTTTCCCTTTTTTACCCTCGATCTCGACGCCTGATCCACCTACTTTAAGCTTACTTAGTACAGTTTTCCATTTATGTCCGCATTTTTTACATTGTACAACTCCCATAACTGTGATTGTTATTCTTCCATACTTATCCGGGAGAGGGGAGACTAGTTGCCATTGCTTGATTACCTCATATTCTTTACTTCCGCATCTTGGACATGCTATTTCTTTTTGTTTTCTTCTACGGGGCAAGTAGACACGCACCTTCAGGCTTCGTTAATGCTATATACATGTTTATTATGAATAATACAACTGGTATTAATATAATATCTGTCTTATTTATTCTGGATGAGAATAATTTGTAAACATAATAACCATAAATTATAAGCGACAAAGAAGCATATGTTACTTGTTCGGAAGAATATAAAGTATAATATATGATCGGGATCGATAAGAGTGCGATTGGAAATAATAAATAGAGCCAAGTTTTCTTTATCTTACCATAAAATACATAGGAGAATATACACCAGGTAATACACATTAGTAATAGAACAGACAAATATGCGTATTCATTAAAGTATATATTATTCATTTTCACATACACCATTAACAAGGTGTAGGAGTATGACATACACTATATATTCAACAGTATTAGACGAGATATATAAAATCCGCGCCATAAGAGCTAGAATGATTATTGATTCACGTGGAAACCCTACTGTACAAGTAAAGGTAGTAACTGAGGGATTAGGTGTAGGTATAGCAGCTGCTCCCAGTGGCGCATCTACCGGAAAACACGAAGCAGTCGAGGTAAGAGATGGCGGCAAAGACTTTCACGGTAAAGGTGTTAGGAAAGCAGTTGAGAATGTGAACAAGATAATTGCTCCTGCTTTGAAGGGAATGGATTCTAGGAGACAGAGAGAAATAGATTACAAGATGATAGAGATCGATGGTACAGAGAATAAAAGCAGACTAGGAGGGAACGCGATAATAGCAACGAGTCTTGCAGTAGCTAAGGCAGCTGCTTCAACAATGGAGGTCCCGTTCTATTATTACCTAGGAGGTAAACAGGCAAATATTCTTCCAGTACCAATGCTTAACATTATTAATGGAGGAGTACATGCTGGTAATAAGCTAGATTTCCAAGAATTCATGATTGTTCCAGCAGGGTTTAGTTCATTTAGTGAAGCTATGAAAGCAGCCGTGGAAGTTTATCAAGAACTGAAAAAGATTCTCAAACATAAATATGGCTTATCAGCAATAAACGTGGGTGATGAAGGAGGATATGCTCCTCCCATAGAGAAAATAACAGAGGCTCTAGACTTATTAGTTGAAGCAATTAAGTCTAGCGGATATGAGCCTGGAAAAGAAATTGCTCTAGCAATCGATGCTGCTAGTTCTCAGTTCTATAACGAAGAGAAGAAAGTATATATTGTCGAAGGTAAAGAACTTAGCCGTAACGAACTCATAGAGTTATATGAAAAACTCGTGGATGACTATCCAATTGTAAGTATAGAAGATCCATTATACGAGGAAGACTTCGAGGGATTCACCGAAATAACGAAGAGATTGGGCAACAAAGTCTTGATAGTTGGTGATGACTTATTCACAACTAATCCGAAGAGACTAAGTAAGGGAATAGAAGTAGGTGCATGTAACGCTATATTGGTTAAAGTAAACCAGATAGGCACCTTGACCGAAACAATGGATGTTGTCAGATTAGCACATCTGAATAATTATAGAACAATAATTAGTCACAGAAGCGGTGAAACCGAAGATACAAGCATCGCCGATATATCAGTAGGGCTGTCTGCGGGCTTAATTAAAACAGGAGCACCTGCACGTGGTGAAAGAACAGCGAAATATAATAGATTACTGGAAATAGAAGAAGAACTCGAAAAGCCTATGTATTTAGGATTCAAGATGTTTCCGAGGAAGCCATAACATAAAAACACATTATTTTATTCTTTTCCTCTATGGTATTATTATCCCTATTATGATTAATGCTACTGCACTGACTATGATGAACTTTAAGAATTCCCATGGAGTCATTTTTGGCAGAGTCTTTAAGAACCGTATAAGCACATATGCTACGAATCCTATACCCACAGCAAGTAATATGCCAAGCCCTACTATTACTAGGATTGCACCAATGCCACTTATTCCTGAGAAAATACTTGTCAAAGCCTGGCCTGCTTGGACAAGTGCTTCTAAACCCATACTATCACCCCTTTTACCCAGAAAAATATCCCTAATAGATAGGTTGATAAAGAGAAAGACTCATTATATCAAAACTGTACATGATGAGGGTTGAAAGCGTGGTTAGCCCCGCCTATTGGCGGGGGATGCCAGGTGCCAGGCTGCTGATCCATAACTCTTTGATCTCTTTTCTACGTGTTTTCATTAGCCTTTCTCCTTTTAACTAAACCGCTTCTCCATATATTCTACGAATATCCATGTGCAGGAGGGGATTAGTTTGCCTGAATTAACTGTAGAAGCCATAGAAAACTATTTGGGTAAACCAGTTAATGACCCGTATGGTAGAAGAGTCGGATACATCGTCAGCTTCTACAGCGATCCAGATGGAAAAGTTACAGCTCTAGAGATAAGTTTGGGAGATTTTGAATTCAAGGAGATAAGCATTGATAGATTCAGCTTTGATGAAGGAGACATTATACTTGTACCTGAATGGGAATACGAGGCCAAAAAGATCGAAAACAGGTTAGAGAGGTTAAGGAAACGCGCAGCAGCACTCGAAGACCTTTACGCTAAGAAAGAAGTGCCTAGACACTCTTATGAGTTGTTCAAGAAGAAAGTCGATGAAGCATTAATGAAGGCTAGAGAAGAAGCTAAGAAGGTAAAGGAAATGCTCAGGAAAAGACAGTATGAGTTAGAAGACATAATTGTTGAACTCGAGAAAGCTATGACAAGCTTGAAGATAAGCTACATGGCTGGAGAAATACCTGATAAAGCATACAAAGCAGCTGCTGATCAGATTAGGAAACACCTAGAACACGCACAGTTAGAAAAAGAGAGCGTAAGGAAACACTTAGAAAGAATAGATGCTCTTGAGAACAAACCAGTAGACATAGGTGTATCAGTCACTAAGCAAGAAGCACCTGAAGAAACACAAGCATTACCAGTAGTTGTTTTAGAGGGCTAGGGAATACCAAGGTATTTCTCAGATACTACCCATTCCCGAATTTAAAAAGATTTTTCAAGACCGATTAAATCAATGGGTTACACCCCTAACTCATGATGAGAGGCGATGAATAAGTGTCTGCATCAATAGGTATTAAGCAACCGGGATGGTTTGGACGATTATTTGGAATATTTAGGAGGCCAAAGGACCCGATAACTAAGGGCATTTATGACGCTATGGCTGTACTTGATAGAATGATAAACTCTATTGAGGCAACCAAGAAGAGCTTAAAGTCTATGAGGGAGGAACACAGCAGGAGAGCTAAACTCTTCGCTAGTGAAGGAAAGAAAGAATATGAAGATATATTCATGAACGAAATAGAACATATTCAAAGCCTCATACTAATGTTTAACAAAGTACAGTACGATCTAATGAGAGTCAGGTATAGGTTAGAAACATTAACACTTGTAGAAGAACCGATGAGACAATTACCGGAAGTAATACAAGAACTACAGGCTCTCAAGCCGGAGGTAGAGAAGATAGCTCCAGAACTCTCAACAATGCTACTCGAGGTAGAGAGAAAAGTCGCAAGTATAATGACATCTTCAAACATGTCTTCAGCACTTAATGCATTATCATATACTAAGAACAAAGTAGAGAATGAGGCTTCAAAAATAATGAGTGAAACACAACAAAAGATCTTGCCCCCACTACCGCCTGAAACAACCCCTGTAACTGTAAAAGTCAAAGAATACAATCCGGTACCATTACCTCTGGTCAAGAAATGGATAATTGAAGAAATCAAAATGAATGGAGGAGTATTCGTAGTAAGAGACTTTGCCACCAGGTATAAGGTACCAAAACACATAGTCTATGATGCTCTGAAGAAACTAGAGGAAGAGGGATTAATAAAGCTAAAACATTAAACGCGAACGGGCTATCTCCCGGGCTAAAAGAGTGGATGAGGGATATTTATGAGCATGCACTACTTAATAGAGAAAGGTACAGAGTATGCTCATAAAGCAGTAGCTGCCGACAAAAAAGGCGATTATGAAACAGCTATAAAGTACTACAAAGCAGCAATAGATCTATTCATAAAGTATCTAAGATTATATCCAGACAGTTCAATGGCGGATTTCTATAGAGGGCTCATCAGGAGGTATAAGAGTAGAGTAAAATTATTGAAGAAACACATCGAGAAGGTATCAATTGGCGGCAATGGAAATAATCAAAGGGCAGAGGAAGTAGAAGTAATTATGCCTGAAAAGAGGGAGAGCAAGGTAAGATTCGATGACATAGTGGACATGGAGAAGGTTAAAAGGGCTTTGAGAAGAGCCGTAATATATCCAGTTAAGAACCCGAAGTTCTATCCACTCGGATGGCCTAAGGGAATCCTCTTATTTGGTCCACCTGGATGCGGTAAAACCCTTATAGCCTACGCGTTAGCAAACGAAATAAATGCAGCACTTATAAATGTGAGTCCTGCAACAATAATGTCCAAATGGCTAGGCGAAGCAGAGAAAAACGTTGCAAAAGTATTCGAGAAAGCCCGGGAGATAGCTCGTAGGGGAACTCCAGTCATTATATTCATTGATGAAGTAGATGGTCTACTCCAAGAGTATGGAGAGGAAGTAGGTGGTGAGAAAAGAGTAAGAAACCAGTTCCTGATGGAAATGGATGGATTAAAAGAAAAAGAAAACAACAAGCTCCTTGTATTCGTCGTAGGCACAACTAATAAACCATGGAAACTAGACATCGGGTTTATTAGAAGATTCGAGAAAAGGATCTACGTACCCCCACCAGATAAGAGGGTTAGAAAACAGTTATTCAAACACTATATTGAGAAGCTAAGGGAATCGTATGAAATAGAAGATATAGACTATGATAAACTAGCTGAACTGACTGAAGGATATAGCTCTGCAGATATATACTCAATAGTAAAGGAGACACAAGCAAACCTAGCAGAAGAATTCCTAGAAAAAGGCAACGGAGAAGTGTTAAGACCAATTACTACTGAGGACTTTATACAAGTAATTAAGAGTAGAAAGCCAAGCATTGAGAAGAACCTGTTAGAAGCATATAAAATATGGGCAGAAAAACACGGTACACATTAATGGCGGTAAAGATAGAATAACTATGATACATAATTACTATAAATAGTCCCCGGGGCAATGAAGATAGTCATGCCCATGAATAAATATGAAGAACAACCCTGGGGTAGCAGAGCCCCGGGGAAATAAATACTCTAACAACAAAAAGATAAGTTGAGAATAACTTTTAGAGAATCATTAGGATTCTATTCTTCGAAAGAGCGTCACTTTTGAATTCTTAAAATATTGTTCGGATATAATTATTAACTAGTATAGTAAGGGGTGTGTTTTATGGAAAGTACTTCCATGTTAAAACTCGGGCGTCCTAGGAGAACTATTAGTTATGAGAGACTGCTAATTCATGAGTATTTCGATCCCTATGAAGAACCTGTTCCAGAATACATTGTTCTTGGTCTTCCAGATGCTGGTCTTGTTGGTTCTATTGCATCTAAGTACTTGGTAATGAGTAAGAATTTAAAACTCGTTGGTGAAATAGATTCTCCTGCATATTTTCCACCAGTAGCTGTTGTACATGAGAAAACTCCCATGAGCCCTATACAGATCTACTTATCTAATGATCGGAAATACTTGTTAATACTATCTGAGTCACCGATACCTGTTCAAGCGGTTTATCCACTATCTTATACTATACTTGAATACTCAAGAGAAATAGGTGTAAAGCATATTATATCACTGGCTGGAATAGCTGTTCCAAATAGGTTACAAATAGAGAAGCCAAAAGTATATTGGTTAGCAAGCACAAAGGAATCAGCAAATCTTGCCACAAAGCTTGGTTTAGAGGAGTTGAAAGAAGGTTTCATTGTTGGACCTTATGGAATAATTCTTAAAGAAGCTCGTAGGAGAGGAATAAACAACTTAATAATATTTGTTGAGTCATTCCTAGACCTCCCTGATCCCGAGTCGGCTGCGGTAGCGTTAACAATTCTGTCACAAATACTCAATATTGATATAGATGTAAAGAAATTACTAGAAGAAGCAGAGCTAATCAAGCTCCAGACCAGAGAATTAATGAAACAAACGAGGAAAACAATGGCTGAAATGCAGAAGAAATACGAAATGCAAATGCCCCTCATGTACCAGTAGGGGGTGATAGATATGAGTTTTGACGAGTTGTTTGAAAAAATAAGGAAGCGTATAAGGGAGTTAATCGATGAATTCGAGGAGGAAATTAGGGAATTAGAACCCATGTGGACAGCTGATGGTGTCCTTGAACCACTTGTCTCAATAGAGCGCTATCCAGACAAGTACGTGGTTGTAATAGATTTGCCATATGCTGATTTTGAGACATTAACTCTTAGCATAATGGATCACTTGCTAATAATTGAATGCGCGTTAAAGAAAGAAATAGCTTTTGAGAGATGGGGTGCTTATAGAGAAATAAAGTTCAAGAAATATCATACAACGATAAAATTGCCGCGAGACGCTGATGTTGAGAATATAAAGATTGAAAAAGATGATGCTAGAAGAATGTTGAGGCTGATAATTCCGAGAATAAGGAGAATGTAAGCTAATGATTTTAGCCTTTAACATGGATCTCTACTATATCTCCATCTTCAACAACATGGTCTAACCCTACTTTTTCTCCAGGATACTTAGCTGAAGGACCCCAGATCTTAGCATACTTGAATTTTTTCACAAAATCTTTATGTATTGATTTGGCTACATCATAAATTGTTGCTCCTCGTTTAAGCACTAATGGTTTATCAGCTACTGGTCCATTTGGTTGTTTAGTGTATATTCTTACGAGGTCTAATGTCTTAAAGAGTATTTCGCCTAGTTTTTCCAAGCCCTTAACATATTTAGCAGATGCTAAGAGTATTGGAGTGTTATTGCTTATTTCATGGATCTTGTAGGCATGTTTTCTTGCTTCGCTTGGATCTATGTCAGCTTTATTAATAATGACTATGCATGGCTTGTATATTTTGCTCTCAAAAATTGCTTGTTCAACATCATCTAATGATACTTCCCCATATATTTTCACATGGACATTATATAATCTATAGCTTTCCATTAATCTTCTAATATCATCTACTGTTCCATCAAGCAGTTTTCCCATAAGAGTAACTCTTACACCAAGTCTCCCTGCCCTATTCTTTTCAATAACTACTCGTCCACGCGGTTTATATAAGAGAATACCTGATTTTTCTAATTCGTTTTTCAAAGTAAGGAATTCTTCGAAAGGGTTCCTTGTATTGTCTAATACAAGTATTAATGCATCACTATTCCTTATTAATCCAATTACTCTATTATTCCAAATACCTCCCTCTGGCTGAATAGGTGGGGTATCTATTAGTTGGAAGTAAATGTCTTCATACTTAAGCATACCTGGAATAGGCTTCTGTGTAGTGAAAGGATAATCAGCTATTCTAGTCCTAGCACCGGTTAATTTATTTACGAGGGTACTTTTACCCGAATTTGGTAATCCTGCAACAACTATTTGTGCAGCTCCTTCTTTCTCGACGAAAAATGAAACTCCTTTTCCGCTCCTTCTCCTACGTCGCTCTTCTAGTTCTTCCCTTAGCTCAGCAAGTCTTCTAGTAGCCCACAATCTGAGATTAGCTGTTCCCTTATGCTTCGGGACAGCTGAGAGGAATTCTTCTAGTGCTCTTATCTTTTCTTCAATAGTCTTAGCTTCCATTACCTTGATCCATTTAGCCCTCGCTTCGGCTGGCAGGTTTGTTACCATTTACTCTACCACCTTTACCGAGATAATCAAATATAGTTTTATGTGTTTTATGCTTGGACCCAGAGTACCATGTAGGAGCTATTTTCTTCAAAGTAGCCCAGCTTAGCCTAATAAATGGTGGCGGGACTTCTAATGTCTCGTATATTTGCTTGATCCAATTAATTGTTTTTTGATCCGATGGATATCCAGAGCCCATTTCACCATATAAGTGTTTTAATACACTGATATTCTCATCTCTGATGTATTTAGCAACAATACTAGCTGCTGATACAGCAACATAGTTTTTATCGGCATGAGGTTCAATAATTACATCTATATTTTTGTTGGCGAAAATGGAGTATATCTTATTTCTTAGTTTTTTATCGTAGCCTTTTATCTCATCAATTATGATCTTAATATTATTATATGGATTAAGTATTTTAGATAAGATCGTTAATCCTTGTACTATTTGTTCATAAATTATTTTATTAATATTAAACCTATCTATAGTCCTTGGTGAAATACTCGCTGTATAAATAATCAATGAATATTCTAAGATTTTTTTGAATAATTTCTTTCTAGTAATAGGGGATAGTTCTTTACTATCTCTGACACCCATAGTTTCTAAGTGTGATAAATCATTAGTATTAAACCCTATTATTACAAGTAATAAGTCTCCTATAACTGGGCCTCTACCGGCTTCATCAATTCCTATTGTTATACTAGATATACCTTTACCCAACTTTTTTGTCCACCGATAATTTTTGCAATCTCGTTTATGTTTATCTTTGTTTTTCTCGATCTAAACATTTCATATACAATATATTTTGGTTTAAGTACTCTGACCAGTTTATATATTGTTTTAAAACTAAGGCTCCCATCACCTATTATTAGGTGTTCTCTACCTTTATCATCTACATCATGTATATGTATAACTGGTACAAGTGTTTTTTCAATTATTCCTAAAACATCTTTTAAATAGTCATAGAAATCACTATATATGTTTGATTCAGCTATTTCTCTAATGTACCGACTAGCCAAATGACCTATGTCTAGGCATAATCCAACATTATTTTGTTCAATAGTATCAAGTGCTTCGACAAGGTTTGAGATTTCTGACCCAAATCCTCTCGTTAAATTCTCTATTAGTAAATATGTTTTCTCAGGTAATTTTGTAGCTATTTCTATGAGGCTATTCCTCAATGCATTAATAGCATCTCTTCTGTTATCGAATAATTCTATTCTTTGCATAGTTAATGGATGAAAAACAATGTATTCTATTTCTCCATAAACCTCATATATGTTGTCAATTATTTCAAGTAACTCATTAACAACGGCTCTTCTAACACTATCATATGGTGAGGCTAGAGGTAAGTCTCTCCAAGGTGCATGAATCGCTATTTTGAAATCATTGGTAAAGGATGAAATGGCTTTTTTTAAAAGCTCTTCTTGTTTTTGCGGCCATGGATAATCTATAGATAATTCTACAAGATCTATTTTGTTGTCAAGGAGCAATTTACTTATTTCTTCAATGCTATGATTTGTGAAAGACCCTATCCATAAAGGTATTCCTACATAAACCAATCCTTGATCAGCTCCAAATCGCATTTAAGTACTTTTTTCCTCCCTGCGTCTACTAATTCCCTGAGGTGATATAGTGAGTTACTATAATCACAATCTATAATTATATCCGGTCCGTGTTTTATCACTATTTTTAGCGCATTTTCCTCTGGGTAATTTTCCTTAAAAACTATCAATGATACTTTCCTTTTATCAAAGAATGGTTTCTTACTCAGTTCTTGGCCAAGTTTTCTTATTATATCCTGAGTACCGACAATTATTATTTTTTCAACGGATTCTTTTTTAGTTATTGATCTAAGTATTTTATGTGTTTTATCTAATGCTTTTTTCGATGATGCGAGTATCATTATGTTCAAATCGTTATTCAGCCTCTTCTTTAGTGGTATAGATGTGTTAAATATTGTCTAATTCATTATTTTTTGTTTTGAGGGAATTTTTTATAATATAGTTGTATAACCCATTATCATGGAGAAGGGTGGTGGGATATGAGCATACGTGATGAAATAGTGAAGTTGTTGAAGGAGCACGAGTTAGAAGTGAGGAAGCGTAAGAACATTATTAGAGGAACTCATAAGACAATTCCTATAACGTTAATCATTAGAATTATCGGCGATGAAGCGATAATAGAGCTTGAACCCGAAGAAGAGTTGAGGGATGTTCTCGTAGACCTTATTGAGGCTGGGGAAGATGTAGAGGAGACTGTCGATGACGTGCTTAGCGAGCTTAGAGACATTGCCGTAGAGATTTCACAGCTACTATCTGATAAGGGATACGAAGTTAAACTAAAGCTAAGAGAAGGAGAAAATGATGTAAGAGACATACTTGAGGAAATAGAAGAAGAATATTCCGAGTACGAGGAAGAGTAAATATAATTTCTTTTTGTAGAGATCAGTTCTACATAATGGTTCTCTCTAATATAGAAAATCGATATTATTATCAATACCGATAATCATATCCTAGAAAACGCATCGTCTGTAATAAAATAATGATGCATGGGTGGGAGTTTATGGGTAAGTTATTTGGTACAGATGGTGTTAGGGGCATTATAAATGAAGAATTAACTCCCGAACTAGCGTTAAGACTGGGTATGGCTATTGGGACATATTTTGGTGAAGGAGCAAAGGTTCTTATCGGCAGAGATGTCAGGGCAGGAGGTGAAATGGTAAAATCAGCAGTTGTTGCCGGTCTTTTATCAGCAGGAGTTAAAGTTTATGATGCTGGTTTAACACCTACACCAGCTCTTCAGTACGTTGTTAAAACAGAAGATTTTGATGGAGGAGTAATGATTACTGCAAGCCATAACCCATCGAGATATAATGGTATTAAAGTCATTAGTCCATACGGTATAGAGGTTCCAAGGGAAGATGAGAGGAAAATAGAAGATATATTCTTCGAGCAGAGATTTAGAAGAGCTAATTGGAGCGCATTAATCCACGATGTTAAGCCGTATCCATACGTTAATGACATATACGTTAAAGCAGTTATTGACAAGGTTGATAAAGACCTTATAAGGAAAAAGAACTTCAGAATAGTAATCGACCCAGCTAATAGTGTTGGCGCTCTAACATCTCCTCGTATAGCTAGAGAACTTGGTGTAAAAGTATATACTGTAAATGGTCACTTAGACCCAATGTTTCCAGGAAGAGAGCCTGAGCCTATTCCTGAGCATTTAACTGAGACTTCTAAAGCTGTTCTAAGCATCAATGCTGATCTTGGTGTTGCTCACGATGGTGATGCTGACCGTGCTATCTTCATAGATGATAAAGGCAGAGTCCAATGGGGTGATCGTACGGCAGCTCTACTAGCTAAATACTTAGCAATCAAACACCCAGAGTTCCCGAAGAAGGTATATACAGCTGTATCATCTAGCACCGTTATAGAAGACGTGCTCAGACCATTAGGAATAGAGGTTGTTTGGCTAAAAGTTGGAAGCGTTGATATATCATGGACTATGGAGAGGAATAAGGATGCATTATGTGGTTTTGAGGAAAACGGTGGATTCATGTATCCACCACACCAATTAGTAAGAGATGGAGGTATGACGCTGGCATTAATGCTAGAGCTCCTAGCCAGTGAAAACAAGAAGCTATCAGAACTATATGACGAGCTACCTCAATACTACTTAATTAAGACAAAGATCCCGATGAGCAGGGACAAGGCATTAAAAGTGGTTGAAAAAGTGAAAGAATACTTCAAGGGATACAGACAGATCACTATAGATGGAGTAAAGGTTATAAGCAATGATTTCTGGTTATTAGTGAGACCAAGCGGTACTGAGCCTCTTCTAAGAATAATGCTTGAAGCTAAGACTGAGGAAAAAGCAAAAGAACTCCTTGACACAGTTAGAAATATTGCAGAAGAGGTGTTAAAATCAAGTTGATGCGATACTGGGGTATAGATTTTATAAGATGTCCACATTGTAAAAACTTTCCTCTTAAGATAATACCTTTAGAAGTTGTTGAGGAAGATGTTGACACGAGTGGATTAGAGTTCCCCCTATGTAGAAATTATTGTGCATATCTAGGTAAAACGATAAAACCTGGAGAACAATATCCATGCGATAAATGTCTCCGCATAGGTATAAAAACAGGTGTTCTATACTGTGAGAACTGTAAACGATGGTATCCAATAAGAAACGGTATAGTATATCTTTTAAAAGATAATAAGAGAAAGGAAAAAAGCGATAAAGAATTCCTAGCAAAGTGGAAAGACAAGCTCCCGGAATATATAGTGTACGAGGGCAAACCATATAATCTATCTCAAGAAGAATAACCTATTCTAATACGATTTTTCCATAATAACTCTCATTAGGTAAAGATATTTAGAGGATAAAAACATTCTAGTTTCATAGTTTATCAAATTAGCTAAGGTGCATAATAGGTATGGATTCATATTTCTTAAATCTGGAAGCTTGGGTGAAAAGACAAGAAGAGGTAAAAGAGAGTTTTAAGAAAGCTGAAGAAAACTATGAGAATCTCGATAGATTAGCGTTAATCTTATTGTCAAGGCAAGCTTTTCAACATATGATGAGGACGATTGAAGCATTTGATCAATGGTTAAAAGAACCAATGGTTATATCACATATGCCGAGAGAAATGCTAGTAGAACTATGGAGTAAACTACGCATAATATTCTATCAATTACTCGAACTAGATATTGAGCATACTTCCAAGTTTAGTGAGCATATTAAGAAACTTGCAGAAGAAGGCAAACTCAACCCGATCTTAACAATAGGTAAGAAAGAAAAAGAAACTCGTAGATTCCAAATATCAACATCAATATAATACAACTATATTATATCATCTATTAGGACAATGAATAAATTGTATTAAAATAATCTTCTCCTTCTTCTCCTTGGACGTGCTCGAAGCTCTACTTCGGCATCTATAGGTGCTATTTTTATCCTTAATTCTTCAATTAGTTTTTTGATCTTTTCTTTTTCTTCCTCGGGTATCTTGTCGGCATGTTTTTCTAGGAATTCTTTACCTAAGCTTGTGACTACGAGTTTTTTCCTGGGATTAGTCTCTAGTAACCCTACGTATCTGAGTGCTAATGTATCGTTGAGGATTTCTTTGCTTGATGGGAATTGTCCTAACATAACGAAATTGTATCCGAGATCATATCCTTCCTCCTTCATATAGTAAAGAAGATACTGTAGTGCTTTCTCACTTATTCCTCCTATTTCAGAGATTATATATAGTAATTTAATTTTTCTGGGATCTTTTTCGATATCTTGTACTGTGATCACATGTCTTGTTACAATTTTTAATTCTTTTGATTTCCCAGTTGTTGATTTTGACACAGTTAAGCACCTCTGAAAACTGGTTAATGCTTTTTATATTCTTGATATATCTTACACATAAATTTTTGGGTTAACTAGTTATTAATTTAATCCTTACAATGACTATGTTTGTATATTTCTAAGTATTTTTTCTAAAGCTTCTTTTCGTTTGAGACCATGCATGACCATTATATTGATTGTGTAGTTAAGTAGTTTTTCAGCATTAGAACCATAGGTCTTCTTGTAGAGTTCTAGTGCTTTCTCATATAGTTTATTCTCTTCCTCAATTGTTTCTACTTTTTCAACTCTTTGTTCTTTCATTATTGATATTTTTTCGATGTTTGATGCTAGTTCTTTGACTTTGGATAAGTATTCTTTTGATTTAACGGTTCTTATTGTATGGAGATATGTGGTTGCCGTTATGAATACGAGTACATATATTAAGCCAGTATATATGTCGTTTTCAGTAATTGTTTTATGTAGGGAAAGCTGTACTAGACCTATAATTGCTGAAAGCATTAAGAAAATATACGAAAGATCCATTCTTATGAATAAAAAGGCTACAGCTATTCCTCCAATAATTAAGGTTGCTACATTTAAGGGATTTATTTGTTGTATTTGCTGAAGTGAAAATGTATTTGTTAAATAAACTAAAAATGCGAATATGACTGGGAGGGACATTAATATTTTGTTCTTTAATGCTTCTTTCCTTATAAAGTCAAGGTAACTATCGATCAAACTTTTGATATCTTTATATGAGGAAATAAGGTCTTCGGGAGAAATATTCTCATCTTCAAGTAATAGAATCATTTCATTTATTTTATTCATTAATAACATGTAGAAATCTATTTGTTTTCTTGAAATTATAGGCATTGTTTTCGATAATTTTATCTTATTGATTGTTTCTGATAAATCGTTCAAAATGGATGTGTAAGCTGGGTTTTCTCGTGCTTTCTCGCTAATCTTTTTATTGATTAATCCTAGTTTTTCCAGTAGTAGTCTTCGTAACTCGTTTTCCTTATTATTCATTTATTTTTCACCATAGATGCCTTTAATTGGTTTGAATCACGTTCTATTAAATAAAAATATTTATCCTGTTAATATAACCATATCTTGAGAACAATATGATGACTTGGTTGTACCGCCGAGACCTTAGGGGCTGGGGTCTATGAGGACTTCAGCGGCGTCTGATTTAAACCCTTTATCAAATAGACTATATATGAAATAAGTGTTCCTATTATTAAAACAGTTTTATTTAATAATCAATTAGGTGAGCATAATGGGTATCGAGATAAAGATAGAAAAGCCTCGGCCAAAACGTATCGGGGCACATAGCCATATTAGAGGCTTGGGGCTTGATGAAAACGGTAAAGCCATATTTAAAGCAGATGGTCTTGTCGGTCAATTAGAGGCTCGTGAAGCAGCTGGAATAGTCGTAAATATGATTAGAGAAGGACGCATAGCTGGTAGAGGAGTATTACTCGTTGGTCCTCCAGGAACAGGTAAGACAGCTATAGCGATTGCTATTGCACGTGAATTGGGCGAGGATACTCCTTTTGTTGCAATGAGTGGTTCCGAAATATATAGTAGCGAGAAAAAGAAGACAGAGATCCTTACAGAGGCTTTGCGAAGAGCACTTGGTGTAAGAGTTCGTGAAAAAAGACTTGTTTACGAGGGTGTTGTTAAGGAACTTAAGATTAGGAGAGCTAGGCACCCACTAGTACCTTATATGACTATTCCCAAGGAAGCAAGAATAACACTCGCAACTAGAGATGATGAAGTAACATTAACTGTTGGCGAAGAAATTACTCACCAGATACTAGAACTAGGCATCCGTAGAGGAGACGTTATATGGATAGACGCTGAAACAGGAAGAGTACATAGAATCGGTAAAGCAAAAGGTATAGAAAAAGCCAGGTATTATGACATAGAAACTCATAGAATTGTCGAAATACCAAAAGGACCTGTTAAGAAAGAAAAAGAAATCGTTAGAACATTCACGCTACATGATCTAGACTTATACATTGCTAGTCAACGTGCACTCATAAGCTTCTTCACTATAGGTATTGAAAGAGAAATTCCTCCCGAAGTACGTAGAGAAGTAGATGAAATGGTAAGAAAATGGATAGAGGATAAGAAAGCTGAAATGGTTCCAGGTGTATTATTCATAGATGATGCACACATGCTTGATATCGAGGCTTTCAGTTTCTTATCCCGAGCAATGGAGAGCGAGTTATCACCAATTATTATATTGGCTACAAATAGAGGAATAGCCAGGATAAGAGGTACAGATATAGAATCGCCTCATGGCATGCCCCTAGACTTGCTTGACAGGCTCTTGATAATACCTACTAGACCATACAATGCTGAGGAAATAAGAGAAATAATAAAGATCAGAGCCTCTGAGGAGGAAATAGAAATCACAGACGAGGCCCTCGAAGAACTGGTTAAAATAGGTGTTGAGACAAGCCTAAGATACGCCGTACAATTAATGGAACCAGCGAGAATAATAGCTATGAACAATGGAAGAAGCAAGGTTACCGTAGAAGATGTGAAAAAAGCACGTAGCTTATTTATAGATGTGAATTCCAGTGTGAAATACTTGAAGGAATATGAAGAAAAATTCCTGAAGTAATACTAAGACCTGTTTTTATTAAGATATTTTCTTTATTTACTGCATATAGTAATACTTTTCCTTAGGTATTACTATTGTAGAGCAATTATGATTAATAGCCTCGTGGAAGTGATTATCATTGAATAAGAAAATATCCAAGATCATCTCTGAGTTATTGAAGTTTTACGAGAAAACACCAAAGCATTTTGAAGGAAAAATCCTTGGTTCCATGACAACTTATCCACATGCACTAGCTGTTTATGCATATAATTTGTTTATGCATACAAATTATGGTGACCCATTCATTTTCTCGACATTGAAGAAGATGGAAGAAGAAATATTATTGGAGATTAGTAAATGGTATGGGGAAACCAAATTATATGGATACATAACTAGCGGCGGTACAGAATCTAATTTTCTATCAATAATTTCTGCTATGATAAAAAGTAGTTGTAAAAATAGAGTTGTGTTAGCCCCAGATACTGTCCATGTATCTATTGTTAAAGCTTCACGAATATTAGGGTTAAAATTAGTCACTATACCAACAAATAATTCACCAATAGATCCTTGTGTGTTAGAAAACTATGTTAGGAAATATGAACCATGCATCATAATAGTGACAGCTGGGACTACTGAACTAGGAATAATTGATCCCTTAAAGGAAGTTGCAAAAATATCCGTCGAATATGACACATATTTGCACGTGGACGCTGCTTATGGTGGGCTCTTAATTCCTTTCCTCTACAAAGCTGGGAGAATAAAACAAGATCTTAGGTTTTATGAAGGAGTCTCAAGTATTAGTATAGATTTCCATAAGAATGGTTTAACTCCTATACCATCTGGAATGATACTTTACAAGGATAAGAATGATTTAGAGAATATATGTTTTGATGCAAGCTATACATTATATGGAAAATACTGTGGCTTGCTCGGAACAAGGCCAGGAGGACCGGTTGCTTCTGTATGGGCTATGGTTAAATACTATGGTTTTGACGGGTACTATGAACAAGCTATTAACATGCTCGATCTTGCCAGATATACTTATGAGAAGCTACAAGGGACCAAAGATATTTATGTATACGAGCCCATTCT
>Ga0256842_1001155_pt1 | contig 21814 bp, 13 predicted proteins | sample 4559240metaG_FD_185973 | JGI IMG/M metagenome (GOLD analysis project Ga0256842, IMG submission 185973) | Hydrothermal vent microbial communities from Guaymas Basin, Mexico - 4559-240 | ecosystem: Environmental > Aquatic > Marine > Hydrothermal vents | place: Mexico: Guaymas Basin | collected... | reverse complement strand
CAAACAATTCTTCAAGGTTTTACCCTTGAAGTGCTCTTTGAAAATATGTTGTTACTTTTTTACACACCCCTCGTGTGTTTTTTTATTTTTTTTCTTTAAATCCTTTATTTTTTATAGGATTGCTTTAAATTTTTTGGTGGTATCCCTACGACAAACAAAGAATTATTTTTTACTACAAATTCTACTTCTCTTGAAGGTGTCTGTAATAAATCTTTTGCCAATTCTTCCCCTTTTGTCGTAAATATATATAATTTTTGATTTGATGAACCAATTAAAGGGATTTCTTCATTTTTTTCTTCTATATACTCCCCATCAATTAGTAAATCTATTTTTGAAATAAGTTTTTTATTTTTTATCTCTTCAAATTTATACCCTGTATAAACTATAACATCTAACTCTTTTTTTATTAAATCCAATAATCTACTTAACTCCTTTTCCCACAAAAATGGTTCTCCTCCACTTATCGTAAGACCTGTAATATTTTTTGTATTATTTATTTTTGTTGCTAATTTTTCAATCTCCCACTTTTCTCCTTTGGTAATATCCCAACTATCTTTTGCGATACACCCTTTACAAGCTCTATGACATCCCTGAACCCAAATAGCAAATCTCTCCCCCTTACCTAAAACTTTTGTTTTTTCTACAATTTGATAAATATTTATCATTTTTTAAGTTTTACTTTCATTTTTTTGTTATCCACTTTCATAGCTGGGATTAAAATAATACCTTCATCTATCTCTCCATCTCTTTCGTTATTTATCCCTCTATGAATATCTCTCTCAAAACTTCCGTCATAAACTTTTTGTGTTGGATTTTTTATAATCTCTTCATCAAAATACTCATTTATAGCTTTGTAAAACTCTACTTCATTATCAGACAAAGGGGTTTGGTGCGATTTTTTGTATTCAACCAAATCATCATAAAAAGAGTTGATAAAAGTTCTTGCATTACACAAATTTCTAAATAGATAAATTGCTGAATAGATAGAGTTATCTACTACATTATATTTTTTTCTATATTCTAATAAAGTTTCGTTATTCAAAATAGTTGAAAATAATTGATTGAATTTATCAGTAAAAATAATGTTTTTTAACCCCTCTAATTCAATGTTTTTCTCTTTTATTTCAGAATTTAAGTTTTCAATTTGCTGTTTAAAGCTATTTTTTATCTCTATTTTTTGAGTATTTAGTTGCTTTTCTAACTTTGAAAGTTCAGAAGACAATTGTGTTTTTTCATTCTCCAAATATTCTGCTTTTTTTTGCCAAAATTTCAAGGATTCATTCTCGTTTTTTAAATTTTGATTATCTTCTAACAATTTTTTATTATTTTCATCTAACGCTTTATTTTTATTCTTATAAAAATTACAGTTTTTTAATTTATTTTGTAATTTCTCATTATCTTTTTTTAACTCTTCTAATTCATCATTATTTTGAAGATTTTTTAGCAATGTTTCAAATTGCTTAAATTTTTCATCTATTTTTTCTTCCACTAATTTTAGTATATCTTTTTTCTTTTTTTTCGGTTTTGTGTTTTCTTTTAAATTTTCAGTTACTTCTTTTAAATTTTCAGTTACTTCTTTTAAATTTTCAGTTACTTCTTTTAGATTTTCAGTTACTTTTTCTATATTTTTATCCATTGATTATCTCTCCTTTACTTAAATCTATAATAAATTCTTTTTCTTGTTCTAATTCTTGTTGAGTAGCATTTCTATACGAAATTACACATTTCACTTCACTTCCATTAAATGGTTTTAGATATACATCAAATTTTTCATCATCAACTTCATCTAAACTTATTGTATAAGATTTTAGATTTGGATCCCAACTATCATCTATTTTTGAAATATTTGAATAATATAAAACAAAACTATTCCCTTCTCTTATCGCTATTTTTTTGTATTCAAGATTTGGATTTGCTCCTTGTTCAAATACTGGTAAAACTTCTTCCATATCATCGTCGTCTAATTCATCGATATTCCAAATATATCTATCTAATGGCATCACATCGTTATTGTTTTTTGATAATGAATGGTTATGTACAAACACCCCATTTAACATTAACCCTCCTCTTGCTACACTATTTTTAAGAGTTACTTTTCTTTTTGGGTCTTCAATATTTATGATATTTTCTTGTGGCACTCTTTCTTCTTCTACAAAAAATTTTTCAAAAGCTTTCGTTACAAGTGGAGATTTACAAGTATTTCCTGCTTTTAAGATTTTTATATCTTTGAAATTAAATTCATCATATCCAAACAACTCTAATCTATCTAAATATTTTTTGAAACTCTGTTTTAATACATTTTTGAAATTATTAACTGCATTAAAAATCTCTGTTTCCAAAATAGATTTTAACTCCTCTTTGTTAAAATTTTCAAGTGTTATTAATTTTGGTTCAACATCATTATCAATACTAAATAACTCTAATTCTGTATTTTCCTCTTCATTAATAAAAAATTCTCTTGAAATTTGTTCATTAAAAGTTGCTAAATTGATATAATCTATATGTCTTTTTCTAATCAATTCATCTGGATAATTTTTTATCGGTTCTGTATCTTCTGGCTGATAGATAGGGATTTTTTCTTCTTGCATAAGTTTTCTGTTATCTTTATAAAGTTGCCAAGAAAGTTTTTCTATTAAAACTTCTCCTCCTAAAGGAAAACCTTCTGTTTTGAAAATCTCAATAACATTTTGAGCTTTACTATTTTCATATTCATCTATTATCTCTTCTGGATTTGAAGATGATTTTCTATATAATCCAAAAGCAAAATCAAGTGTTCCACCACCGAAATCAAACACAGCAAATAAAACAGCTCTTTTTTTAGGATTAGTTTGTTTAAAAAATCCTAATTTTTTCGCTACCCCAAGTAAAGCTACCGATTCTTCATAACCCTTTTCAAAATCTAAATCATCTTGTAATGTTTTTGGTAAAGCTCTTCTTACTCCAAATCTAAGCGAATTTATAATAGCTTCTCTTTGGTAATTATTGAATTTTACAGGAAAAGTTACTCTATATTTTGTATAAACTTTATCTTTTACTTGAAGATTTAAACTTCTTCCAATTAAATATCCATAAAGAGCAATAGGGTTTAGAGTTTCTTCATTTTCTTCATTTATATCATCAGTCAAATAAACTAATTTTTTATACTCTTTATCAAATGGTTTTATTGAAGGTTTATTTATTCTATCTTTTTCAAGTTGATTAGGAAGTGATTTTAATTTAGTAATAATTGCTTCTATTGTTTTTGGTGATGGTTGATTTATAAGCTCTTTTTTTACATTTTGAGAATAATCATAATGATCATTGATTGTTACTTTATTAGCTCTATTTTTACTTCTTTTCATATGTGGCATAGTTGGGTTTGAGTGTTGCCAAGCTTTGTAAATATCTTTCCATTTATAAATAATTAAAGCTGTCATATTTTCAAAGTCATCATTTTTTTCATCATTTTCATCACTAAAAGCTACCAAATCTCTACCTCTATTTATAGCTACACAAGTAGAAGATGTCCCAAAGTCAATAGAAGCAACATCATTTGCTATGTGTGATTTTATTTTTGGATTTATAAATTTTATATCAAATTCAAAACTAAATTTGTATATCATATTTTGGTCGCGATTAAAACTATCTTGTTTAATAGCTATCTCTATCGCTCCAAAAAATTGATGTTGAGCTTCTTTTTCTTCAAAATAATCCATCATCAAATCGGTATCTACCAATATAACAAATTTATTGTGATAATTTTTTACTTCAAAAGTTATCTCTTCCTCTAATAAATCATTATTTTTTTGATTTAAATAACAATTTAATATCACTTTTTTATCATCAACTTTTACACCACATTCAATAAAAGTTTGTAATTCGTCATCAAATTCAAGTTCAATCTTTCTAATCCCATTTCCTATCCATAAACCTTGTGAAGTTATATCTGCTTTTTGAATTTTTTTAAATCCATTAAATTCATAATCAGTTATATCTTTGTAATTCAATAATTGTGGGAAAAAATATTCTGTTTCTCTAATGTTACCTTCATATTCTTCTACTAATTCTTTTATATACTCTCCAAATGGATATTTGTTTAAAAGTGAATTATCTTCTATCAAATCTTTTAGTTTTTCAACTTCAATTTTGTAACTTTTTCCATTGCTAAAAACTAATTCTAATTTATCATTATAATTTTTTGGAAAACTTATAATATTTCCAAAATCTTCCCCCTCTTCTGTATAAACTACATTATCTTTTTTTGCTATCACTTTTTTTAATTTGAACTCTTGCATAAAAATCTCCTTTTGAATTTTGTTTAATCTATTTTTAATAGCATCTATTTTTTGTTTAAAATCCATCCATTTATCCTCAATTTAGATAATTATCTTTTAGTTCTTCTATTTTTTTGATAATCTCTATTGTTGTTTTTATATTCTCTTTTTGATATTTGATATTATTTAATTCTGTTTCTTTTAAGATATGAAAATATTCAGTAATAAATTCTTCAAATCCATCTTGTTTTAGAATATCTATTTGATTGTGAATTGAAATCAAAAAAGGTAATTCTAATTTAATCAAAGGAATAACTGCTCTTATCAAAATCTCTTTTATGTTTTTTACATCATCAGCAATCTCTTGTGCTACTTCTTCTAATGTTTTTGATTGAGTTATCTCTTTAATTTGATGAGAAACTATACCTCTTTTATGAGATGTAGTTTGAGAATTTAATATTTTTTTTAACAATTCAGAATTTTCAAAATTACTAAAATCACTACTATTTTCATAAGTTACTGCTAAAATTTTAAAATCATCAATAGATTCATCAATAATATTTTGCCTATCTTGTGTGCCTTTTGGAGATTTTATCATCGCATCAAATAAATCAGCTGAAAATCTATTTATAAGATAAGTATAACTTATTTCTGTATGTTTTTCTTTGTCAATTTTTTTATCAATATATTCTAGCAAAGCTTTTTCCAAGTTCCCATTTTCTATTTTTAACTCTGTTTTGATATGAGAAATAATATCTTGCATGTATCCATCATATTTCGCTTTTGCTATCTCAATAATTATATTAAAAAACTTATTTTTTATTTTTGGTAATAGATTTGTTTCTCTATATTTTAAGTTTATAGCCATAGGACTATCAGCATTTCTATACCCCATAGCTTTGATATTTAAATCTTCCAATAAATTTTGATTTACTTCTAATTCCAATTCATTGTTTATTTTTTCTACAAAAGCATCTGATAATTCTTTATTTTTAATAATTTCCTCTTTTATCTCTTTTATTTTTTTTGATAAATTATTTTCTAAATTAACTTTTGTTGTTTTTAGGAAATTATTGTATATATATCTCTCTTTTGTTTCTAATTGTTGAAGTTTTTGAGTTTCATCATAGCTAACTACACTATCTAAAATAGATTTTAATTCGTTGATATTCATATCAATCTGTTTTTTTATATTATTGAACACTTCATTTTTATAAAAGTTTTTGATAGCTTCTCTTAAATCATCAATTATATCAATTTTATCTTCCATAAAAAATTCTCTCATTTTAGAAATAGAATTATCTCCATTTTCAAGACCTATTTTTTGCATATAAGCAAAAGCACTTCCATAAAAAATTCTATTTTCTTTTATATTTAGATGAGTTTTTAATTCAATTTTAAATGTTTCTATATTTGTTTTAGCATCATCTTGATTATTTGCTTTGTCTATTTGAGTTCCAAAAGCAAAAAGTTTTTCATATAAAGGGAGTCCATTTTCATCATAACTTTTTAAAATATCTGCTTCATGACTTCTTATATTTGGGCTTTCTACAATATTTTTTATTAAAATAATAGCATCAGCCATATCAAGAGATTTCTTTGTTTCAATTTTATGTTTTTCTGTAAGTGAATCAAATCCTGGCACATCATATAAAACCATCTCTTTTGTATCTTCAAAAGATGATAATTTAATGTCTATATTTTTTACACTTCTTGCTATATATTTATCTGTAATAAATTTTTTTAATTCTTGATTTTCTATTTGATTTTTGTCAAAATATTTAGGGGGTTGATTTAGATATTGAAAAATTATCTCTTTACCCTCTGCTATCTCTACAATATCTTTATTTATAGTAGCAAAAGTATCGTCATATAATTTTTTATCTGTTTGTTTTAAATTTTCAAAATAACTTTTATAATGATTTATATCAAAGTTTTTTAAACCATTTCTATTTTGATATTTTACTTGCTCTAAAAGTTCATTAAAAATTTCATCAAACTCTTCTGTGTTATAAAATGTAACAATCCCTTTATCTTCTCCATATTTTAGTTTTGTAGATGTGTAAGTTGTTCTTATACTTCCAGTAGGAAAAGCTTCTTTTAATTTTACAAAAGCATTTGCAAATGTTGATTTTCCACCATTTTCAGCCCCAATTATTGCTACTTCAATTTCCCCTTTTTTTAGTTTTTCTAAATAAAGAAGATTTTTATCTTTTATTTTGTGAAGTTGTTGGATTTGAGTTACTTCTAATACATTTGAAAATGTATCTATTTTTGATAATAAAGTCGCTATATTTTCTAATTTATCCAAATATTGTTTTTTTAATGTTTCATAATTCATTTTTTTACTCCTTATTTACTTCAAATTATATTATATATTTTTAAAATTATAGAAAAAATGTTTTTTATAAATCTATTTTTTATAAAAACTCAAACTTTTTTCTAAATCTTTTATCAATAATTTTTGAAGTTCATCATTTTCACTTTCAAGTATTTCTATATTTGGAAGCCATTTTTTTATAATCGGAAGCACTTCAAGGGGTTGAGTATAACCTATTTCTAAAATTAACTCTTTTCCATTTGAATAGATAGGCTTTTGATTTGGGAAATGGTCTTTTATCTCAAAATAAGGGATAATTCTCTCCCCTATAATTTTAATTTTTGCTTTTTTAAATTTAACATCATATAAAGTAAAAGGGGTTTGAAACTCTTTTAGAAAATCCAAATATTTTTGTTTTATCATTCTTGGAGCAAAATTAGTTTTTATTTCAAATTCTTCAATAAAATTTAATCTAAAAAATCTAACAATATCTTTATTATTAAATTCGGTAACTCCTGCTAAATACCAATTATTTTCCATAAATACCATTTTTAATGGAATAATATTTTCATATTTCTCACTTTTATATCCTTGGATGTCTGCTTGGATTATGTAACTTTTTATATCAATATATTTTTTTTCAAGGATAGCTTTTTTAAACTCTATAAAAGCCTTTTTAGCATAACTATCCAACTCTTCTGAGGGTTTTGTTTTGTAGATAATAAAATTTTTGTTTGATTTAATAAATTTTTGAGTATCTTCTGAAAACTCCTCAATGAAATCATCTGTTAAATCTTGTAATAAATCTGTTATTTTTTCTAAATTTGTTTCTTTTTGGAAAATCTCTTTTATAAAATTTATACCATCTTCTAATCTAAATAAATCCCCATCTTGAAGTTTTACTTTTTGAATCAACTCTGGAAAAACTGCCTTTAAATCATTTAAATAGTTTAAAAATGTAGTTTTTGAAGCTGTTTTATCATACTCTGCCATTATTGATTGGAAAATTTCAAAATCTTTGTTTGTATGAAGTGCTTGTTTTGATAATTGTTTTAATAACTCAAACATAACTTTGATTTTGTAAGAGATACTTTTTTTGTTTTTATCCAAATTTTCCACACTTATATCTAACTCTTTTTTCAAAACATCAAAATCACTCTCTCTAATATTTACCACTTTTAATTCTGTAATATTCTCTTTTTTTATCTTCTCTTTAAGAAAGTTTATCTCCTTTTTTGTAAGAAGTTTATTCCCTTTGAAGCCATGTATTTTAATCTCATCGCCTTCGTTTCTATATTTTTCTATCAATTCTGGCAATTTTTTGTCGTAATTTTCATTGTATCTTAAATAAATGATAACTTTACTCATCTTTTACTCCTATAACTTTTATACTACTTGCCCCACTATCCCCTGATAGATATAATCTCAAAGCATATAAAAGGTCGGGGATATCTTTGAAAGCTTGTTCTTTTTGGATTTCAAATTCTATTTTTGAGATAAAGGTTAAATTTTTTTCAAAAATCAATTTAGTTAAATTATCCACTAATTTAATAAATTTTTTTGTTAATTCCTCTTTTGGGTGCAAAATCTGCTCTTTTTGTCTAAATCTAATCAATCCAAATAAAAGTTCAAATCTCATAACAATAGATTTTTTTACCATCTTTTTTGTATTGTATAAATCATTTGTTTGAAATTTAAGTTCTATACTTTTATATAGTTTTTTGAGAATATATTCTATATTTGCTTTACTAAATTCAAAAATCAAACTTTCACACCTCCACAAAGCCATTCCTAAAATTTTCAATCCATCAGAATAACTCTCTTCGTCATCTAATTTTATCAATTCAAACACTTTATTAAACAATTTTTTTTGGTTATTAGTTTCTAAACACCCAATACTTAACCCTACATTATCTCTATATTTTTTTATATTTTTATCGATAAGAGTAATTAAAGTAGGTAACATAGGTGAATATTTATTTACAAATGTCAAAAAGAAAAATATCTCATTTTTTAGATTTAAATCTCTTATCTCTTTATTTTGAATAATATCAATTCCTGCTTGAATTGCTTTTTGAAAATTTAAGATAAAATCATTATCAAATTGATTTATATCTATTCCATCTTTGAAAATATTGTATAAAGGAAATCTAAATTTTTTGCTTAAAAACATAAACTCTTTATCAGTTATAAAATCATCAACTCTATAAAATCGCCCTGTCCTTTTTAGTGTGATATTTATCTTTTTTATAGGTTGTTGTTTTATTTTGTCTATATTATTTTTATAAAATCTAACTTCCCCCTTTGATGTATCAAGCATTTGATATTCATACCCATTTCTATCTCTTTGCCAATTTTTAGTTAATATAATTTCTTCTGTATTTTGTAACCTTTGATTAAGTTTCGTTAAATATTTAAAACTTTTATTTAACCAATCAATTAAATCTACATTTTTATCACCAAATTTTCTAAAATCATTTATATCTTTTTTTGGTGGATATTTAGGATAATCAAGTTTGATATTTGAATAATTAATCTCTCTCCATTTAACTTGTAAAGGTTTTTTATCATCTAATGGATAAAATATAAGTTCATAAGGATTTTCAGCTTCATAATCATATCTTAATTGTAACTTACACTCCACATCTTCATCAAAAGGCATCTCTTTTGATGTAATATAAGCTTCAAAATCTATTGATTCATCTCCAAAAATAAGAGGAAAAGAAATCTCTTTTTTGTTTGCTGGGATAATAAAGTGCTGTTTTATTTGTACCTGTTTGTTTGTAATTTTTGAATCTTCATCAACTAAAATAAATTCATCAAAATATCCATTTTTTATAATTTGCATAGCTAATTTTGGTAGATGTTCTTTCCACAATACAAATCCATCTTTTTCAAATTTGATTATTTTTTGGTAATTTGTTAAATTTTGAGTATTTTCATCTTCTATAAAAATAGTGTTTTCTTTAAATAAAATATTTTGATTAAAAAGGTATTTGATATTATAAATCTGTTTTTGATTAAATTCTAAATTTTTTATAGTTATAATTTGATTATCTTTTAAAAATTTTATATTCTGTTGTGAAAGTTTTTTTATCCCATTTTGTAGAAATTTATTTAAAAGTTTTTTTGAAGTAGTTTCATCAAAATAGTTTTGTAGTGTATTTAAAACATCATCACTATTTTCAAATTTTTTAGTTGGGTGTTTTTCTAAATATAATCCATTTGTGATAGTTAAATTTTTATCATATTTTACCAAAAGAGGAGTTACAAAAAGTTCATTATTGTAATTTTTTTGGATATAGATTAAAGTATCATTCTCTTTTACTTTGTCTTCAAAAATATAATTTATCCCTGCCAAAATAGATTTGGGAATAATTTTTGTTTTGAAATAACTATTTAATGTTTTTTTTATCTCTCCAAATTCAAATTGATTTATATAATCTGGCAAAATATAAAAAATAGCACTATTTTTGAAATATTTCTCTAAATCTTTTAAAAAATATCTTAAAATTGTAGTATCCAAAGAGTGTAAAATTTCAGATAAAGTAAAAAACTCTTTGTTTAAATCAATAATTTTTGTATTGTTAGCATTTATAATTTTATTATCTATTTTTTGTTTCAACATTATAGGAAATTCTATTATTTTTTCATCAATTTTAGCGATTGGAAAAGTTCTAAATAAGTCTATAAAAACATTTTTTTCTTCATATGAGGTATTAAAAAGTTTTGAAGTTGTATAAGGAATTAAAGTTTTTAAATCTTTTCTTAAAGTTTCAAATTTCAAAGTTATATCTATTTCTAAACTCCCACAATCCACACAAGGAACTTTATTTTCTAAACTTAAATTTTCATAATCTATTTTTAAAGTATCTGGCAAAATAAGTTTATCTGTAAAAAATTGTAATTGAAAAAGAGTTTCATATTTAACAACTAAATTAAAATTTGGAGTTATGTTTTTATATTTTTCATCTAAATTATTTAACCATTTATAAGCTTTAAAAATTTTTTTATAATGTTTGTGATGAAGTAAAATATTGTTATAAACTATCCTTTTTCTTTCATCTATCAGTTTTGCTATATCACTTCTTAAAAATTCTCTTATTTTTGTAAATAATTTTTCAAATTTATCTAAATCATCTCTATTTTCACTTTCAAATAAAATAATTTTTAAAAATTTTTTTAAAATTCTATTTTCATAAGTATCAATATTATCAAATCTTTTAAGTGCTTTGATTTTATTTTCTTTTAGTTTCTCTTTTATACTTCTACCTGGTTTTTTACTAATCCACAAAATAGATTCTTTGTCAAACTCTCTTGCTTTTGAGATAGTCATAATTTCGTGTTTTCTCTTTATCTCTTTATTTATATTGTTTATTAAATGTAAAATAGTATCATTTGTGTATTCTAAAATATAATAAAAATCATCATAAATTGTAGTATCAGAATAATCAAAAGAGGAAAGATTTTCCAAAAAAATAAAAAAATCTATCTCCTCAAATTTTCCTAAACTTTTATCAAAAACAGAATTTTTATTTATCCAACTAATATATTGAAGTTTATTCATTTTAATTCTCTTTTAGATAGTTTGCACTTGCCCAAATAAATTGGTCATAAGGGTTATTCATAGCAATTTCAAAATCCTCTATAATTTTAAATTCATCATTTGCTAATAGATTTTTAATCTCCTCTAAAACTCTTTTCTCTTTTCCGTGTGTTTCAATTCCTCTTAATTTTGGCATAATTTTTTGAACTAACTGCTCTTCAAAAGCTATTTTTGTAGCTTCGTTTAGTTTATCTAATTCATCTACACTATTTATAACTTCTGGATGATTATTGATATAAAACTCCATAGATTGCCAAACTCTATGTCCTATCGCTCTACCTGTCGGTGCTAAAATTTTATTTATTTGGTTAGCTATCTCTTTATATCTATTTAAAATCTCCTTTTTATCACCAACAAACAAACTCTCTTTTTGTATCCAACTATCCCAAGTTTCTCTTTTTAGATATTCAAACTCTTTTATCTCATCAAGAGTTATAAGTTTATTTCTACTCAAAAGTTTTTCTGGTCTTGGAAAATTTATCACAAAACTTCTATCCAACACTTTATCTGATAAAGCTTTTGTAGTTTCATCTTCGTTCATTGTCCCAATCCATAATACATTTTTATCAAGTAGAAGTTTATAGTTCATTCCAGCACCAAGTTTAATATCCAAATTTACATTTTTACTACCTCTTCTTTGTTCAAATTTACTTAAAAATTCAGCAAAATATAACTCTATATGAGATAAATTCATCTCATCTAATAAAATCATATTCATACTTTCTTTTAATCCAAATTCATTTTCATCTTTGCTAATAGATGTTTGGATTAAAAATTTTAGAATATTTGTAGCATCAAATTTAGATTCAAGAGTATTATAATACCCAAGCATCGATTCTGGGCTGTCCCAATTTGGTTGAACAGCTTCTGCTAAAAAGTTAAATCCTCCAAAATAAGAATAAAGTTTTGGTAATTCAGATTTTCCTGTCCCACTAACCCCTGCTAGAACAGAAATAGGTGAAAAATCTGCACTTTTTATAGCTGTATGAAAAGCATAAAGAAGTCTTTTTGGGTATTTTACTCCATATTTCTCCATATTTTCAGATATATTTTCAAGCCATTTTATTTCATCTTCTATCGGATTTGAGTTTTGTAATCTATCTTTTTTGTAAGGTTCTTTTTTTATATCCTCTATTCTTAAATTCACCTCTTTTCCAGTTGAATAGATAGCTTCAAGTTTTTTTCTAAGTTCTTCATTCTCCCCTTTTAGAATCTCTATATTTTTCAGTTTTTCTTCCAAAATTCTATTTTCATTTTCCAATCTCTCAACTTCTGCTATTTTTATTCTTAATTGATTGTTTTCTTCTAAAATTTCTTCATTTTTTTGTTCTAAATTTAAGATATGTTTTTCATTATTAGCAATCTCTTCATTTTTTTGAGTAAGTTTAGAATCAAGTTCTTTTTTTAATTTCGCAATCTCTTCCTTTTTTTCATCTAATTCCTGTAATAAATCTAAATCTTTAGCTCTCTCCATTTGATTTAACTCTTCAATATAATTATCTCTATCTTCCCTTAAAATATTTATCTCTTCTTCTAATATTTCAATCTTTGCTTCATAACTTTTTATTTTTTCCTTAATAAGTTCATCAACTTTACTTTCTAATTCCTGTTCTTTTTTAATAAGCTCTTTCTCTTTTAAATCATTTTGTTTAGTTTGAGTTTGAATATCTATCTCTTTTTCACTTAAAAATTGTTGTAATTTTTTAAGCTCATTCTCTTTTTTTTCATATAATTTTTCAATTTTTTTATTAACCTCTTCTAATTTTTTTAGTTCATTCTCTTTTTGTTTATATAAAAATTCTTCTTCTTGAAGTTTTAATTTTTGTTGGAGATTATCAAGTTCTGCTTTTTTTGAAGATTCAAAATTGTTTTTTTCTTGTTTGAAAAGTTCCTCTTTTTGAAAAAGTTCTTGCTCTTGTTTTATAAGTTGTTGCTGTTTTTTACTTAATTTTTCAACCTCTTTTTTGAATTTATCTAATTCTTCTTTTAGTAGTTTTTCCTTTTCTTTTTGTAAATCAAGTTCAAATTTAATTTTTTTCTTTTCTAATTCTATATTTAATTCACTCTCTTTTTGAAGTTTTAATTTTTTTAATTCATCTTCTAATAATAATTTATGTTTTTCTCTATCTTGTTGAAATTCAAGTTGTAATTTTTCTCTTAATTCTTTTATCTGTTTTGCTAAATCTTTCTCTTTTTGTTTCAAATTTTCTTCATCAGATTTTATTTTATCTCTTGTTTCTATCAATTTATCCCTATTTTTTTCTAAAATATCAGAAACAATCTCTAATAATTCATCAACTTCCAAACTTTCAATATCTAATTTATCATTTTTTATATGTTTTTTAATAACATTTTCTTTCATTCCTATTTTTTTTAAAATATCTTTATTTGCCATATTTATCCTTTTTTTAAAATTTTACTTTTTTATTTTTTTATAAATCTTGTTTTTATAAATCAACTTAACTTTTTTATATACTCAAAACTTCTATTTTTAATATCTAAAAGTTTTTCTTTTGATAATGGTTTTACCAAATTTCCATGCCCTCTATATTTTATAATTTCACTTATTAAATTTGTAAGTTTTTTATCATTATTTTCATACATATATACCAAATAGACACCTCCTAATGTAGAATTTTCTTTTTTTTGAGCACTTAAAATATATTTTTCATTTACACCTTTTAGTTCAGGTGGTAAAATTGGGAATTTTTTTAAAATCTCTTTTTTTGTGATGTTTAAATTTTTGATTTTTGCTTTAAATATATATTCAAAAATAGAATATAAAGATAAAATAACATTTTTTGAAACATTTATAGAATCTTTTTCATATTTTATTTCATTTAAATAAAAATCAATATCTTCTAATTTCTCTAAAATATAATCATCAAAATAATTAACAACATCTATAAACTCTTTTTCTATCTTATTTTTTGAATTAAAATAAGTCTCTTCTATTTGAGTTTCTATACTATTTTCTATATTTATCTGTTTTAGATGTAACAGAATAGAAATTATTTTATAACTATTTTTGATATATTTTGAAATATCAATTTCATTCAAATTAACTTCTTTTGAATGCATTAGATTATCTCTTATAGATAAAAGTTTATTTATAAAAATTAGTGTATTTTTTGGTAATTCTTTTAATTCATCTACATTTAAAGCTATTGCTTGTCTTAAATATTGATGTATAGAGTTTTTTCTATGAGTGAATAGTTTAAAATCTCTGTTATATTTAAAATTATATCTATCTTTTAGAATAGCAAATAGTTGAGATGTTTCTATATCCATATCTGTTTTTATGATAATCTCAAAACTTCTCTCAATCATTTCAAAAAGGTCTTTTAAAATTTTTTGTTTCTCTTTTTGTTTATTTTTAGCTAAATCATTATTTTGATAATTTTGATAGTTTCTTTCTATATTTTTAACTAATCTTTTTATATTTGGATATTTATCAACCCCTTCAAAAGGGAGTTTAATTTTGTTTTGTGTCTCTTCTACATTTTCAGTTTTTACTTTCTCTTTTAGGGAAACTACTAAATTTTTAAAATTATTATTTAATAACTCTTTTAACTCCAAAGAAAATCCATTATCAAATCCTGTCGTAATTAAAAATGTTGAAGGATTCTCCTTTGGAATTATAAATCTTGTATGAATATAAACTTTTTCTGGTGTAAATTCAAAGTTTATTTTTTCTATCATTTTCGGGGAAAGTTTTTCTATATATTTAGAATAAATTCTATTTTTTATATTTTTTATTATTATTTTATGAAAATCTGTTTGTGTAGGAGGGGTATGATTAAAATTTGAGTTTAAAGTAATTACATCTATTTTTTTATTATTTTTTTCAAAAGTTTTTTTATGTTCTATAAAATAATAAAATTTATCAATCTTTGTAGCAATCAATGGTAAAAAATTATTTGTATAAACTTCTTTGAAAAAATGGATAAATTTTGTATCTATCCTTTTATCTTCATCTTGGAAGTTTTTTTCTAAAACAACTTTTATTAGATCTATTTTATCATCAAATCCTAAAAGATTCGCTATCTCTTTGGCTTCTAATCTAGAATCAAACTTTTTTAATTTAAAAATAGTCTCTTCTAATATATTTTTCCCTTTCTCTTTTATTTCAATAGAAAAATTATACATAAAACAAGGGATTAAAATATCTCTTTTTAAAATATATTCAATATCTATTTTTTCATCAAAACTAATTATTTTCATATTATAACCCCTTTATCTTCGCATAATTTTATATAGTTATATAATTCTGGGACATTTTTTTGAGCATATTCACTTTCAAAATAACTTTTATCTCCAACTACTACTAATACCTTTTTTTGTCTAGACATACTTACACAAAGTCTATTTTTTGAAACCAAAAATCCAAAATCACTATTTACTTTTTTTGTATATTCTGCTTTACTTCTAACAACTGACAAAAACACCACATCAAACTCCATACCCTGAAAAGCATCTACACTTCCTACTCTGATTTTTGATTTATATTCATAAAGCTCATTTTTTATAAGTTTATTTATAATTTCTACTTGCTTTTTATAAAAAGTTATAATCCCATAACTTAAATTTTTATCATTTTCAGATGTTATCCATTTTTTTAGATATTCAATTATAGTAGTTGCTTCACATTCTCTACTTTTACTTTGCTCTGATACTTCTAAACATCTATTTTTTGGAACATCAATAAACACACAAGCTTTGTTTGCTATCCCTTCTAACTGATGAGAAAAAAATTCTTCTGGCAATGGTGAATTAAACCCTTCATTATATTTTTCATAAAAGTTTTGACTTACAAATTTACCTAAAATAGGATTTGTTCTATATTGATTATCAAGTGTAATTGTTCTTTTTATCCCATCAATTTTTTCAAGTTCTTTAACTCTCTCTTTTAGATGTTCAAACATAGACTTTTTGATATATTCATCTTCTATATCACCATCTTTTTGTATCTCTTTTATAATAGTTTCATCTACCATATGAGGAAGTTGTCTATGGTCTCCTACTAAAATAATTCTATTTTTGGCTTTTATCATAGGGATAAGCAAATCCATAGGTGGAACTCTTGCTGCTTCATCTATAATCACTGCATCATAATAATTTTCTTGTTTGTTTTCATAAATCTCTTTTCTATTTGATTGTTGAGTAGTGGCTCCAAATACAAAACTATAATCTTTTATCATCTCTTCAAGAGCAAAAGGGTTGTTTTTTAATGTTTTAGCAAAATCATAGATAATTTTGTTTAGTTTATCTTTTTTTGTTTTCCCTTCTTTTAGTTTATCTTCTACTTTATCTATAAATTCCAAAAATTTCTCATCTGGTTTTGGTTTGGTGTATTTTGGTTGTGGATAAAGTGATAAAATAAGTTTTTGTCTTATTTTTTTATATTCATCTAATAAATTTATATCTTTTTGTGATAATTTCTTTATCTCTTCATCATCTAAAATTTCTATAAATTTAGAATTCAATAAATCTTCTAATCTATTCTTTCCATCATCTAAAAAACTTTCTTTTGTCGTCCTTATCGCATAGACAACTTTTAATTCTTTTATATCAAATACATCTTCTTTTAAATCAAATTCTTCAAATTCTACATCAACACCAAATCTTTTTATTTTATCTAAAATAGTTTTTATTGTCTCTTTTGTAGGAAGTAAAAGGTATTTTTCTTTTAATGTTTTTATCTCTTCAATTTGTTTTTGTTTTGAAAATCCTTTTAGATTGTTTTCAATTTTTTGGAATATTTCATCAGCCCATTCTAAAATAGAATCATATTTTCTAAAAATCTCATCTTCATCTTTTATTCCAAATTTTATAGTAGGTAAAGAATTTACACTAAGTCTTTGAGTTAAATTTATAACAGCATCGTGCTGATAACCCGTAATTAAAATTTGCCCTTTTGAATTTTCTTTTTTTATTTCGTTCAATCTTTCTATTATTGCTGTGATGACAGTAGTTTTTCCCGTCCCTGGGGGTCCTTGAATTATAGCTATATCTGGAGTATTTAATGCTACATCTATCGCTTTTATTTGGTTTAGAGTTGGTTCATTTTTGAAAATTTTTTCTTTTACATAAGGACTTAATGGTTCTATTTTTGTAATATTTGGTTTTATATAATCTTTTATTTTTTCAGTGTCTGATAATAATAATCCTAAAAATGGATTGGCACTTTTTCCTGTCAAAATCGCTTCTCTTGCATCAAATATTCTTTTTAGTCGAACTTTATCCCCTAAAATAGAGTATCCTATTTTTTTATCTTTAAATTTATTCAAAATTTTAAAATCACCTTCTATAAAAATAGAATTTTCTTTTATATCCTTTATTTCAAAAAATAACTCTTTTTCTTTTTCATCTTTTGTAGAAGATATTATAATTTCATATAAATCTTCAAAAACATAATTATTATCTAAAAAAGTAATACTATCCCCTACTTTAAATTTTTGTGGAAATGTTTCAGTGATAATCTCACACATATTTTCTTTATCAGTTGGAATTATATTTTTTATATTTAAAGTTCCTATTTCTTTGGCTTTTTCGGATACTAACTCAATCTCTTCTTTTAAATATCTCTCCCATACAGTAATATAACTATTTTCATCTTGAATAATCTCTTCTAAATCTTTTACAACTCTATCTGAAACTAAATTGCTTTCAAAATCTATATCACTTTTTATTAAAATAAAATTATCCCCTTTTTGAGGCTGTTTGTTCATAAGTTTTGAAACTACAAACTCAACTTCTTCCCCAACGAGATTTTTTTTGATAGAAATTCCAAAACCCTCACCATATAAAATAAAACTATCTAAATTTTGTTCATCAAAATTTGTAGAGATAATATAATAATTTTCATCATTGATTTTTATCGTGATATTCTTTTTTATTTCTTTTTTTATCTCATCTAAATCAGTTTTTCCAAATTTTATTTTTAGTTTTTCCAAAGCCTCATCATCAATTGTAATAGGGATTTTTGATAAATGTTTGTAAAAATAAAATATATAAGCATCTGCTATATAAAATTTTTCTCTTTTTTCTTTTAAATAAATAATTGTTTTTAAATTTCTTCGTTTTACAAATTCATCTATATCAGAATTAGATATTTTTACATCTATATATTTATTTTGTATAAAAAGTTTATATCCATTTTTATATTCTAAAAAAGCAAATTGTTTTGTTTGTAAAGAAGATTTTGTTTCAATTTTTAAATCTTCAATAAAAGTATTTATCTGTATAAAATCAAAAATCATTCCTCAACCTTTATATCTAAATATCTTGTTGTTTTATCCTTTATTATTATAAAAATTCCTCTTTTTACTTTATCTATCCCTATCTTTTTAATTGCTGAATAACTTTTAGAATTTGAATTAAAATAAATCTCTTCTTTATCTTTATCAAAAATAAATTCAATTGTTTTTTTAAAAGCAATTTTTAAGATAGATTTTTTCTTTAATGAAAATAGATTTGTAATGAAATATGGAATTTCTATTATATCTTTTAGTTCGGATACAAAATATCTCTCATCTGTTTTAATTTTATCTTCATATCTATAAGATTTGATAATTATTCTGCTTGGTTTTTGACTTTCACAATAAGGACAACTATCAAATCTATCATCAAAATAACTCATTTTACATTTAGGGCATTCTATAAGTTTCACAGCACTTAAATTCAAAGCTTTTATCCACATATTTAAACTTGGTCTTTTGTATTTATCTTTTTTACCTTCTTCAAAAAGTTGTCTAAAAAGAGAGAAAAGTTCATCACTTATCGTCAGTTCTTTTGGTAAAAGTGGAATTGCTTCGTTTGAAAAGTCTTGATTATCATAAATCCAAGGATAATCCCATCTATTTTCTACTTCGCCCCACTCATCACTATCCCAACTATCCCCACTTTCAAATACTTTTTTACCCTCAAAAGGGTGATGTAATGTCAATAAATAAAAAGCTAAAATTCCGAAAGCATAAATATCGCTATAAAAAGAGTTTGTATCCACTCCATTTGCCACTTCTGGGACTTCAAAATCTGGACTAAAAAGAGAATCTTTTGGTTTTATTGATGAATTATATTTTAGATTATCAATATCAATAAAATAGATATCTTTATCTTTGAAAAAAACATTATTAAAAGAAAGGTCAAAATAAACTAATCCTCTTAAATGTAATCTGTATAAAGTTTTTGCTATATTTGCTAAAATAAAAACTCTTTTTTTTAATGAGCCGGTTTGATTGTAATAAGATATAAGTTCAGCCCCCTCTTTACTTTTTTTTGCAAACTCTTCTAAAAAATCACAAATCTCTACTTTTTCATCTTCCTTTAACTTTTGAGGCATAAGTTTTTCTAATGGTTGCATATCTATCATTTTCATTACATACCCTGCTCTATCTTTTAATAAAGCCAAAGGTTTTGCTATCTCTATATCAAAAGGGATAGGTTTATAAATAACATTTTTTATTAGTATATGGGATTTTTTTATCCCCTTTTCATCTTTTATAGGTTCATTACTTTGGAGTATCTCTTTTATAACTACATCTTTATCTTTTGTAACATAAACAACCCCTTGACCTCCCCTTGAAAGTTCTTTTTCAATATAATGTCTATTGTTAAATTCATCAATTATTTTTTCCATATTACACCTTTATACAAAGCAATGTTTTATCATCTATACTACCTTTTACAGGCCAATTTTTTAGTAAAGTTGTTATATCTCTTTTTTTGTTTTTGCAAAAATAGTTTTTGAAGTCTCTAACAAACTCTATCTTTTTTTCAATATCATCACTTATTCCATCAGTTGCCAAAAATAGAGTATCAATCTCATTTTTTCTAAATTGATACCAATTTAATTTATCAATACTAAAAGCCGTGGTAAAATTTCCAAATAATTTATCTTTTTCTTCTATAATTTTATCTTTTTTACCAATCACAACCACTGCCCCGTCTCCTACTTTTGCGATATAAACTTTATTGTTTTTTATAATTACAAACATCAAAGTAGATAAACAATCATCAACTTTATAAGGTTTTATTTTTTGTTTATATTGTGTCAATAGTTTTTTTTCAAATCGTTTTTTGTTATTAAAATTTTTTGCTAATTTAACAACTAATTTCGTAAGTGCTTTTGAGCCAATTTGAGAAAATTTCCTACTTCCCATCCCATCAGCTACAGCTCCTACTACTATATTATTATAAATTTCATAATTAAACGAATCTTGATTTGGAGTGTTTGATTGAAGATGATATAATCCTATTTCACTCCCCCCTACTATTTTACCACTCATCGTTTTCTTCTTTTTGATATAAATCTAAAAGTTCCATAATCTCATCAATATCATAAACTTCTTCACATAATTGAGATAAATTATCTATATTACTATCTATCCCTATCGCTAAAGCTTTGCCCTTTTTTATCTCTTTTACTTCAAAAAGACCATCAGATAATAAAATGGAATTTTCATCTATTAAATCAATATTTAAATTTTTAGTTTCAAAAACTATATCATTAAATTGTATAGAGTTGTTTTCAAAATCTATAATTTTATATTCTATATTTTTAATTTCAAAATCATCAATTATAGACTTTAATATAATTTCTAAACTATCCCTTTTTCCCAACTCCAACATAGAAGTTGAAGTATCTACTATTATTTTTATCATCAAAAATCCAATTCATCTTCATCATCATCTTCAAAAGATGTTACATTTATAGTTTGATTTGGATTAGTTGATTTTGTTCTCATCGTTACAGACATTGTAATTTGTTTGAATTTATCTACTATATCTTTTGCTTCTTGTGCGAAAAATACTGGATTATCACACCCTTCAATAAATCTATTCAATACATCTATATCAGCATCACTTCCAATAGCCAAAGCTAATCTATCACTCTTTTTAGTTCTACCTGTATTTATAAAATCATCTAATGGTTTTCTCCATTCATCATTTGGCTGGCCATCTGAAACTACTACAACTGCTGGTCTATAATCTCTACTTGTAATAATATTTCTATCTTCTATCATATCTTTTGCCATTCTCAAAGCCGTTCCCATCGGAGTTGAACCACCAACTGATAAATCTTGAAAATTTATATCCAAAACATTTTCCATATTTTTAGTATGAAGTTGAACTCCTCCATTACCAAAAGTAATAATTGCCACTTTTATAAATCTCTCTTTTGTTTGAACTTTTTTAAACTCTTCTATCATCGTTTTTACTGCTTTATTTAAATTATCAATCTTACTACCTTGCATACTATAACTTGTATCTAAAAGTAAAACTACTGGTATATATTTTGGTTCTGGTGCTGTATAATTTACTGGATTAAAAGCCATTTTTTTTCTCCTTAAATTGATTTGTGAAATTATATATCAACTATTTTTTATAAACTATATTCTATCAAATCTAAAACTTTCTTCCCAATTATTTTTTGAATCTCTCTATACTCATCTGGCATAATTCTTATGATTTTATCACTATCAAAATGCTCAGCTAATCCATCTGCCTCCTTTTGTTTCGTTTCTTTATTCCATTTATAATGGATATGTTTTGTTTCATCTATAACTATTCTTGGATTTAGTAAATCATCATACTGATAATATTCATCTATCATTCGTTTTAAAATTTCTT
>Ga0256842_1001154_pt1 | contig 21818 bp, 11 predicted proteins | sample 4559240metaG_FD_185973 | JGI IMG/M metagenome (GOLD analysis project Ga0256842, IMG submission 185973) | Hydrothermal vent microbial communities from Guaymas Basin, Mexico - 4559-240 | ecosystem: Environmental > Aquatic > Marine > Hydrothermal vents | place: Mexico: Guaymas Basin | collected... | reverse complement strand
GTTGAGAAACTTGTTATGTTTGCTTATAATTTAGATAAATCTACTAGACAGGCTGTAAAAAAATATAATACTTGATTTATAAAAGAAGCATTAGAATTTAAACCACAATGATGGCAGAAGTTTTTTCTGGTTATGCAAAATAGAGAAAACCTAGTTGCCACCTCACGTCGTGCTTGAAAATCCTATTCTTCTATGTACTTAGCTATTCGTCAATTATTTTTGCCTAGTCAGATGATTATATTTGTAATACCATCTAAAGAATGATTCTCTGAACAGCCATTTTTTTATGCAAAAAAATTTGTAGAGAATATTAAAAAAAAATGAATGGTTGTTGATTGAATGTCAACAAATGCAAAAGATTTTAAATTAATAAATAATGAAGTTTGAAGCAAGATAATTTTTGTTTCTGCAATGTGAAGTAATAAAGGTGCTAGATCTTTTTCAGCTAACTTGGTTATTCTTGATGAGGCTGCTTATATTTCTGATTGAGAATTATATGATGTTGCTTATGCTACAACAGCTACAGTTAAATGAGTTATATTGGCTGTTTCAACAATTAATAAAGATACACCAATAAATTGGTTTTATTATAAAAAAATAGATCTAGGAGCTATTGATACATGATTGTCAATAACTGTTGATTTATACAATAATCCTTTTATACCTGAGTTCGAAAAAAAAAGTATAGAAAAAAAATATAAAGATAAGAATCCATTAATTTGGAATTGTGAATGGATGGCGATATTTAATACACAACAAACTAAATTTGCAATAAATAATTTTTTTGTTATAGATTTTCAATATACAATTTTAGAAGTTTATTGATTAAAAATAAAAATAAAACAATGATTAAATAAATATGATAGGTTTATTATTTGATTAGATCCTGCTAGAGATAAAGACAAATCTTGAGTTGCTGTTGTTTGATATAATAAAAGTGATATGAGTTTGGAAGTTGTATCTACATTTTATGCAGAATATAAAGATTATATTAAACAAACAAAAATTATTTTTGAATTAGAAAAATATTTAAAAAAGTTTTCAAATAATGTTGATATAGCTTTAGATCTTTGAAAAGGATGACAAGTTGTTTTTGATTATTATAGAGATAAATGATTGAAGCCATATTGAGTTTATTCTACATGATGAAGGGAGATAAATAAGAAATCTTATAGAGAATATTTAGTTCCAAAATGAGAATTAGAAAGTTTATTAGCAACTGCTATTGATGAACAGAAAGTTATTTGATTTACATTTTTAGATCATATTAAAGATGAATTTGAAACTTATGAAGCAGCTGAAGAAAGAAAAACTTCTGAACATCATCATGATATAATTTCTGCATTGATGGTTGCTTTGTTTGTTATGTATGAGAGACATTATGTTTGATTTTCTACAAGAAAAGTTTTGCAAGAAAAAAGAAAAAATTTAGATTGAAGAACAGTAGAAGAAATATTTTTGTGAATAAACAATAATCAAAAAGATTTATCAATGAAAAGAATGCAACATTTTTTGTATTAAAAAAATAGTTGAAATATAACAAAAAACAATTAAACTATAAAAAATATTTTATTTTGTTATTATAATAATATGGCAGTAGTTGTTGGTATGGGGGCTTGACCAGTTGTTGAAGAAATAGAAAAAGAAGAAAATGATTTAGAAAGTAAAGAAAGAATTTTGGTTTATTGAATAAGAAAACATGTAAATGAGATTTTTGATTTGATAGATGAGGATTATACAGGTGAAGAACAATTGCAAGTGCTTCAGAAATTTTTGGCTTTCTTAGGAAAAAATTCTAATGATTTAAAATGATTATTAGATAAGTTAATAGATATTGAAAAGGAAATTGAGAAAGCAGAAATAAAAGAAGAAATGTCAGAAGAGAGCGAGGAGCTAGAAGCTTTAAGTGATTTGTTAGTATAATTTTATAGTAATAATAAAAAATTATGAAAATAAGTTTTAATGATTTAACAAAGGTTATTTGATTGTATTGAAATAGAAATAGAACTTTTTTGGAATTGTATAAAAATTTTCTTTGATATACAATGGATAGAGAGGTTCTATTGGAAATGGAATGAAAACAATGGATGGCAAATATAAAGAATCCAATAACTTTTGTTATTGTTTCTACGATTTATTGAATGTATTTAGATAATTCTGTGGCTTTTGAAGTATATAAACAAGTGAGAAGATTTAAATGAGAATGATTAGAAGAGGATGTCTTAAATGCAATACCAGATGATTTAAAGAAAAAAGTTGAAGAAGAAAACAAAGAAAAGGATGAATATGCGCAATTAATTCTTGATATGCTTGAATATATATATTCACAACAATGAGCTGATGATGTATTAGATGAAATTGCTTTACATGCTATAATTACTTGAACTTGATATTGAGGAATAGAATATTTGAAATATGAGGAGACTTATGAGTATGTTTTGCCTTGAAAGGGTAAGAAAGATTTTACTGATGTTGTAGATACACCAACAATTTATACAATTAATCCTTTAAATTTTTTTCCTTCACGAGCTACTGATAGATGAAAAAAAACAAGTAAATATGATATAGTTAGAAAAGTTATGACAAAAGAAACTTTTGAAAAACAATTTTCTGTTTATGAATTAACATTAAAAGAAAAAGAAGTAAGGGAAAAATGAAGTATATTGATATTAAAAGATTGGGATATGGTTTTAAAAAATTTGTTGTTTAATAATTTACCATGAGTAACACGAAGGGATGTTTATTATTCTGGTTGAATTTATTGAACTTGGAATTGACCATATCATTCTGATATATTAACTGATAATAGTTTTCAAATATGATGAGATTTGTATGAAATATATGAAGTTCATACAGATTATACTGTTCAAATTTTTGTGAATTGAATTGATCATTGAGTTTATCCTAGATTATGACCACGAAAAAAAAGACCATTTTTTAGAATGAGATTTAAAAGTGGACTGAATTGAGAACATTGAATTTGAGCTGCTTATATAGCATATCCTTATCAAAAAGTAACTGACCAGTTTTTAAATTTAAGAATTGATACAGATAGAATAGCTGCTTCTCAGCCATTAGCAGTAAGTTCAGATGAAAGTTTTTTTGATTGAATGGATCATTTAGAGTTGTATCCTTGAAAATTAATTAAGATGCATGATCCACAAAATTGATTAGTGTCATTACAAACAGTTCAACCTTGAACAGTGGCAAATCAAGAAGTTGATTTATTGTCTAATGCTGTGAAAGAAAGTTTATGATTATCTTGATATGCTATTGGTTCTCAAAATAAAATCGAAAGAAGTGCTAGATGAGTTCAAGAATTAATTAATGCTTCACAAAGAATGCTTAAAGAATTTGTGAAAGAGATTTCTAAAGCTATGAGTTTTGTGTCTAAATATTTGATAATACTTTGTGTGGAATATATGAATAATGATACAATGAAAAAAATATTATGAACAGATAAATTAAAAGAATTGAGTGTGGAGGATTTGATAAAAGATTATGTTGTTAGTTTTGATATGCAACCTTTAAAATCTTCAACAGATAGTTTGGAAGCTGATTTGTTGAGGAAGTTTATACAAGAGACTGCATGATTAACTAGACCAAATGGAACACCATTATTAGATCAAGAAGCAGCTTATAAGATGTTGTTAGATAAACTTAATTTGCCAGAAGATTTATTATTAACAGATAAAGAGGCTGTTGATTATCAAAAACAACAAATAGAAGATAAATATGAATTAATGAAATATGAACAAGAAAAACAACAAGAACAATGAGTTTCACCACAAGCACAATCAATAATGCCACAATGACAATCACAACAAATAGAAGCTAGTGGTTTACCTTGATGAATTCCTTGAGTTCAATGATGACAAATAACAACAGCAAAAGCTAATGTTACAAATCCAACTTGAAATAATGAACCAATGGAAACAGTTTAATTTTATATATTATTTAAGTGGTATGAAAAAAATAAAAAGATTATTTAAAAAAATAAAAGATATATTTAAAACAAAAAAATATATTATAGAACTTCCTGTTTATGTATCTTTTAAGAGAGAAGAAATTAAATGGGATGTTTTCAAAAAAGAAAAATTGTGTGTAAAAGAAATGTATAAATTTTTGATATGATTTCAAAAAAAGTTGTATATGAATTATGAAAAAGAATGAGTAGAATATATGAAATTATTAATAAGAGAATTTATTTTGTGATTGGAGAAATGAGGTTTTGATATAAAAAATATAAAAGATATTTTCTAATGTATTGTTAAATACTGTTATTGTATGTATTTCATATTGTTTTATTAGGAGACACTTGATATAATACTGTCAAGTATTTTATTTATTAGTGGTAGAAAATGCAAAACGAAAAAATTGATCTTTCATGATTGGAGGATATTTTAACTGGTGGAGATACATTAAGTAGTATTGCTTCTGATGCTTATGATAGAGCTGATGAACAAACACCACCACAATGAGAGCAACAATCTCAAGTTGCTGATAATGAAGTTGTAGATGCAGAGAAGGCTTTGGAATCTGCTGATACAATAAAAGAAGAACAACCTGTTTCTTCTGAAGAAAAAACTTCTGAAGGAAAGGAAAACACTGAAACTTCTGGGGGATGAAAAGAGGAATGAACTTCTAATGAGAAAGACATTCCAGATAATATTTCACCAGAAGAAAAGAAGGATTTACTTTCAATGCTTAATATTCTTGAAGAAAGAGAAGATAAAATTGAAGAAAGTAAAAAAGAAGTGCAAGAAAAAATTGAAGAAGCTCAAAAAGCTGTTGAATGAAATGAAGAAGCAGTTCAAAAACTTAAGGAGCTTCAAGAAGAAAATGCAAAAAAGGATTTGGAAATAGAAAGATATAAACAAGAAAATGAAATATTTAGAGAAGAATATAATAAGTTATTGAAAGAAAATGCTCAATTGAAATATGCTGGATGAACAGATACAGCAGTGTTGGATGTAATTAATGATGATGATGCATTAAGAAATTATCTTTCATACAAGATGAAGTATGAAAATGACCCTAATGATGAAAATAAACAAAAATTAGCTGAAGCTGCAAAGGCTATTTTTGAAAGGGATTCTGGAATATCTATAGATGATATGACATCTTCTATGAAAGAAGCTTGATTAAATGCTTTCACCAATCAATGATGAGATACATCTTTGAATACACAATCTAATGATATGGGATGATTGTGAGATATACTTGTATAATTTTTATATTTTATTTTTATATAAATGGCTACAGTTAATAATATTTTGACACAGATTAATGGTCAATGAATATACCTTATGAAATATGGGTATATGGAAGTTCCTTCTTCTATGTTAATGTTTTATAATTTAGCTGATTTAAACAAACCTAATTTTGATTTCAAATCAGCAAAACCTAAAAATGTTGTAAGAGAAGTATCTATGTTTTCTAATGAAAAACATAAAGTAAAATGGAATGAAGAAAACATAAGAGAACAATCTTTATCAGCTACTACTGCTGCAGGAGCAGGTACTACTAGTTTTGATGTAGATGTTGCTTATTTGCAAGAATGAGATGCTTTGTTTAATCCTAGAACAGGAGAAACAATGCATGTTGTTGCTGTTTCTTGAAACACAGTAACAGTTGATGAAAATAATAATTGAGTTAATTCTTGAGATACATTAGTAAGATCAACATATGCTAAAACATATTTGGTTTCTGATGCTTCAAGATATCAAAGAAATGATGTTGATGAATTATGGAATTATGTTCAATATAATATGGTTGAATTAAATTCTGATGAAGTTGATATGGCAACAATGAATTTAACAAGATTGTTTTATAATTCTCCTGCTGAATATTTGAAAGAAGGAGTATTCGCTAGAGCATCAAGAAAATTTGTATATGATATGATGATGACTTTATACACATGAAAAAGAGATGTAGAAGTTGCTTCAACTTGATGAGATAAATTCTTTACTTGATGATTAGATTATTTCTTGAGAACTGAATATCCTGTTTGATATAATGTAAACTTTAGATGAGCTACAGATAAAGAATCAATTCAAAATTTGAGAGATGAAGTAACAAAAGCTTATGCTTCTTGAGTTCCTTGATTATATGCAAATAATAGATTAGTTATGTTTGTTAACACAGCAATGGCTGCTCAAATAGATGATTTATTTATGGATAAGATTACTTATCTTGAGAATGACTTGAATCATTTTTCAATTAATATGAAAGAAATTAATATGAATGGAAGAAAGATAACAATTGTTGAAGATGTAATGTTAAATTATTTATATCCAAATCAAAAAGTTTGATATATTGTTGATTTACAATGAATTGGATTATTCCAAGTTGCTAATGATGTTATAGATAGTTCTTGAAGAACAGTTCCAAGAATGCCTTGAGTTGCTAAAATATTTGCGAAACCACAAGATACACCAGAAGGAAGACAAGTTTATATTTTTGGACATCGATGATGGATCTTTAAAAACATTAAAGCTGGAGTATTCAGAAAAGTTATATATGCATAAAATAACTGAATACACAGCCTTAATATATTGACCGCACGATTTGTGCGGTTTTTTTTATTGAATTATTAAACAAAATGATTATTATATAAAAAACTTTATTTTTTAAAGAAGTAAATGAATTTACTTAAATTTATTACACATATACATTATAAACTTCAACAAAATGCTGAAACAGCTTTTTTCCCTAACGATTATATTTTGGAGGTTGTAAATAAATCTTTAATTTATATTTATAATTATTGTGATTGGAGTTGGACTTTAGTTGTAGATAAAGTTGATGTTAATGAACCAACTGATACTTTTAAAATGCATTTCCAGATTTATAAACCATATATTTTTAGTTTAGATAAAAGAGAATATAAACGAACAAATATACCAATAGATTTTATGAACTATCCTGTGAAATGAAATAGTGCTTTGTATTGGTATAATACTAAATGAGATATGGTAAAGTTTGCTAAAGAAGGTAAAAGTGTTTTGTGAGTATATCATAGATGAGCACCTCAATATGATAAAATTGATCCACAATATACTATTGATATTCCTACTGATATGTTAGCTGCTTTGGAAATGTGTGTATTACGATATTTACATCCTGGATGATTTGAACAATGAGCTCAATTATCTAATCAATATTTTAATATGATGAAAGAAATTTTAGATAGACAAAAGAAAATATATTGATTTACTTTAAAACCAGAAGATTTGAGATTGGATAGAATATATAGTAAAATGAAAATGCCGTTTACTTCCTTTACAACATTATATTGATTCTAAATGATAGTTGATACATTTATACCTACAGTTTGATTTAATTCTGTTTTTAGTTATTTAAAGAATTTTGAAATTTCTCTTTCACCAATAGAGGAATGATTTAAATGAACAAAGTTTTTTTTTATAAAAAGACCATGATTTTGGACTAAGAAAAATACACAAGATCAATATGTTTGGGAATTAGAATGAAATTATATTTGACATTATGTTTATCAAGATACTTGATATGTTCGAGATGATTTATGAAAAGTTTATAAATTCTATAAAGATACGACAAATAATTATGTTTTAGAAAAAATATATGATAATACTGATTGATTAGAAATTTATGAGAAAGATACTTATTGAAATTATGTTCAACAAAGAGCATTAACAGTAAATTATTTGACAGAAAAACTTTGAAGTTATACTGTACAATCAGCAAATAATTTTGCTTGAAGTTGAGATGTTGTTGAATTGGTTGTTAATGAAGCTTGAAGTTTTACATCAGCAGATATTTGAAAGTATTTATATTTTCCTTATCAAGCTAGTGCTGATTGGAGATTTATGTTTAGACAAATAGTAGAAGTTGTTGATGATAGGACTGTACATTTAAATGAACAATTGTATACAGATCCAGCAACAATAAATATAAGTTGACAACCAATAGAGAAATATGATAGGTTGGATGAAGTTATTGTGTTTAATAATTTAAAAGAACCAACAACAAGACAAGTATTAACATATGAAATAACAACTTGAAATTTTGAATTAAGAATGCTTTGATGAAAAGATATAGCTATTTATGATTGAAGATATTGGAATGTTACTGAAGATGGTAGTTCTGTTTGATGAAGTGTATTAACTTGAGAGTATGAAATATTAGATCCAGATACAGCATTTTGAAATGTAATAGAAAAAAGAGGAGAAAGAATATTGTCTATTTATCCATATAGAAATTATTTATTAATTTTTTATAAAACAACAATTGCTGTTATTCGACAAATATGAAAAGATAGTAATTGAATTCCAATATATAATTGGAATACTATTTTATGAGAGACTTGAATTTTTTCACCTGAAAGTTATTTTATAAAAGAATGAAATCTATATGTGTTTACAATATGAAAAAAAATTTGTTCACTTGAAATAAAACCTCAATCAACTAATATAATAGAGTGAGTGTTGCAATCACAAGCAGATATTATTCAACATAAATTAAATGATATAAATTATACTCAAAGAGTAAAGATGTTTTGATATGATGTTTGAATTTGATTATTAGTATCTGACGAATATTGAACCTATATTTGGAAATATACTTTTGAATATAAATGACGATATTATAATGAAAGTAAGAAAACTTTAAAATCATATTATTCTTGAATATATTGAGATTGGATGAATTGATGTGAAAGGTGGGTTGTATTAAAATGATGAGAAACAGATTTATGAGAAGATATAGAACAAGAGGTTCAAATTGTTTGACCACAACAAACTTATTGAGATGCATTTACAATATTACAATTAAAAATATTATTATGATATTATGATAATGTTATGGATTTTGAAGTAGAATTGGATTTATGACATGAGAAATTTATAACTAATATTTATGATACAAGTCAATGAATTAATTTTGTTCAACGACAAAATATAGCTACTTGAGATTGAAGTTTATCTACAGTCCCTATGAGTTATAATTTATATTGATGAGTAAACACTTTGAAAAATAAAATAAACAAAATATGATTAATGAGTTTAAGAGTATGAAAATCTTGAGTTTATTATAAATTTACTTTAAGAAATAGAAATAATAAAAATATTAACTTCTGATATTTATGAGTTCAATATAAACAAGGTAATCCTTTAGTTGCGCCTATAATGAATGTAACATAATTTTATTTTATTTTATACACAGATGGCAGTAAAAACTTCTACTTACACATATCAAGACCATAAAATCATTTTTGAAATAGATCAACTTGGTAATTGATATAATAATATTACATTAAAAATTTCTTGACCAGTTTTAAATAAGATGAATTCAAGAGTAAATGTTCCTGATGATGTTTTGTCTACTACAATATTGACAATGTATTCGCAGGCAAAAAAAGATATAGATTCTGCAATAGCTTCGCAACAAACAACAAATAATAATAATAATAATACAAATTCAACACCAAATAATACAACTTGTAATCCCTGAACTGTGTTACGAGATAGGAGCACTAATTATAATTGACATCATATAACAGCACAAAAAATAGATATGTGTTGAACTTATAATTTAATTTTAAAAGTTTCTTGACCATATGTAAATAAAGATTATTCTAAAACTTGATTAACAGATTCTAATTTTGATTCAACTTATGTTAGTCAGCTATATCAATTAAAAAAAGATGTTGATGCAGCAAAAACAAATAATACAAATACAACAGAAGAAAGTTGAAATACACAAACAAATAATAATACAAACAATACAGAACCACAAAATAATACACAATCTACTCAAGAGACAACAGAAATATATACAGCACCTAATGGAAAAAAATATATTATTCATTATGATCCTGCTAAATATCCTGATCAACCTTATTGGTTTGATTGATGAAGCTGAATAAAATATAATACAACATTAGATAGAGCTAAATATGTTATAGATAAAGCAAATCCATCTTGAAGTGAAAATGATATGAAATGAGAATATTATACTTGAATTGTAAATGAAAATCCTTCTTGATGAAATGAATGAGAAGGAAATACAAATTGAACATGAACAGGATGAACATGAACAGAATGAACATGAAATAATGAAGCTGGAACAACAACTGCTTGAATGACTTCTTGACCAGAAGCTACAATTCCATTAACTTGAAAAGAAGATGTAGATAAATATTTAACTTCTATGGCAGATTATAATACTAATTTAAATAATCGATTAAAACAAAATTTAGATATAAATACTGAAGATTGGCAAAAAGTGTTAGATAAAATAAATGATGCTAATTTAAAATGACAAGTAGCAGAAAGAATACAAAAATTAAATGAATGATTTCATAATGCAGCTAATAATTTAAAAGCTGCCGCTGATTTAGAAAAAAGAGCACAGGCAATATATTCTAATGAAAATGTTAGGCAAATGAGAGAAATGTTAATTCAGAGATGATATAATCCTGCAAAGGCAGCACCAGCAGTTGTGTTTAAAGCAATGAAAGATAGAGCAAAAATTTCTGCTGATGTCTATAAAATACAATCAGAATTTGAGAAAACATTGGCAAATCTTGAAGCTCAAAGGACACAATTAGAAGATCAAATAAGAAGAGAATGAATGGAAACAGATAAGTGGATTATAGATAAACATGCAGAGATAACTAATCAGATTCAAAATTTAAGAAAGATTTATGAAGATAGGGTTATAAATAATACTGATAGATATATAATGAAACCTATGATAGATATTATGAGTTCTAATTGGCAAGTTGAATTACAACAAATTGCCAAAGAAAAAGAAGCACAATTATTAAATGCTAATCCTACTGTAAAAATTATGGAAGCTTCAAAAATTTTCTGAAGTGATTGGGCTTATGTAGATAGTTCAGTATTAAGATATGCTAATTGAAATTGGCAAACATTTTTAACAAAAGCAGCAGAAAGTATAAGAAAAAATAAAATAGCAGAACAAAAAACATTAATAGATAAGCAAACACAAGCACAAAAAGATATAATGCAATTCCAATATAATTTGCAAAATCAAGATACAAATTCTTAATTTTATTTTATAAAGTGAGCAATGGCTTTACTTGATTTCAACCCATTTGATATTTTTTGAAATACATCATCTCAAGATGAACAATTAATGTCTGTAGCTTGAGAATGAGATACAATAGAATGACAAGAAAAACAAGAAGAAATAAATAAAGAAAGAGAGAAAACACAAGATTATGAAAAACAAATACAACAATATACAGAAGAACATTCAGATGAAACACCTCGATGGCAAAAATGATTGTCGTTTGTTTGAGGTGTTTTAGAAAAAGCAAATGATTTTTTTTCTGGTTTTGATTGAACAAAGGAAGAAGAACAACCTAAGTGAGTAAATAATTTTCAAAATGCTAAAAATATGTATGAAGCTTGAATGCTTTCTGATGAAGATATTCAACGTAGAAAACAAGTTATTGAAGCTCAACAAAGGTTGCAGAATGATCAATTCTTACAATGAGTTTTATCTACTCAAAAAGAATTAATTAAGAGTGCTGATAATCTTACAGCTTACAAGCAAGAACTTGATAATATAAAAGAAAGTTGATTAACAGATGAGAAAACAAAACAAATAGCTGATGAATATCAGAAAAAATATAATGGAGAACAAAAAAAATATTTATTAAATTTATATAAATTTTGATTATGAGAGGATGAATATAAAAAACAATTAGAGCAATTATGAGAAGATTGAGTTTTGCAAAATATACAAAAAGAAGTTCAAAGGGTTTGACGAGATAAATGGTCTAAAAGAATGTTAGAAAAATGACAAGAATATTTGAAACCACTTCAATCTATTTATGATTATAATACACAAATAAAAGAAAAACAAGATAATAAATATAAAAATATGTTTTCTGATGTTTTGAAAAATGTATTAACAACTAGATGATATGTTCCAACTGATAATGAAATAAAAACTATAGCAGATGAAACTTTTTGAATTATTGATGATTTATCAAAAGAAGTTCAACCTGATGATAGTAAAAGAAAATTATGAACTAATATTATAAAAAATATAACAACTAATGTATTATTTGATGATTGGGATAAATTGTTATGAGAGAATGCTACAAAAGAAGATTATAATAAAATAAAAAGTGTGGTTGATTCTATTGCTTATAAAAAATTTACTAAATGATTAACTGAATATGTTTTACAACATATAGATAATTATATTTGAGATGATTGAAAGATAAATTATGAAAAGCTTTGAAATGATATGCAAAGTTGATGACCTTTGTATAAATATGTTTATGATTATAAAGAACAAGTAAATAGATTAATAGATGAACAATATTTAAAACAAGCTGAAGATAAATATAAAAATGCTATTTGATTGGCTCCTAAAGTTTGGTATTGAGCAACAAATTTATTGAAGAAGGCAAATTATAATTTAAAATATGATAATGAAGCAATTAATGAGTGAGTTATATCAAATGCTAAAAATCTTTTGAAATCTTCTGTAACACCTTTTGGTTTACAAGCTTATGTTTATTATTGATTAAAAGATTTGTATGATAAATTTACTTGAAAGAAAAAGAATGAACAAAGACAACAATTTCGATGAAGTGCTTCAAAAGTTTGAGAAATGGTAAAAGATATGGATCCTAAATTAAAACAAGATTTATGAAGACATTTTTTAAATTTTTTTAAATATGATGTTTGATGATGATTAATGGAAAATCCTGTTTCTTCTCTTGTTGATTTGTGAATTATGGCTACTACATTGTGATGATGAGAAATAACTAAAATACCTAAAATAGCTAAATGAATTGAATGATTAGAAGGTTCTATATCATTACTAAAAAATTCTTATGTTAGAAAATTAGCAAATGTTTGATTAAATATTTGAAAAGAGTTGATAAATGATTTGCCAATGTCTTTAATGGTTGATTGAATGATTAGGACAGAACCTAGTTTTTGATGGTATGTTTGACCAAATATTTGATTATGATTAGTAAAATGATTAAAATTAAGAGATGCTTGAAAGGTAAAAAGATGAGTATTAGATTCTTTAAATTGATTTACTGATGATATTTTAAAGTGAAAAAGTGTAGATGAGATAGCTAAATGAATTCAAGGTTCAATAGTAGAAAATTGAGTTTGATATATTTGATTTGAAGATGTTAAAAATATTTTAGAAAGGGATTGATGAAAACTTACTAAACAAGCGAAGAAAGATATTGCTAAACAAGTTGAATCTAATTTAAATAATTTTTTATTAAAAGATGATAAAGCTAAAATAGATTATATTAATAGACAATTAGTAAAAGATAAAATAGCTAGTTGAGAATTAAAAGAAAAAGATATAACTTCTATTTTGGATTCTATGAAAAATAAATATTGAGATTATATAAATAATATGAGAAAACAATGAGTAAAAGATTCTGATATTGTTGTTAATTTGTTGAATATGGAAAATAAAACAATGGCTCATATTTTAGAAAGATGAAATTTAGGTAAAATAAATAATGTAATAAAAGATTTAAAATTAAAATTACCAAAAAAAATAGATAAAAAATTTGATGAATTATGAAAATGAATAGAAAAATTAAGAGAAACAAATCCTAAAGCCTATGAAGTTATATGAAAAGATTTAGAAGATTCATTAAAAACATTAAAGTCAAAAGCTTATGCTGTTCAAGCTTTGGCTTATTCTGATAATTGAATGAAATATTTACAAGATTTAAATGAAAATTTTCAGAAATTAAATAATAAATTATCTGAATATTGAGTAGAGGTATGAATAAAAAAGTTTAATCTTTGAGATATTAAATGAATAGAAGATGTTTATGATATATCAAAAATAGGTAATGTAGATAATAATATATGAAAGATATTTGATGATTTACAAATAGAATGAGTAAATCAAAAATTAGATGAATGATTAAAAGAAATTAAATGAGATGAATGATATAAAAGTTTTCAAAATGTTATGAAAATTGTAGATTGAATACATAAATGAAAAATAAGTATTTATGATATTCCAGAAAATTATAGAAAGTGAATACAGGATTTAATGTGAATGTTTGCTCAAACAAAAGATTGACATGTTGATATTCTTTGAAAGACTTCAGAGATACTATCTGATTTTTTAAAATGAAAAATAAATATTCAACAAAGTAAATCTGTTATAGATAAAGTTGTTAAAAGTTTTGATGAAATATTTTATGGATCAATAAAAGATAACATTAAGGCAAATTTATTAAATGAAATATGAGAAAAAGTAAAAATTATTGCGGATAAGGTTTGATGAATAGAAAATATTACACCTTGACATTTAAAAGAAATATTACCATACACTTCTTCTAGAGTTGCAAAAAAAGTCTTAGATGCTTTGAAAAGATGAGATACAGAATATTTATTAAGACAAATGATTTCTAATTCGTTTATAGATAATTTGTTTTTTAATAAAACATTAAAAACCACAGCTGAGAAAAATACTTGAAATATAGCAATGCATATTGTTACAGAATTTTCTGATGTGCAAAAAAGAATTTCTTTATTGGTAGATAATTTTGTAACATGATTTGAAGTAATAAAAAAATTAGATTTATGAAAAGAAATAACAGAAAACATAAGAAGTTTAGAGGAATTTAAAAATATATTATGATATGCTTTTTATAAAAAGACAATATGAAATTCTAAAAAATTATTTGATTTCATAGAAAGTTCTACTGAGTTTGAAAATATAGTTAAAAAATTAGATGAGGAATCAAAAACTTTCTATATGTGAGTTGAGGCTATGAGAATATGAGAAATAATACCTAGTGTATCTAGAACAATAGATTATATAGAAAGTGAAATGTCTGTTGAAGAATTAGCAAAAGTATTACCAGTTAATTATATTAAACATCCACAAATACAAAAAGAACTTGCAGATAATTTATCTAGTGAGCAAATGCAGAAAGTATATAAAACTTTACAATTAGCAGAAAAAAGACATACACAATGATTGTATTATTTAAATAAATTATATGATGAAGCAACTTGAATGCTTAGAACACAAATGGAAATAGATTGAAAAACAATAAGACTAAGTGAAGTTTTGAATATGATTGATCCTAATATTACTAATCTTAATTATTGATATTTAAAAAAGACATTACATTTTGCATCACAAGATATTTTGAAATATATAAAAGAAGCTGATCCAGAAAAGTTTGAAAAATTATTTAATAAATATGTTAAATGAGTTTATAATGATTTGTCAATTGTAAAAGTAACTACAAAAAATTTAGATTCATTTATGAAATCTTTATTTGATATAACTTGACCACAAGCATATGAAAAAATATTTAAAGATGTAGAAAATGTATTATTAAAATTGACAGATAAAAAAACTGCATATGATATTTTGTCAAGAATGATGACTGATGTATGATGATATTTTTATCGATTAGATAAAACTTTTTCTGTTGATAGTATAATGAGTGATGTTTCAAAAACTAGTTATGATGCTGTAATAGATTTTATAACTAGAAAAATGATAAAATCTAATTTAGATAATTCAAGTAGATTATGAAACATATTATCTGTAAATAAGTATAAGGAAATATTAGAAAAATTATGAGAACCTAATGATTTAGTAAAAGAAATAATGGGTAGTGTTAAATGAGATGCATTTAAATTTATTATTCATAATGCACAATATAATGCTATGGTTTGATTATTACATTGAGAAATATTGAGAAGTATAGATGAAATTTGAGATTTTATTAATATTTGAAGAGATAATTTTGTTTTAATGCTTTGAAAATTTTCAAGAGAAAGACGAAAAATAACTCAAGATTATTTAAATCAAATAATATGAAAATGAGAATTTAAAAGGTTATGAATAGAATTAAATCCATTGTCTTGGAATAATACACCAGAATTATTAAATGAATATAAAAGAGTTTTCCAAGAAAATGCTGATGAATTAAGAAATGCTTTGTGAGAAGCAAAGTATAATATGATAACAAAAGAAATAGATGATTTATTGGAAAAATGATATACAAAATGATTTGATGATTATATGAAACAATCATTAGAAGAAAAACGAAATGTTTATCAAGATACAGTAGATAGTGTAGATATGTTAATGGATAAAGTTTCTGCTGATGAATTCTTTCAATATTTTGTTAAAACATTAAATAAATATGAAAACTATATGTTAGATTTTGATTTTAGATCTATTAAGGCAACAGATACTATATTTAATGATAAAGATTTTAAAAATACTTTAAAATGAATTCTTGATGAATTTAAATCAATACAGAATTTAATTGTTAATTCTAAAGATTTTTGAGTTAAATTATCATCAATGATAAAAGATTGATGGTTTGATTATTTATTTGATGCTAATTGAGTATTTAAGATAGTTGAAAAATGATGAGATAAAACATATGTTGCATTTAAATGATGAAGACCTGCTATTGAACAAGTTAAATATTTTGATATTGTTTATAATAATATTTCTGAAGTAAATGAAACAGTTTTGACTAGAGTTTTGAAATGAGTTGTAAATAAGTTATCTAATTTACAAACAGTAACCAAATATGATCCTGAATTAGTAGATATAATTTCTAAATGAGAAAGATGGAAAAGATTTAAATTTCCTGTAGAATTTTCTGAATGATTAAAAAATGTATTAATATCTATGTGAGATGAGTTTAAAAAGATAACACATATTAATACAAAAGAAGCAATAAGACAAATAGTTTGAAAGTTAGAAGAATGAATTTTAAATAATAAAATAGATATAGCTAAAATAAAGAATGATATTATTGGGTGGTATGAATATAAATATGTGTGATTAAAATCAACTTATGATTTATGAAATGTATGACAGATATGATGAGTAGATTATAAAGATTTAATAGATGCTTATGTTGATATTTTTAAGGTTATTAGAAAAAAGTTTGCAAGAGATATGTTTACTGTTGATGATTTGAGAAAATATTTAGATAAGGCATTTAATTCTTTCAATGATTATAAATGAGTATTTTGATTAAAATCAGCGAAACAAATAGATATGGAAAGATTACATTCATTATATTGAAACCGAATATGAAGTTCTGTAAATGATTTAGCAAAAATAAAAAATAGAAAAGAATTACTTTATAATGATAAAATGTTTTTTAATTATTTGTTTAATACTTTAGCTGATGCTATACATACAGATAAAAGTTCTGTGAAAAATATTGTTCATGAAGTTTTAAAATCTGTAGAAAAAATTTCTGCAACTTGAATGTTTACAATGTTTTATAACTTTATAACTTGAGCTCCTGCTGCTTCTCAGCAGATTGTTCAAAATGAATTACATAGATTAGCTATAGCAGCTTGAAATGATTTAATGGAAATGGATATAAGTTGATTGGATGATATTATGAAATTGTTTAGTGATTTGAGTTCTTTTTCAGTAATGAAATCAGTAAGACCAGAATTTGCTCAATGAGTTTTATATGAAGAAGTTGCTAAATGATTAGAAACATTTAAATGAATAATTAAAGATAAAGCATTTAAAGCATTACAAAAAACTTCTGCGTTAACTTATGCAGATGCAGCTTTTGAAGATTGAGCATTAAGATTATGATTGATGTCTGCTTTAATTGAACATTGATATACAAGAGAATGAGCAGAAACATTATTTCAAAATATATTAAAAACTGTTGAAGATTTTCAAAAGAAATGATATTGAGAATATATTGATTATGAATATATGGCAAAACTTTCAGAAAATAATTTAAGAGAATATTTAACAAAAAAATTATATGATTTATGAATACAAGATATTTGAAAACAAACAGAAATAATAGAAGATATTGTAAAGATGAGAAAACAATTATGAGATTTGTATCCATTAATGAAGAATGCAGAAATGAAGTCTATGACTTTCTTTCAACTTTCTAAATCTACTGCATTAAATTCCAATCAATTACTTTGAAAAGATTGATGACGAATGTTTTTTAGGTTTATGTCTTGGGCTTCAAAAAAAGCTTGAGAATATGCAACATTGTTATATAAACCATTAATTATGTGAGATACAAAATGATTGTATGCTTTATTAAAACAAATGGCTGCAAATGCTATGTATACATCAAAAATATATTGATATATGGATAGAATAATAAATTGAAATACAAATTGAGATTGAGTAGATCCATATAGTTTTGTTATGCAAATGTATCTTCCAATGGTAGTATTTAATATGACTTCATATAATTTATTAGATGCTGTTGGTAGAGAAATAGTTGATCCAAACAAAATGAATAAATATAAATGAAATCTTATGGAAAGAATATTTAATTCTATGGTAGATGTGGCTCAATGAGCTGCTTGAAGATGATGACTATCAATAGCATATTGGTTATGACAATATATGAAAACTAGAAATTGATTATCATTAATAGAAAAGCAAGATATGGAAAATGAAGTTTCTAAAGAATACACAAACAATTTTTTAAATGTATTAACAAAAACTTTACAAGAAGCATTTATGAGTAGACTTACAAAATATAATGTAACAAGAGCAAATTGAATAGTAATGGATAGTGCTGTTTCACCATTAGCTAGTATATTTAGTTATATTAGTAATGCTAAAATATTTAAGTCTCAAACATTAATTCAAGATATTTATTCTGCTTGATATGATATTTTAAGAACAGAAGATCAAGATGCTTGATTATCTTGAATAGCAAAATTTTTTAAGAAACTATTTCCTAATCAAATAAATTATAAATATGCTTATTTAGCTTTGCAAGAATATCTTGATAAGAATTGACTTCAATGATATTTACGATGATTTAATCAAAGAACTATAGTAAATAAGTTTGATGAATTAGAGCAAATGATAGATAATAAATCCTTTAATGATTATATAGAAAAACAAGAATGGATTGCACCAAGTATAGAATTAGAAAAAGAACTTAAATGATGAAGGTTGGAATGAAATACAAAAGTATTTAAATTTGTTACAGCTATGCTTAATCCTTCTAAATGAAATACAAGACAAAAATGATTACGAAGAATTGGAGCTTGAGTAGACGAAGAGGCATTTAAAAAATATAAAGAAGATTACAAAAAAGTAAGTACTATAATAGATCAAATGTTGACACAATATATTTGAAATGATATAAAGAAATTAAAGAAATTTAAATTATGAACAACTGAATATGAAAAATATTTAAAAGATAAAACAGAAATATTTATTAATAAACGATGAAATGCTATAGTATATAAAGCATTTTTAGATGAAGCAAGAAAGAAGTTTGCTGTATTAGCAAAAGAGAGATTAAAAAACAAGTATTGAAATATTAAAACAGAAGCATATAAAAAAGAATATAATATGATGATGAAGAATTTTGAAATGAATTTAATTGCTAAAAACTATAATTCTATATTGGCTTTAAACCAAGAAATATGAATTTGATTAATGCAATTATATGCTGATAATGATGAAGAGTATCCATTGAAAAATAAATTATCTTGAAATAGTTGAATAGCTAAAGCTACTAAGGGAAGATTATATGAAGATATAGCTTCAAGACAATGATTGTTTTCTTCTAATATTAATACTATATATTCTTATGTTATATCAAAACTTTGATGATATGTTAAAACTGCAGTTCAAAAAGAATGAGATGAAAATAAGAAAAAAGAATTACGAGAAAAGTTTGGTGATTTTGTAATATGAACAGTAAAACAACTTGATAAGCAATATTGAAAATTAAATGCTGATAATGTAAGAATTTGAATAGCTGCTAATCTTGTTGATTATTTAGAAGATTTAGTTAAAAATGCTCCTAAGGTTGTAAAAGAATTATGAGATAGTTTTGAGAAACGATTAGATATTGTGCATGTAACAAATGATGTAAAGATAACAGATGCTATACCAGAGTTGTGAGAATTACAAGAAATATGAAAATGATGAAGAAAAAGAAAACCATATGTTAGAGTTCCATCTGTATCTATTCCTAGATTACCTCATGTTAATATGAGAAGAATAGCAGACAAATTAAATACTTGAAGAGATTTATGAAATGCACGAAGAATTGCTTCTTGAAAATTACCATATGTTAATTGACCAGATTATAGATTACATTGATGATATATTAGAGCTATAAGAACACCTAATATAAAAGCAAAGAAACCTAAAATAAAATTAGATTTTGTAAAAATATTAGCGCCAGAACAAACTAAAACTATTGATTTAACTGTTGCAAAAGAAAAAAGAGTGAAAACAGTAACTAAATATAGACCTAAGAAAATAAAAACATCTAAACTTTTTAGAAAAGTAATAAAAAGATAATGGACAAAAAAATAAAACAGAGTCCAGAAGAATTAAAGAAGATGGCAATACAAGTTATATCTCAACAGTTGCAAAAACAAGAATGAGAAATTGTTTGAAAATATGATAAAGACCTAGCCAATGCAAGAAACCAATGAGAGTTGGCTAGGGTTGTTTATAAAGTTATGAAAGATAAATGATTAGATTTAGAAGAATTAATTAATAAATTTATAGATATTGCTGAGAATGCTGTTTTAGTAGATAAAAATTGATTTGAACATTCTAATGATTATGTAAAACTTCAAGCTCTTACAAAATTAGCTGAAATGGCTTGAATATATAAACAAAAAAATATTGAGGTAAAAGTAAACTTTTTGTCTAAGTTATACTCTGATGATGAAAATTAAGATAAATTTGTTTTTGCTTCTTATATTTTATAACATAATATTCATTATAATATTTATTATAATATATAATTATTGCATCTAGTCAACAATCATATCGTTTTGACAATCAGGCAATTTGATTTAATCTTAGTTTTTTTATTACATCTGTTCTTTTTTTTTCGCTTCATACTTTAAACTCTATTAAATATGCTTTATTATTATATCAAGCTATTGCGTCAGCTGGTTTATAACCAGGATCCGCGTCGGAAATTTTATGCCAGAATCATCATATTTTTCTTATTTCTCTTCCGAATCGGGTTGTGAATTCTTTTTCATTTTTAAAATGTTTATTATTTATTTTTGGATAATTTAATATTTTTGAGTTTGTAATTATACAATCTTCTTGTTCTGGTATTTTTTTTATCATAAATACTTGTTTTATATAAATAAATGATTATTATATAGTAAATAAATAATATTTACTTTCAATATTAAATTATGAAGTGAAGATATCAATTTATTAATGCTTTTGCTACAAAGTTTGCAACAAACTATAATATACAAATATGAGTTGATGGAGTATTGCCATTGGTAAATATTCCTGATATTGACGAATGAAAATATTTTTGGTTAACACTTTCTCCTTATGATGATTTAAAAAGATATGTTTTAAGGTGTTATAAAGAATGATGAGTTGTTAAATATCATTGATATGATGTAACAGACAATAGAAGTTATTTGCAAAATGATGATGTAATTTTATCTGATGTAGCAGAATATTTAAATTATCTTTCTGATAATACAGATGATATTTGATTCACTGTGAATGTTGTAAGTAATTGAATTGTAGTTTATTGATGAGAGATATTATTATGAGATACAACTCATGTTATTGATGATAAAAACATTCCTTTGACTGATTTAAATGAATGAGTTAATTATATTTATTTAGATTATACAGTTTTAGACTTTGTTGTAAAGACAGATTGAAATTATGAGTGATGACGAAGAGTAGCGACTGTAATGGTTAATTTATGAAATGTTGTAAGTATAGTTGATGATAGACGAAAAAGAGTTCCATATAATTATTCTTCTATATATTTTGAAATTGTT